>WPCH01314112.1_pt1 | contig 18484 bp, 19 predicted proteins | sample 5399881 | NCBI WGS metagenome assembly WPCH01 (sample SAMN12869468, study PRJNA574797) | sludge metagenome | isolation source: wastewater treatment of pH5 | place: China:Beijing | collected 2019-05-20
CGACGTATTTCAGCTCTTGGTATTACCACATCCCCAATACCAAAATCGACGTTAAAGGGGGTTCTTGTGTTCTTGATCCTGCCAACGAGCTGAAAACTAAACTAATCCCTTTGTATTTTCTATGAGCTGTAATCTCTCGGAAATTCTGCATCTCAAACGTGATAAAGTCATTACCAGTTGATGTGGCGATGATGCTCTCCACGATCCGTTGCACGCTACTAACATCACCTGGAAGACGTTTCAGAAGAAAATCAATGTCAATTGTGGCACGGCTTTCAAAACCACTTAAGACAAAAAGAAATAGTCCACCCTTCAAGATAAGATTGTCCGCGTAACTCGAAAGTTCTAGGCGACGCATGAACTCTTCTTGGCAAAACAAACGCAAATGTACTTGTACTGCCGTTCCAGAGCCCCGCGCCTTGTCTTTCAATCTAGCAAGAACGGAAGCACCAATGTCCCTCATAGCCACACCCCTAACACATCCTTGACTCGCTTTGTTACTCCTCTTCGTTCGGCATAGTCCATGAGATGACGGATATTCTTCTTAGGATCTGCTAGATAAGCCTGAATTGCCTTGTTAAATGTCTCCCTGTCCATATCTGCCTCGTACTTCAGACATTCACAGATCAATCGGTCTCGATCGAGAATACTCATTCTAACCCCATCGATCCCCATAGACGTTACACCAAAAGACATTTCCTTTGGTCTAACAAAAAACGGCTTAACATAGGGATAGTCAATTAAAAAGCGCGACGACGAAACATTCTTACTTACCATAAGTTCCCACTCCATTGGTGTCCGATCGCTATAGCCATAATAAAAGAGAGCTGTGCCACCCCAAAGTATCGCTTCGGGAAAAAGACGAGTTATCATGGAAGCTTCGCTTGGGTCTACTGCTAGGGAGCGATAGTAACCCGTCTTAATCTTCTCCATTACACCGCTTTCCACAAGACGCCTGATACCTCGGGAATCAACCCTGAGTTCACGAAGTTCAGAGGTTTTCAGAATACCATCCTTTCGGGCAAACGCTTCTTCCACTCTTTCCTTGTACACGCCGATCACCACCAAACTGCCGACAAACATCGTATTCTGTCGGCATTTTGGTGCTATTATACCAAGAAAAACCAGCATGGTCAAATTTTCTACCGCGCTACATCATCTAGTATGATTGATCACCAATTGATCACGAACTTGATCAAAACAACCCAAACCACCCAGACTAAACAGTTAGTGCGACACACACACGGAAACATAGATGTACCAGGTGGTTCTCGCAATTGCTGACACTAACCGAAAGCGTCCTGCGCAAATCCCACCTTCGGCACCATATGAAATTACCCCTAGCTGAGCTGGGGGTTTGTTAGTTTTCGGAGGAAGTTGCCCATCAAATGCCCATCAGCCATTACTTGGGGAGAGGTTCTTAAAGATACTAAAACCCGCAATAAATTGGGGGATGAATCCAACACTAATGATTAACAGACCATTCCCGCAGTCCTAACGTGGGTGAAGTTAGTTACTTTAACCCCACGTTTTGCCAATGAAACATAAAGATCAAAATCATCAGTCAGCACCTCAATGCCTTTGGAAGAACATAAGAGAGTCGCGGCATCCGTCAATCCAAGCCGGCTATACTCAGAAACACCCTTTACAACCACGCTCTCTGCATACACTTCGGGCCATTGCTCAAAAACGGCCGCAAGAATGGCCCTTGCTTTAGTTAAGTATTCTCCATATAGACAACCAATTAGGTTGCTTACTTCTGAAGCTATATTTGGGGTGATAATAACTTCTATAAATCGGCCAACGTATTTATCCAATAAGTGGTAATCCGCCCAGAAGTCTTCAGCAACCTTCGAGTCGCTAACATCAATTGTGGTTGATCCGTAGCGTTTTCTGAATCCTTGCTACTCTTCAATTTGAGTACAAAATAGCCACCAAGTTCTCGGTCTGGCGGATCTCAAGGGCAACCTTATCGTTTAATGCGTTGTTCTGCAAGCCTATACACTATCTCATCATCCCTTATAGAGATTACAATAACTTTCATGGTCTCTTGCTGCCGTACAATTCCTGACTTACGCAATTTTATCCTATAGTAGCCAGCAGCATTATTGGGCAGTGGATTCTGGGACACTTTCTCTATTTCCTTGAGCACCTGCGTGCGCTGGGTTTTATCTAGTCAATGTAGATCCTTCCTAGCCATCTCGTGGTATACGAGATCCACGCCATCACTCAATCTCCACATCAATGTCATCTAGTTCTGACGGATCTATCGCTAGTTCTTTCATGACATCTTCATGGCTGGTAAAATTTAGCGGAACAGACGAATTCATTCGTTTTTCTGCTTCAGCGAGTAAAAGAACGTCCTCTAACATGTCCATAAGTTCTACATACTTTTTAGGATCAATTAGGACGCAAGTCGGTTTGTTGTTTTTGACAACAATCTTTGTTCCGCCCTTAGCCACTTCTTCAAAAATCTTGCCCGCCTCCCCTTTGTGAAAACGGGATATGGGAACCATTGATTCCATGAGACCACGCATGTCTTTCTCAAGCATTTGCCACACCCCTTTCTGCTCGTCATCATTAGCTGTTCGCTGTATTGGTAATCAAATTATAGTTTTCACCAATTTATTTGTCAATGTGTGCTCACTTTAACGCTTACGATCTACTTGACTGCATGGTCATAGGCCCATGTAGCTACGCCAGCGGGAGAGAGGACACCATCTTGTAGTGCACTACAAGACACACAGCTCTCGGTAAAGTGGGCTCTGTGCCTCAATTCTTTCCCTCTATGCGTATTTGCCGATATAAGCTTAACTTCCCTTGTGTTTTCTTGAGGTTGCCACTGTGGTATAATCTAAGTTAAGAACGCTCATCGGAGGTGATCGCTATAGATAGAGTAGCTTACTGGATCGAGATTGCAGAGCAAGACATTATTGCCGCAAACGCTATGCTAAAATCCAAACTGTACCTATATGTGGGCTTCATGTGTCACCAAGCCGTTGAAAAAATGCTCAAAGCTCATTACGCCACGCAAACCGAAGACGTTCCTCGTACACATAACCTAAACCGCTTAGCCATGGCAACTGGCTTGTTCGAGGATATTAGTGACGATCAAAAAAACCTGATAAACACACTAACGCCATTGAACATCGAGGCTCGATATCCAAGTGAAAAAGAAGAGTGGTTAAAATTCCTTACCCATGAACGTTGTCAAAATTTGATTGCAGAAACAGAGGAGCTGATAGCATGGATCAAAACGCAATTATCTCTATAGCAGAAAAATATGCTGATTTGGCTTCGCAGGTTTTGCCGGTCAAAAAGGTCTACCTATTCGGTTCCTATGCTAAAGGAACGGCTGATTCTGACTCTGACATTGATCTGGCTGTTATCGTTGAAAAAATTGAGGGTGATATCCTTGAGCCAAGAGTTAAACTAGTAGAGCTGACACACTTGGTTGATATACGGATTGAACCCATACTTTTGGAAGAAGCAAGAAATAGAAGTGGCTTTATTGAAACCGTTGTCAGAAGTGGGCGGCAAATTTATCCTAAATTGAGCCAACAACATTAAACCACTATAAGAATATACAGCTTTCAGCAAATGAGGGCTGTATTGTTCTTTATCTACTGATGTATCATTTCTAAGGCCTCCGGCCATGCGAGTGTTACCCATAGCCCGATTCAATACTTGGCACTCTAAACCGGCATGGGAGCAGGGTTGCTCTCAGCTCGTTAAAACCACCTCAAGGCTAACCCCGATCTCTGCCAGAACCTAATCCAGATTAGACGCAGTTTTTTAGGAACCACATTTCTGAAGCAAACGGTACGTTCTTTCAGTTCTTATCACCCACGGTGATGCTTGGCGCATGCATGAGGTCTTTACCGAAAACCGCATGAACCTCCTCTGAGTCTCGTCCTTGAATTCGTTTTCCCATAGCGTCTTCGATTGCATTTAGAAGGTGCACCGCTCTTTAGTAGAAAAACTCGTCAAAATCGTCTAGCACTAGGGGTTGATAGTCAATCCAGTGGGTATCCAGAACCGCTTTCAACTTATCTTCGGTAATGAGTCCATCTTGGAGTATTTTGCTGATGTACCGACTTGGAGCTGCCCCTGATAATTTCTGATTCGTACGACTTGTTAGAGGAGCTTTGTTCACTACACTGTTCCATTTTTGCTTTTGAATGCCTTGTTGCGTACACCAAGCCCTAGGGAAGATATGATGGATATCTACCGGGAGTTCAAAATCACTGGTATGTGCAATAGGATCTCCACTAATGAAGTCTTTGCTCCCCTTCTCAACCATCAAAGCAAATAGTCCTTTGTATGCAGCACTTTGCCTTGTTTGAAGTGTAAGAAGACGTAAAGGTGCAAAGTCGGCATCCCGAATTGTACGGGGTTCTGGTCCATCGTCTAAGATCCAAGCAATCAAATCCACCACATCCATGGCATAGCGAGTCTCATTGGCGCCTCCATACATTTCTCCAAAAACACCACACCAATACCATCGACTAAGTTTCTCCCTAATCGCCATTTCATCAAAACGTTCCCCGATAAAACCGCAAACGACCCCTAACGGTATCAACTGGGTTCCATATGGAAGATTTTTGTTATCAAAGACTCTCAGGAGATTAAGCAAGCGTCCAGTCCGCAGAAATCCCTGCTGCACCTCGCCAGCATTTGCTCTGTACTCTTCTAAAGAAAGATTCAAGACATCCCTACGCTTGACACTAACGGCTCTTTTCTCATGCCTTAGCTGTTTGTATCTCGCCAAGAGAGTGATTGCTTGAAGAAACTCCGTTCCACCTACTGAGGTCAACACGTCATTGGCGTGAAGCTTCTCTTGCCGCTTTTTCCCAATCTTCTCGTAGTTGGAAGTCTTCTGCAGCAAATGTTGCCGTCATGAGCTCGAAAACGGTTAAGGCAACGCCTCCTGTGTTGACTTTGTGGTAAGATCAAGTTCTAGCTTTCTACCAAAGTCACTACGAATGCACTTGTCTTCCGGGATACTTAGGATAGCGTCAAAAATGTAATACCAGCGTTTAAGCGGTTTTTGTTTTTCATCCTTGGTTTCTACCGGTGCATCATTCATGAGAGCCCCATATAACGATGTTAGACGCTGCTGTCCATCAAGAGTTAGCCGCTCTGGTTTGACCCCATTAAGTAAATTGACCCCTTCTACAGCCCGAGGTTTAAAACGAACTTCTGTTCCTCCGGTCTGGAGTAGCATAACTGCACCAATGGGATATGCTCGGGATACACTTGCCAATAGAGAGCGGATGTGCACATCATCCCAAACCCATGGACGTTGAAAATCCGGAAGCTGGATTCTTCCTGCCCTTATGTCCTTAAGTAGGTCTGAAAGCAATGGTTCTTGTGACTCAAATGTCGAACTAATAGCTGGCATCAAGATCCCCCTTCGAAATTCAGCTCGGTTCGGTGAACGTTTGTCATCACCGACATCAATGAATACTGGCAACACCCATAAAAGAAATGCTTAACGCATAACTTTACTTACCAACGTCGTTTCATGTTTAAGTTTGCTCATCATCTTGACCTGCGATTTTTCACCCTGTTATCTACCTATAATCCCTCTTCTTCAGATTCATCTGTCAAAGTCTTCTTTAGCTCTTTTGCACCTTCTTCAAGTGCAAGAAAGCGATCAAAGTCGCTTTCAAAGAGACGATCCTGCATAACGCGGTACTTTTCAAACTCCGTTAGTGCATGAAGCTTGGCAATCTCAGCAGAGACTTTTCCGGCATCCTTCAAGAGGCCATACTCAAACATCTCTATAAACCTGTTAAGGCGAATTTCCCAATCTGCCATCGTCATGGGAATGTTGCGTAACGCCATGGTTTCAGCAAAATCAATGTACGCCGACACCATACGCCCCAGCTGCTTCAACTCAAATTCGGTCAGATAGTTCTTGGCGATCACAACATCCGTTTTTTGAATTTTACCGGTTGGGGCATCCTTCCAAGTCGTAAGACCCATATTCGGACGTTCTGCGTCTGCACGTTTCACAAGAACCTCTGCCGCTGTTTGGCCATGAATGGCAAAGTGCATTTTATTCTGTACCGTAGCAAAAAACCTCTTTGTTGAAGCGGCCGTTTTGTCATAATCAAGGGCTGTCGCATAGAGGTCCGTTATCTTCTGATAAAACAATCGCTCAGATAGACGTATCTCCCGAATGCGCTCTAGCTGATGTTCAAAATAATCCTTGGTTAAAACAGAACCACCGCTTTTTAGACGCTCATCATCCATCACCCAACCTTGAATCGTATAATCCTTGACAATGGTATTGGCCCATTTGCGGAATTGCACCGCTCGTTCGTTATTAATCTTAAAGCCAACCGCGATGATCATTTGAAGGTTATAGTGATCGATTTGGCGCGAAACCTCACGTCCGCCCTCGTTTTGAACTATAAAGTATTTCTTTATAGTTGCCTTTCGCTCAAGCTCACTATCGGCAAAAATCTTCTTAATATGCTGACCGATGTTTTGCACACTTACATCATACAAAGACGCAAGCATTCTCTGAGTCAGCCAAATGTTCTCATCCTCATAGCGCATTTCAATGCTTGTCTCATCATTACCCGTAGCTGCTACAAAGGTCAAGTATTCCGCCGCAGACGAGCGAATCGTAATTTCTGCTTTTTTCTTTGTCATCTACCCGCCCTCCGTTTTTCTGCCACGTTCTTTTGTGGATTTTCTAAAATGATGAGTTCTTGCTTTAACTTACGCAATTCACCCATAAACTTCACTTGCCTGTTATACTGCTTTTCTTTAAGTATTTGGTTCTCTAGTCTGCTAATGACTTTCCTCAGCTTGTCTGCCTGATTTGAACGTTCTATGGTTACCCTTAGATCCTCGCTCTCGTCGCCATGGTCTAACAGGTTGTCACACGCGATCTGCTTAAGAAACGACTCATAGATTTGATCTAGGTTAATGCCCTCAATCTTTAGGCTTAGTTCCTCCAGAGGAAACCACTCGGTCTTGTAATATCGATTAACTTTGAATTTGTCATCACGATTCTTAGCTTCTTCTTTGTAAGCAATCCAAAGTTGGCCATAGTCTTGGTAACAGACCACAAAGACCAAATGGTAAGGGATCTCCCGATCGATGAGGGAAACCACATGTTCATCTAGGTTATCAGCCTTTATGCGAATCTGCAAAATCTGAATCTCTGACACTTTAGATCCGGCATCCACATTGATGGTATCGGGCGCCAGCTTATTAGTCCAATGAATCGTATCAATCTGATCCGTAAAAAGCTTAAGTGCCTTGCCTGACACTGGGAGATGAGTGTAGAACTTCTTTTTGGAGATTCTCCTGTCAAAGATGGTGCTACTTGGTAACCCTAGCATCACATCACCACCACGAAACAGATCAGTTCAAAGTCATCAAGACCACCCACCTGCGCTCTCAAGGCAGTTGTTCCCCCAGGCCTAAAAAGACTATCAAGATCGCTATCTTCGTTAATGTCAATAATGGATGTTACTGCCCCCTGCAGGAGATCAGAATACGTTGTCATCTTCCTGCCGTCATTTGTTTTCTCATTAAATTTACGGCACAGGTCAATGATAGGTTCAGTCTGACCATGACATAAATGGCGCAGGACATCTAGGGTTTTCTTAGGCTCCAAGTGATTGGCGATTACATGGCCATCATCTGCTATATATACAAGGTAAAAGGGGTGAATTCGGTTCTGGTTCTTGATGTTAAGCTCATTGTTGATGTTCTTTAAGATATAGATCACACCTGGTGGCAAATCTGCCGCGCTTGAAGGCACAAGGGCATGGAGACCTAAGGGCGCACGATCAAGATTAGGGTGATCTTTAATATAGCTGACAAGATCCATGCGAAACTCGTTGAGACCAAGATCCATGATGGAAACCCCGCCTGCCATCTCCTCTAAATCGACGACTTCATTCTGCAGTCGCTTGAGCTGCTCCTTACGATACTGCAGATCTCCCTTGTCATCGGCAATGGGGTTATCGTCACCGGTAGATGTCATAATAGAGATCTTCATTCTCGTTTCAACTCTAGCTTTGAGATTGATATAGTCATCCAGATCCAAATCAGGCCAGAAATTGACCAATTGGATCACTTCGTTCTTGCTACCAATCCGGTCAATTCGACCAAAACGCTGGATAATTCGCACAGGATTCCAGTGAATGTCGTAGTTTACGAGCAGATCACAGTCCTGCAGGTTTTGACCTTCAGAAATACAATCGGTGGCAAAAAGCAGGTCTATCGTAGCATCTTCATCGGGCATGATCAGATGCTTGTCCTTAGAAAGGGGAGAGAAACAGGTCAATATAGTATGAAAGTCCCTGGGGAATTTCGGTATGGTGACCTTTGTACCGTCACTTCCTGTCACCATAGCCGAGTGCAAGCCATACTCCTTATAAACCCGTTCACTGAGATTGGTGTACAGATAATCTACGGTATCTGAAAAGGCGGAGAAAATCAGGAGTTTCTTGTTCCCGGGGTTCAAAGGATTGCGGATTTTCTCTCTGATAAGCTCTAGCAGCCTTTCAAGCTTCTGGTCATGTTCTGGGGTGATCACCCGAATGCCCTCCAATAAGCTTGTTAAAATACCGTGGTCATGCCTCAGATCCCTCATCCAGGTTACGTAGTCCATATCGCCCAGATTGATTTGAACACTTTTCCCAACTGAAAACAAATCGGTATTTTGGTCATCTAGATCAAAATCGTCTTCATTAAGGGTCCCCACTTCTACCGTTTTGGAGGCATCGAAATTTTCGATTAGGTCAATTGTCCCCTCGATTTGCTTTAAGATCCTCTCCACAGTTAGCCTGAAAGCGTACACAGAACTCTCTAAGCGCTTGAGAAGGTTTGTTCTCATCAGAACGAGGACTCCTGACTCCCGATCCGATTGCGTAAAGCGCGTATGTTGCATGTCTGTCCCATACCTATGCTCATATTCCGCTAGCTTACTGGCTAGTATGTAATGAGTGGGACTATACACACTTAGGTTAAGTGCGGAAAGTTTCCGGTAAATCTCGTTATACTCAATGACGTCTGGTAGATCACTTAATTCACAGCGAATGGAAATCGGCTCATTTCGCTCGGGGAATTTTCCAACTTCATCCAGACTGTAATACCGCTCAATATGTCTTCTCGATCGAGCAATGGTGACACTATCTAGAAGCTCAAAGAAGTCAAACTCCAGCATTCCCAAGAGGGTTTCGGTGGTTCTTGCATGGGCGTCCAACTGGCTCCAGGTGTTGAATGCAGCCTGTGTTCTGCGGAAAATTGCATCTATACCAGATTTAATATTGAGCTTGGACTCCAACTGTTCTTCTTCACCTTCATAGGCCAGAGCCAGCTGGTTGCGAAGATCTGTAAATCGGTTGTTAACTGGCGTGGCTGATAGCATAAGGACTTTGGTTTTGACCCCTTGCCGAATCACTTGGTTTAAGAGCCTGCTGTAACGATTCTCACGCTCTCCGTCCTCAACATCCTGTCCACCACTGCGGAAATTATGGGATTCATCAATAACCACCAGATCATAGTTACTCCAGTTAAGGCGGTCAAGAGGTATACCATTTGAGTATCCCCGGGTTCGCGAAAGATCGGTGTGGTAAAGCACATCGTAGCGTAAGCGATCAGAGGCGATAGGGTTATTCAACAAATTGAGCTTGAAGGTTTGCCAGTTATCGGAGAGTTTTTTGGGGCAAAGCACGAGGACACTCTTATTGCGCCCCTCATAATACTTGATGACGGCTAAGGCAGTGAAGGTCTTGCCCAGACCAACGCTATCAGCTAGGATACAACCATTGTACTGTTCTAGCTTATTGATAATGGCAAGAGCCGCGTCCTTTTGGAAACGGTAGAGTTTTTGCCAAATGGCACTGTCCATGAACCCAGTCTTCTCATTGGGAAGAACATCCTCATTCACATCATCCAAGAACGTGCTGAAGATGTTATAAAGGGTTATGTAGTAGATAAACTCCGGAGAATTTTCGCGATAAACAGAGGTAATGCTGTCTATTACCTCTGCTGTAACGTCCTTCATTTTTTCTGCATCACGCCAAACATCGTTGAAAATCCGAAAATATTCTGTACTCATCGGAGAATCCAAACGATTAATCATGGTGTAGATATTATTTCCCTTTTCCGAACCTAGTTCCACTGTTGTAAAACCCTTGATGGGCATGTACGTGTGCCGTTCTTCGCCACTCTGGACATTTACAAAGCCACCCATTTCACCCTGGGTCACATTGGTTTTAAACGTCACTTTACGTCGCACCCAATCGGCACATTCTTTGGCTATGGCCCTTTGGGTTAGTTCGTTGCGTAGCTTTACCTCAAATTCACTACCGTAAAGACTTCGTTCTCTGCTCAGCTGCGGAATGTAAAACTCCCGGAGCTCTTTCTTCCCCTTCTCTGCGGTGAAGGTTGGTGATGTGAACAAAAACTTGAGCTCATCAATCTGCTCTAGCTGAGTTTTCAGTTCATCATAGGCGTAGATGGAGAAATAGGCAGCAGCAATCGCAACCTTGCTGTCCTTTTTCAAAACCTCAGCTAGGTCGTCTTTGAGGAGAGTGTTAACGTTGTCGATCAGCCTCATTGTAGCACCACCCTGGGCGTTGTAGTACTTACATCGTTCTGAGCTGTTACGAATATGTTCGACACAGTCGCCCTTCTTCCTTGTTTTTACAGCAAAGAAGCCCACAGAGAGTCCATGGGCTTAGAATCATGCTTGTGTCTATCCACCGTATTTTTCCATAAACTCAGACGGTGTGACAATTTCTGGTTTTTCAACTTCAACCTCAGCAAAATCTTTGTCACCTGAAATTAGAACATCTACATCCTCAACGATGGCACTGTAAAGCACAGGGTAGTCAGCTGGATCTCGTATTGAAAAAAGCTCTTGATCCGTCAACACTGGCGTATACACAAACTCATAGGGCAAAGCCTGTAGAAACATCTCTAATGCTGCCGTCTTTTCATTAAACTTGCGTGCTACAACTTGCTTCAATTCCTCGATAACATACGAGGATAGAACGAGACGATGTTCTGTTAACACAAGAGCCATCATATCGGTCAAACTCTGGTTCCTAAAGACAATGATCGAAATCAGCACATTTGTATCCAACATGATCCTCATTGGGTACTGTCCTGTTTCTCTCTGTTGATTTCTTGCCTAACCTCGTCAACTAAGTCAACCACATCCTGCTCTGTTTTGAGCTCCAAGCGTTCAGCTTCACCTTCAAAGGCAGTCTGGACTTGTTGAAGCGCGATCATGGCAGAATTTGCGATTACCATGTTGCCATCTTTCTCAATGAAAATCAGCTTATCGCCTTCTTTGAGGTTCAACTTCTTCCGCACACTAATCGGAATTGTCACCTGCCCCTTGGCCATCACTTTTGCAAGTTCCATTTTTGCACCCCCTACTTTTCCTACTTTCCCTACCACTAGTTTACGCTAAAAGCCGCTAAATATCAATTTTAATTTTTCCTAATCACTTGCTAATGAACTCCCCACAAACAGGCATAATTGGACGGACTAGATAGCATCCTAAAAAAGAAAAGTGCCAGCTAGATGGACATGCTGACACTTGGCAGTACTAGGTGGAAAACCCCTTGGGCCTACCCGAAGAATCCCACCTTCGGCACCAATCTTACCTAAACCCCCATTACTAAAGGGTTCTTCATACGAAAAGAAGCGAAATGATCACGGTTTGATCACGAACATAAGTTTCGCCCGACTCCACGTCGAAATTGTTAGGTCGGGCAAAGGTGAGCGGCTCATATGAGTCGTTCTTTTTTATTGCACAAATAGTGCTGCCATTTTTTCTGCTGCCTCCTCCTGCATGTTCGGAAGTACATGTCCATAGATGCCTAATGTTATTCAAATTCGTTTATGTCCGAGCATCTTTTGGACTACATGGGGCTGGGTTCCATTGGCCAAAGCCAAAGTGGCAAAAGTATGTCTCATACCATGGAACTTGATCTTTTTGATTAACCGAGCAAATTGTCGCTGGCCAATATTATTCATCTGTACTGGATTACCCAGATCGTCCCGATTGCTTTGTAGCTCCCCCCCACTCTTTGGCAAACACTAAGCCACGATCGTTGTACCGTTTTCGATTCTTCATCTTGACTTCGTTTTGATAGAGCTTATGTCTCTGAAGTAGTTTCATAATTATCGGGGCTACTGTAATGGTTCGAGGCTGCTTGTTATTGGGTGGCCCAAAGACCGGATCTGCACCAGGTTTCTGTAGGGTTCTAGCTACGCGAACGGTATTGTTCTTAAAATCAACATCAGTCCATTTTAGCCCGCATAACTCTCCCTTTCTCACCCCTGTCCCTAGTGCAAGTGTATAGAACGCTTCTGCTTGGATGCCTTCTTCTTTAGCTGCTTGTAGGAACTTGCGAACTTCACTTGGGTTCCAACAGTTGTCCAGTAAGTCATCGGGGGATTCATCCTTCGGCTTATCCGGCACCAAGGTGGATACATTCCTGGTAAGATAGCCTAGTCTTACCGCGGCCTCTAAGGCTAAGTGAATAATGGTGTGGTGCTTTTGCTTCGTGGCCCCTGCTAAATCAAGACCATTATAGTAAAGTTGAAGATCCGTGGCCTGCAGGTTCTGCATCCTGATCGCCCCCAGTTTGGGCTTGATGTGATTCTTGATATCTGATGCATAGGTCTCTATGGTGCGGGGTACGCCTGCCGGATGACTCAATCATCTCTAACCATTCATCGAGCCACTCCCCAAACGTCATTTTCGTTGGCTCTACATACTCATTGCGGTGTACAGATCTGAGTAATTCCGTTAATTTTACATTGGCCTCCTTCCTTGACCCCTAAACGTGACACTCTTTTGTTTCCGTTTCTGCTTGCCAGTCTTGGGATCAGTTTCATACCAACGTCAAACCTAATAAGCCAACTATCGCCCCTTTTAGTTATGGAACCTCTCATGTCTTTTCTGTTCCTCCTTCGCTAATCATTCACTCGTGCCAACGCGTTATAATTTGTGGACCATTGCTTTTTCTGCGCGGGTGTCCATGTTCTGCATCTAGAATTAGCAATAGCGGATTCACCCCCCACTTGTGCCATTATAACATGTCTAGCAGGTCTTTTCGTACAAAAAGAACCCACCAGCAGGTGAGTTCCTCGTTAATTGCTTATGTGTTTAAAGGCGCAATCCAAAAACTAATCTAACGCCGTTCTTCAATCAGGGTTCCCGTTAAGTGTTGCTATGACTTCCCGGAAACTCTCTAGGCTAGCTTCAATGTCATTAGAGACAACATCAGGGTCGGGGAGATTTCAACGATATTTTGCACGCAATTTGCTCCAGGAGGATGGCACGATAAGATCGGCGAAGAGACTTTGGCTGACGCAATTTTAGATCGGATTGTTCATGATTCCTATACTATTTTTATCGTTGGACAAACATCTATGCGCGAGCGACACGGAGTACAACGAGAGCCTGGTAAAGACACTAGCGAGCGGGCTTAAAACGGCCTTTTAGACACGAGTTCTTCATCTAGCGGAGACTCGTGTATTCCCCAAAGGGATTCACTGGATCTCACTCATGCACACAGTGGCTCTATTTGATGCCCACTATGGCTCAATAACAGTACACTGCTGGATCTATCTCATGGCAATAATTAGGCCACCGTTAGGGGGCTCATGAAGTGGTCTTTCATCACCGCCAGCACGAATAAGAGGCTGTGCGATTTAAAAGGGACAATAAACTTGGGAAGAATAGCATGAGTGGATCCGCAGGAAGAACATCTGAAGCGAATAGCGTAAACGGTATTGCAAATCACCTCGCCCCCCTCTAAGCCTATGAGGTATCGAGCATAAGTACCGTGTTCAACCCAGCAAGGATGCCTAGTTCCGCATTTTGGGCATGGGCAATCATGAACCCTGATCATGTTCATGCAGAAGTAAAACAGAGCGAAAGTGGAGCAATGATGAAAATTGTTCTTGCATAGTAGGCTAAAACCTCTTATCATAAGGGTACACCTCTTTTACTGGTTGGTATGGGGGGTTAGAGAAAAAGCCTGACCGTGCAAAAGTCTGGGGCTCTTTCTCTTTTTTGCCATAAATTGACTATACTAAGCAACACCCTGAAGATCAATAAGCAGATCAAAAAAAGCCGTAAAATACGGCAGATAAAAACCAGCTATGGATGGTGTAAGCAGATATTAATGTGACGTAATTGCACCCTTTTTAGGGATTAGAGAACGCTGTTCTACACTCAGAGGACGTAAGCGTAAACGTGAGCACACCTTGACTTGGCACTTCGGTTTGAATTGATGGTCTCGATGTTGGTTTTTGGTCTTCAGCGAGGGCAAAGAAAAACCCCCATCCGTAGATGAAGGTTTTGTGCTGTTACCTCTGTTTTTTCTTCGGAGTTCGGCATCGTTCAGGAAGGTTTTCGGACCACGGCATAAACGGGTCAAGGTGGGTCAAGTCGGTATTCGGTAATGAGCTAAGTAAGTACTCAATATAGTCAAAGGGTTTCAAACCATTTTCCTTGGCAGTCTCCACTATGCTGAAGGCGATGGCAGCCTCAAACAATCGCAATTGATCGGGATTGGTCTTCTCGCTTGAAGGGCCAAAGCGTTTGGCTTTGAGTAGGTGTAAATGAGCATTCAAAAACTCCAGCTCTTTGGATAAAAGATCTACCCTAGCTTCGGCTTTCAAAGCACGCTCGCGCCATGATTGTTCAGTTGTGGTCTGGGTTTCATCTGTGTTTTTCATACTAAAAAGATTCGCGTTTTACGAGCAAAATCCTGCAAGAAAAACGAGGAATGCAAACAATGTTTTTTGCCTAAACCACGCATTGGGGGGATTTACACGACGCTTATCAAATGGTCTGAGTGCGGTTCCTTCCAAGAGCCAGCGTAGATCTTGCCAAGTGATGTCGAGCGGATTAAACTCTTCACCCTCCTGAGGCCAGGGCAATTTGCCCTCTTCAAGTCGGAAGTAATGTAGCCAGAATCCGCGCTCACTCCATTCTAGGATCTTTACCTTGTCCCGCATCCGATTGCAGAAAGCAAATAGATGCGGCTCAAAGGGACTTAACTCAAAGTCAAGTTGGACAATGGCGGCAAGTCCATCAACGGCCCTCCGGAGGTCCGTAGCCCCAACGGCAAGATAAACCTTTTGCCTTGGATCCTGGATTCCCGGAGACTCATAACGAGGCTGGTGGATCCACTCCTAGATCTGAGTAAAGTTGTTTCTGTTCTCTAGAAGCTCACCAACTCGGAGTTTCTGGCCAGGACTTTCAAAACATTCGATGACATCCAGTTTATCAAGAGCTGTTGCCAGTCAAAAAGGTCTACCTATTCGGTTCCTACGCTAAGGGAACAGCTGATTCTGACTTTGACATTGATCTAGCTGTTATCGTTGAAAAAATCGAGGGTGATATTTTTGAGCCAAGAGTCAAACTAGTAGAGCTGACACACTTGGTTGATATACGGATTGAACCCATACTTTTGGAAGAAGCACGAAACAGAAGTGGCTTTATTGAAACCGTTGTCAAAAGTGGGCGGCAGATTTATCCTAAATTGAGCCAACAACATTAAACCACTATAAGAATGTACAGCCTTCAGCAAATGAGGGCTGTATTGTTCTTTATCTGCTGATGTATCATTTCTAAGGCCTCCGGCCATGCGAGTGTTACCCGTAGCCGGATGCAATACTTGGCACTCTAAACCGGCATGAGGCGGGTTGCTCTCAGCTCATTAAAACCACCTCAAGGCTAACCCAGTTCTCTGCCAGAACCTAATCCGGATTAGACGCAGTTTTTTAGGAACCACATTTCTGAAGGAAACTGTACGTTCTTTCAGTTCTTATCACGAGGAGCTAGCTTATACTATCTTGTTTAATTTTCAGACCACTTGGGGATATCAAGAGGGTTGTCAACCCCTTTTCCGGACACATGCTAAGCCGACATCTAAATTGGCTTGTCACACGGATTATATCAGGAGTCCTCGTATCTGTATTTTCTCAGTCTTAGCGTTGTAAGAACAACACAAAGTATTATTACGAGCGCAAGAAACAGATAGTTAAAAGTCTCTCCGTTGCCGGTAATAATTTTCATGCCGTTTGTTGCAGGGAGAACATATCCAGCATACTCAAGTGGCAAAGGCAGCATATCGGCAGGAAACATTATTCCTGAAAGAAGCATTGACGGCAGGAATATAACCTGGGATATCATGGTAAGTTTAGATGAAGATCTGGAATGCATTCCAAGGGTTATTCCTACAAGAAGGCTTGCCGCAATAAAAACTGCAGTTCCTCCGATATGCAAGGCTATACTTTCAGGCCTTAATCCGTCAAAAAGCACGGGGGATACCAGATATATTATTATACTTACAACGGAAAGATTAATAAATCCGGAAATAAACGTTGTTGTAACTATAGTCCTTAAGGGGATGCCTGCAGATTTAAAGGTTTTTCTCATGTCATTTTGAAAGTACTGTAAAAGCCCTGAAGGTGTCCCGATAAACGCTCCCATGGTTACTGCAAAAATTGTCATGGAAGCTATTATTGTTTCTTTGGATTCAGGGTTTGTAGAAGTAAATACCGTACCCATAACAGCAAAGAATAACAGCGGTACCAGGTAGTAGGTTATTATCATCTCGGCACTTTTTATATCAAGTTTTGACTTAAGGTAAAGGGTGTATACAAAAGCTTTCATTTTATTTTTCCTCCTTTGTTATTTCCACAAATCTTTCTTCAAGGGTTGGTTTTTCCACTGACAAATCAAGGATATCCATTTCTTCGGATTTTATATACCAGATAAGGCCTGAAAGTGCATTCAGTATGTTTTCTGTCCTGAAGACCGTGTAGCCGTTTTCACTTCTTTCAAAATCCAGATCTTTTATTTTTTCCCGGTCTATTTTCCCTGAAAGTTTCACTTTTATTTTGGTCTCACTTCTTACTTCGGATACTATTTCATCAGGAGTTCCTGCCTTTATTATTTTTCCTCCCACGATTATTCCTATTCTGTCGCACAGTGATGCAACTTCGGCCATGTCATGGGATGCAAGAACTATTGTCACGCCGTTTCTTTTTAGCTGTCTTATTTCATCGTGAAGTGTTACCCTTGCCTGTACGTCAAGACCGGCTGTGGGTTCGTCAAGAAATACCACCTTAGGGTTATGGGAAAGTGCAAGTGCAAGGTGGAGCTTTCTTTTTTGCCCTGTGGACAGCTCCTTATATGTTTTTTGCAGTTTTTCTGCAATTCCGAACTTTTGCAGAAGATCCATTCTCGGCTCAATGCCGCTCCATTTACAAAAAAGTGTCATAGCATCCTTTACGCTTATCCCGGATGGGAGTCCCGAAGACTGAAGCTGCACTCCCGTTATGTGTTCCTTTGATGCAATCTGGGGGGATTTCCCGTCAATTGTTATTTCTCCGCTGTCGTATTTTCGCAGTCCCTCAACGCATTCTAAAGTTGTTGTTTTACCCGCACCGTTTGGTCCGAGTAATCCGAATATTTCATTTTCCTCAACCGTGAAGGATATGCCCTTCAGCACCTTGTTTTCTCCGTAGTTTTTCTTAAGATTATTTACCTGTATCATGGCTCACTTCCTTTCTTTTTACCTGTTTTCAAAATATTTTTCCAGTGCGTTGTTTATATAGTCTTCAACCGGTCTGAACTTTTTCATAAACTTTATATTTCCCTCATCCTTATCCTCTCGCATTTTGCTCATCTGGCTTATCATCTCCATATCCCCGCCTGTAAAATCTAAAATTTCATCCCACCATCTTTTTGCAAGGTCCTGACCTTTTGGGCTTGACGGGGGAATATTTTGTCTTTTCAGGTCTTCGGTTTCTTCACATAGTTTTATAATGTTTTCAATATATTGTTTCCCCTTTTCCATTGATATTCTTCCCTTTAGCCTTGAAAGAACATCGCTGTCAAAATACTTGACTATCCAGTAATGCTCATCATCACTTCTAAGGAATGCAAGTATCTCAATGAATAATTCCCAGTCAACCTTATTAATTGCATTTGTTTCTTTTTTGAACTTGCTTATAATTTCATGGTCTTTTTTTAGCTTTTTTATCTGGGCTTTTATGGATTTTTCCTGAATTGTCAAAAATTCATTTATCTGTTCTATGCTGTCAGCCGGTATTATTTTTTCCTTTATTTCCTTAAGGGAAAATCCAAGCTCCTTAAGACCTATAATCTGATGTAATATTACATAGTCCTTCATTGAATAGAGCCTTCTTTTTCCGTCGGTATACGAAGTGGGGTGTAAAAGCCCGATCTGGTCATAGTACTGGACTGTCCTTACGGTACAGTTCATCTTTTTTGCGATTTCTCCCGCTGTCATAAGTTTGGATTTTTCATACATGTTTATCACCTCGATATCATAATATTATATTACGTAACGTCACGAGCAAGTCTTTTTTCAAAAAAATATCGGGAAGTTTTTCCCGAGTTTTAGGTAGTGTTTTTTACAGGTATTATTCATACATCAAA
>WPCH01025843.1_pt1 | contig 18456 bp, 22 predicted proteins | sample 5399881 | NCBI WGS metagenome assembly WPCH01 (sample SAMN12869468, study PRJNA574797) | sludge metagenome | isolation source: wastewater treatment of pH5 | place: China:Beijing | collected 2019-05-20
TTCATAATAAACTCGCGACCCCGCATCAAGCCAAAACGAGGTCTTCTTTCGTCACGATACTTATTCTGAATCTGATACAAGCGTAAGGGAAGTTGCCTGTACGAACGAACTTCGGCACGCACCAAAGCGGTAATGATCTCTTCATGGGTAGGACCTAGGCAAAACTGCCTGCCTTGTCGATCCTTAAGCCGAAACATCTCATCACCATAATCTGCCCAACGGCCCGACTGCTCCCAAAGTTCAGAGGGCTGAATGATTGGTAAGAGTACCTCTTGGCCTTCAATGGCATTCATCTCTTGGCGAATGACCTCCTCAACCTTGCGAATAACCCTCAGGCCTAAGGGAAGAAATGCATAGACTCCCGCAGCAGACCGGCGCAGAAGACCAGCCCGGAGCATCAGTTGATGACTGACAATCTCTGCCTCAGATGGAGTTTCTCTTAGCGTAGGTGAATATAATTGCGACATGTACATTAGCGTATCTCCTATCTCTCTGCAAGCAAGTTGATAGCTTCGGCAACCAAAGCATCAACCAATTCGGCTTCTGGAACTCTGCGCAAAATCTGCCCATGGCGAAAAACGAGTCCGACGCCTTTACCGCCCGTGATCCCCAGATCGGCATGCCTAGCTTCTCCAGGTCCATTAACCACACAACCCATCACTGCTATGGTTATGGGTAGGGGATAATCACTTAGACGTTTCTCCACTTCTTCGGCTATTCCTTCCAAGTCAATTTCTGTTCTTCCGCAAGTGGGGCAAGAGATAAAAACTGGCCCCCTCTGGCGCAGGCCGAGACTGGAAAGAATGGCCCAACCAACTTTAATTTCTTCTACAGGATCAGCCGTTAAGGAAACCCGCAACGTATCCCCGAGTCCCCGTGACAACAACGCCCCCAAGCCCGCAGCAGACTTAATCGTACCAAACCACTTCGTCCCGGCCTCAGTGATTCCCAAGTGCGTGCAATACGGCACCCGCCTGCCCAACTCCTCGTAGGCGGCAACCGTCATATCGATGTCGGTTGACTTGAGGGAAACAACGATATCCCGAAAATCTAGTCTTTCAAAGATAGCGATGTGCTCAAGAGCGCTTTCCACCATGGCTGCAGCCGTCCGGCCATAACGTTCAAGCAAGTGGGGTGCTACTGAGCCCGAATTTACCCCAATACGGATCGGTACCCGGCGCTCCTTGGCCGCCTGGACGACCTCACGCACCTTGTTCTCTGACCCAATATTACCGGGATTCAGACGCAGTTTGTGTACACCTGCGTCGAGGGCACGGAGTGCTAAGCGGTGGTCAAAGTGGATGTCGGCTACGACTGGGATGGAACTATGCTCAACGATGGAAAACAAAGCTTCTGCTGCTTGCATGTCTGGAACTGCAACCCTCACAATGTCGCATCCGGCAGAAGCCAAAGCGTCAATTTGTGCAAGTGTCGCCTTAATGTCTCTTGTATCTGTGTTGGTCATTGACTGTACCGTAATAGGCGCTCCCGCCCCCACAGGTACATCCCCCACCATCACCTGGCGAGTCATGTGACGCATCCCATACACTCCTGTCTAGGAAAAAAGATTGATGCGAGATAAATCCTTAAACGTGGCGAAAAGCATCAGGGCTACCAAGAGTGCTAGCCCAATAAACTGGGCGATCCCCCTCGTCTCCGGAGCTAAAGGCTTTCCTCGCACCGCTTCAACAAGCAAAATCAAAATCCATCCGCCGTCTAGGACAGGGACGGGAAGCAAATTGAGTAGACCCAAATTGATGTTGAGAACAATGGCGAGAATGATTACATTGGGCAAACCGTAGCGGACTGTTTCGCCCACGATCTGCACAATGCCCAGAGGGCCTGATACCTCTACCTTACTTTGGCCGGTGATCATCATGCCGATGTCCCTGACGAGCTGGGTAGTCAACGCCCAGGTCTGGGTGACTCCGGCCTTCAGGCTGACGAAGAATGGGTACTGCTCCTTCGAATCAATGCTGATGCCAATTCTCCCTGAACCTTCACGGTTTTCTGGTGTTACATGTATTGTCATCAGTTCTTGCTGGCGGCGAATCACCACCTGCATCTCCTGCTCCGATGATAATTCAATAAGCTCCACGATTCTTCCCGAGTCATTGACTGCCTCCCCATTTACCGAGACGAAAAGGTCGCCTGGAAGGAAACCTGCCATCTCTCCAGGAGAATGCGGCTCAACGTAGGTAATCGTAGGAGGGACTGCAATCAACATAAAGTATAGCACAAACAGGAGGATGGCTAAGACAAAGTTCATCAACGGTCCTGCTGCAATAGTACCTAGGCGCCAAGGAAGGGTCTTGTTGGCGAAACTTCCCGCATCGTCCTCCGCAAGCTCTTCATCTTGGCCATCTACTGGTTCGTCCATGCCTGCCATCTTTACAAATCCACCCAACGGAAAAGCCCTTACGGAGTACTTCGTGTTACCCTTAGTTACACTGCCTAGGGCAGGACCAAATCCGATGGCAAACTCATAAACCCTAATTCCCGCCAGTTTGGCAACAACAAAGTGTCCTAGTTCGTGGAAAAGTACAATAGTCCCGAAGATGACTACAAAAGCTATCAGTGTTACCACTACTACCACCCCCTCTCATCCATGAAAGCCCTAGACCTCAACCGAGCTTCCTTATCTACCGCTAGTATTTGCTCTAGCGTTGGATTTGATTTACCCTGAAATGTCTCCATCACCCCACAGACGATCTGAGGTATGTGGGTGAAGTTAATTCTTCCTGCCAAAAAAGCAGCTACTGCCTCTTCATTTGCCGCATTAAGCGCGATAGGCTTTTCGCCACCTGCCTGGCCCGCTTCATAGGCCAAAGCCAGGCTGGGAAAACGTTCGCAATCTACCGCTTCAAAGCTCAACCTACCAACCTTCACTAGGTCCATAGGCTCGACTGGCGGGCTTAATACTTCAGGATAGGTTAGCGCATATTGAATAGGAAGACGCATATCTGCGGTTCCCATGTGTGCTAGCAAAGTTCCATCGTTAAGTTGAATCATGGAATGAACCAGACTCTCCGGATGCACGACAACGTCGATGGCACTATAGGGAAAGTCAAACAGCCAGTGGGCTTCAATAACTTCCAATCCTTTATTCATCAGGGTGGCAGAGTCAATGCTGATCTTTCCCCCCATGGTCCAGTTGGGATGAGCCAAGGCTTGTTCTACCGTCACCTCTGACAAAGATCCTTTATATGTCCTAAAAGGCCCACCTGAGGCCGTTAGGATAATTTTCGCGACATCCTCTCGCTTGCGTCCCGAAAAAAGACTCCACAAGGCGCTATGCTCCGAGTCAATGGGAATGATCTGGTCCCTGTACTTCATGACCAAGTGCCCTCCGGCAACCAATGTCTCCTTGTTGGCCAATGCCACCCTTTTTCCGGCTTCCAACGCCCGCAGCGTCGGCTGTAGCCCTACAGCACCGACTACCGATACAACTACCAGATCACACTCGGGGTCTGTGACTAGCTCTTCCAGGCTCTCTGGCCCACTCGACACTGGTATCGAAAACTCCTCCGTAAGTGCCCTGGCATGTGCAGGCTTTGAAACACTGGCAAACTTTGGTTTGAACTCCCCGATCTGTTTCCGCAACAAGTCATAATTAGACCCGGCAGACAAACCAAGCACCCTAAATGAGGGAAGCCGACGTAGTACATCAAGAGTCTGAGTTCCAATGGAACCTGTAGATCCGAGGATGACGATATTAGGCATTAATTAACTCCTTCTACGAGCTGTCATTCGTTAGGTAGCAACGCTTTCAAAAAGACCATAACTACAGGGGCTATTACCGCACCTAAGGGTCCCCAGAACCGGAAACCAGCATAAAGCCCCACTAGAGCAACTAAGGGATGGAGACCAAGGCGTTCGCTAACCAAGCGAGGCTCACCCCATTGTCTTAATAGTAATAATATCAGATAACCAATACCTAAAGCTACAGCTGTGAGTGTATTGCCGGACCAAATTTGGGTGAAAGCCAAAAAAATATAGACTAGACCGGGACCTAAAATGGGAACCAAATCGCACACACCCACCAAGAATCCTGACAAGAAAGCATAGGGTAGATCTAAAGCCAGAAAAAAAGTGGTACTGACAATGATCGAAATCAGCATCAGAAGGAGCTGTACTTGGATAAACCGCCACAGAGCCCCTGAGGTATCAACATAGATCTGACGAGGGCTAATACCAGTATGCCGGGGAACTTGCCGGGCCAAGTACCTCGTAAGCACACTCTTATCTCGACACAGGAAGTAGGCACTGAAGATAGTAAACGTCCAGATCACAAAGAGATCTGGAATGGCAAGCGCCCATCTAATTAAAGTCGCCGCGCTGAGCTCGGCATCGAGCATTGGCAAGATCTCTAGAACCTGGGCCAGTTTTTCATAGTACATGGCGGCTGAATCGAAGAACAAATGGGATATGGTCGATAGACTCTTAATTTCTTCCCACACCTGAAGCAAAAGAAAAGTCACTAGCACTGGAAGGGTCAAAAATGCAACCATGGCGAGAATCATGGAGGCAACTGGGCGCGACCACCCACGCCCCTCAAGGTAACTAACTGGCACGTCCATGATAAACGCTAGGCAAAGGCCAAAGAAAAATGGCGCTAAATATGGATAGGACAGGCGTAATATTAAAAAAATACCGCAAAAACTTACCACTGCCACAATAATAGGTGGCACAAGCTTCACCCCTCCATGGGGTCAGGAAGCATTAAAAAAGATAGAAAGTAGACCAAAGAGCACAGGAAAGACGATGGCTAGAGAGTCAAAACGATCGAGGATGCCTCCATGACCAGGCAATAGAGAACCGGTATCTTTGACAGCCCGTTCCCTTTTTATGGCGGATTCGATCAGATCACCCAGTTGCGCGCAGACGGAAAGTACTAGGGCAAACAAAACGAATTGCAATGGTGGACTCACGGTGACCACCGCGAAGACCACTCCGACTAAGGCCGCAGTGGCAAGCCCAAATAGGGAGCCTTCCACCGTTTTATTTGGACTGATGTGCGGGGCCAACTTACGCCGCCCATAGCGTCTACCTCCAAAATAAGCCCCTGTATCCGTCGACCAAGTGATAGCAAAACCGAAGACTGCCCAGACGATACCAAACTCCTCCCTTACCAAGACCAAGAAGCTGTAAAGAACGACCACATACAGCACGCCAAGAAAATTAAAGGCGGAGGAAAACAGGTGCATCCCGCTAAACGTTCCTCGGATAAGATAGTAAATTCCCTGAAAAGCCAACCAAAGGAGGAGTTTTGTGCCGTCTATCCCACTATATGTAACCAGCAAAAAAGATAGTCCCGACACCAGAAGGTAATCCAGATACAGCCCAGGCCCGCTGATCCTTGCATACTCTACAAGCCCGGCCAGAATAAGAAGTAATACTAAAATACGCCAAGTGAGTCCCCCAATCCAGAGGGCTCCTAGCAGAATCGGTATGCCAATGATAGCGGTAAGAATTCGTTGTGTTAACATGAGTTCATCCTTACTCCTTCGCCGAAACTTGACCAAAACGGCGGTCACGGTTGGCATAATCCTGGAGAGCTCGCTCAAAATCGCGTTCCCCAAAGTCGGGCCACAAAACGTCGGTCACATAAAACTCACTATATGCGGACTGCCAGAGTAGAAAGTTACTCAAGCGCATCTCTCCACCGGTGCGAATAATCAAGTCGGGATCAGGACTCGGATAGGTGTATAACAAGCTTGCCACCGCATCGTCGGTGATCTCTTCGATCGACCTATCTCCCTGCGATACCTGGGAAACCAGGCGTTTAATCACACTGACGATTTCTTGGCGTCCCCCATAATTAAAAGCCACATTTAAGGTTAATCCTTGGTTGGTCTTCGTAAGCTCCTCAGCCTGCTCCCATACTTGCGCAATCTTCGGCGACAAACTTGTACGATCTCCAACAAGACGGATTCGCACCCCTTCTTGTTGCAGTTCTTCAATTTCCTGCACAAAGGTTTTAAACATAAGATCCATGAGGAAATCAACTTCTTCTTCGGGTCTTGTCCAATTTTCAGTGCTAAATGCATAGACCGTCAAAGCCTGTATACCTTGATTGGAGGCATAACGTACCGCTGCCTTCAAGGCCTTTACTCCCTGACGATGCCCTAGAAACCTGGGCAACGCTCGCCGACTGGCCCAACGACCATTTCCATCCATAATAATTGCCACATGTGCAGGTAATCCGTTAAGTTGCCCTCGCTTCAAGTGCACACCCCCTAGTTGACAGTCCAATCCGCACTAGCGCACACGATCACCAGTGCTGTCTCGGAAGAATGTTCGTCCACAACTCGCACCGCGATAACAAAAGCGTCCTCCTCGGAGGACACCTTACCGGGCGCTGCCGTGAACAAGAGCTCATACGACACAGCTTCTTCTTGCAGAATCTGCTGAGCCTCCTCTAAAGGAAATCCAATTAGAAAATCCCACTCGCTTACGGCCCCGTTCGTCATACTCAAACTTCCATGATCTCCTTTTCTTTAACCTTCAATAGTTCATCAATCTGCGTAATGAAGGAGTCTGTCTGTTCTTGAATTACAGCTTGAACGCGATGGGACTCGTCTTCAGAAACGTCCCCGCTCTTTTCCAGTTTCTTCACGGCATCATTGAGGTCACGCCTAATATTGCGTATAGCAACTCGATGCTCTTCCGCATCTTTACGTACCACGCGTACTAGTTCTTTCCGGCGTTCTTCTGTAAGAGTTGGAATGGCCAGTCGAATGACCGTACCGTCATTGCTGGGCATTAATCCAAGATCTGAGGTAAGAATAGCTTTTTCGATATCCTTGATGGATCCTTTGTCCCAAGGCGTAATAACTAAAAGTCTTGGTTCTGGTACACTGACACTAGCCATTTGGTTCAAAGGTGTGGGAGTGCCGTAATATGAAACCGTAATACGATCCAAAAGCGCGGGATTGGCTCTACCAGTTCTAACACTGGAAAATGACCTCTTAGTAGCCCCAATGACCTCTTCCATTCTAGACTTTCCATCCTGCATTATTCGATCAGTCACGTTTTTCGCCTCCTACATATGTACCAATTTTGAAACCACAGATTGCCTTTTCGATGTTACCAGGTTCGTCAAACTCAAATACAAGAATGGGGATATCGTTGTCCATGCACAGCGATGTAGCCGTTGAATCCATGACACCTAGACCCTGACTTAGCACGTCGAAATAGCTAATTGTGTCATAACGCTTAGCATCGGGGTTTTGTCTAGGATCTGAGTCATAAACCCCATCAACGCCTCGTTTAGCCATTAGAATAACCTCGGCCTCGATCTCCAGAGCCCTTAGCGCGGCAGCCGTATCCGTTGAAAAATATGGATTGCCCGTACCAGAGGCAAAAATCACAACGCGGCCTTTTTCTAGATGACGTACCGCCCTGCGCCTAATATAGGGTTCAGCAATTTGACGCATTTCGATGGCGGTTTGCACTCGTGTGGGCACATCGCGTCCCTCTAGAGCATCCTGAAGGGCCAGAGCATTAATCACCGTTGCCAACATCCCCATATGGTCTGCTGTAGTACGGTCCATTCCCTTGGCACTACCGGAAGCCCCTCGCCAAAAATTACCTCCGCCTACGACAATAGCCATCTGAACACCAAGATTCATCACATTACTAACTTCTATGGCGATTTTCGCTACAATGTCGGGATTGACTCCGAAGCCATTGCCCCCTAACGCTTCTCCACTTAATTTGAGTAGAACTCGCTGGTATTTTGGCCCTGACATAGACATCTCTCCTTTAATATTCTGCTTATTAATGCGGATCCCTCCACTAAAAAAAGAGAACACCGAAGTGTTCTCTTAATTTCCCATCTGGGCCATGACCTCGGCGGCAAAATCATCTTCTCGCTTGGCCATTCCCTCGCCCCGTTCATAGCGGGCAAAGCGCCTTACCGAGATTTTTTCACCAATTTTTGCTACCTTAGCGTTGAGCAAATCATTGACGGTTAGGTCAGGATCCTTAACAAACGGCTGCTCTAAGAGGCAAACCTCTTTAACATAACGATCCACTTTACCTTCGACGATTTTGTCAATAATACGTTCTGGTTTACCTTCGTTCTCAGCAATGGTCCGGTAAATAGCGCGCTCATGATCCAGTACCGAAGCAGGAATCTCTTCACGAGAGACGTACTCAGGTTTGGAAGCCGCGATGTGCATAGCGATGTCCCGGGCTAGTTCACGAAACTCATCTGTCTTTGCAACAAAGTCGGTTTCGCAGTTGACTTCAACAAGTACTCCGATCCTTCCACCCATATGAATGTAGGACTCCACAACCCCATCGGCAGCAATACGCCCTGACTTCTTGGCTGCAGCAGCTAACCCTTTTTCGCGTAAGTAATCAATGGCCGCATCCAGGTCGCCATTCTTCTCCAGAAGTGCTCTCTTGCAATCCATCATGCCAGCACCTGTTTTTTCACGAAGTTCCTTGACCATGGCTGCACTTACAGTAATCTCGGCCATAAAATCCCTCCTTCAAGATTAATAAAAAGGGGTGAGAGTCACTCTCCCACTCCCTTTTGGAAATACATTTATTCTTCAGTCTCTTCAACGTCTGTTTCGTCGTCGGACTTCATGCCAAAGCTGGCTCCTTCTCTAGCTTCAACTACAGCATCGGCCATAGTCGTTGTCAAGAGTTTAACAGCACGAATAGCGTCGTCATTACCGGGAATCACGTAATCTATTTCATCCGGATCACAGTTGGTATCTACTACAGCGACAATGGGAATACCCAGTTTGCGGGCTTCTGCCACCGCGATGCGTTCTTTTCTTGGATCCACGATGAACACTACGCCAGGTAGGGTTTTCATACCACGAATTCCACCTAAGAAGCGAGTCAAGCGTTCTTGTTCCTTGCGGAGCTCGATAACCTCTTTCTTGGGCAGTACTTCAAAATGACCATCCTCTTCCATCTTTTCGATCTCTTCTAGTCGTGCGATGCGAGAGGTAATCGTTTTAAAGTTTGTCAACATGCCCCCTAACCATCTCTGGTTTACAAAGAACATGCCGCATCTGTCTGCTTCTTCCTGGATCGTTTCTTGTGCCTGCTTCTTGGTACCTACAAATAATACGGTCTCCCCATCAGCTACAGTGTTGCGGACAAAGGAGTAAGCCTCTTCTACCTTTCGCACTGTCTTTTGTAGATCGATAATGTAAATACCATTTCTTTCTGTGAAAATGTACTCTGCCATTTTCGGATTCCATCTGCGGGTCTGATGCCCAAAGTGAACGCCGGCCTCTAACAATTGTTTCATTGAAATAACGGCCAAATCGCCCACCTCCTCTCTTCGTTTTTATCCTCCGTCTCCTTCATCTGAGAGCAAAACCAAACTGGCAACCTTGTCTCCCATCCAGAACCGTGTGTATTCTCACACCACTTGCTAATATAGCACACTTAATCGCTTTCTACAAGGGGAACACGATTATTTAGCTCCAAAATCAGCTGAACCTCTCCTACACCCAAACCGAGTTTCTTAGCAATTCCTTGTGGATCGTCATTGTGCGCCGCTAGTTCCAACACAGCAATCACCTTGGGAGACTGGGGACCGGCGGGACCAAGACTAGCAACGATCTGTCCTTGTAACTCCAGGAGTGCCTGGTGCTTCTCCTCAATCTCCGTTAGGATCTGGGTTTGGCGACTCTCGAGCTCGCCAATGGACTCTTCTACCACCGCTTCGAGCATAGCGAAGTCTGAGCTCGGACGCGTAAAAAGGGCGGGACGTGCGATATACATGCCTACCACCGCGACTATGATTCCTAACACAAAAACCAAGAAGTACTCCATTCAAGGCCACCCCTCTAGGCACGCAGATCAATGCGGCGCTTGCTACCTGGTTGCCGCTCCTTCTGTTCCTCGTTTTGCTCCTGTTGCCTCTTACGTCGACCTTCATCTTCTTCCCGATCTCGAATCTTATCCTGCTGTCGATTCTTTTCTACTCTCTGGTCACGGGAGGCAAATTCCTGGGCAACTTGCGGTGTCATTTTCCCGGCCGCTCCCGTCTGATCTCCTTCGCGATTGGTGCGGGGCACTTGATCTGACCTTGACACAAGAACCTGAAAATCAGGGAACCTAATGGACATCTTTACCCCCCGTTCTTAAGCAAGTTTGCTGCGCAATGTCAAGACAGCCTTGGTATGGATCTGGGATACTCTAGACTCTGACACATCTAACACATGACCGATTTCCTTTAAAGTGAGCTCCTCGTGATAGTACAAACCAAGAACCAGTTGTTCTCGTTTGCTTAAACCTTCCACTGCCACCGTTAACTCCTCAATGCTCTCGCTGTGCACTACCCTGTGATCTGGTAGGATTTCTCCATCAATCACCAGATCGAGGATTTTAAATTTGTCGCCTTCTCTATCAGTTGTTGCTGCTTCATCTAAGGAAAAGAGATTAACGCCCTTTACTTCTGATAAGAGCTCATAATAGCGTTCAGGCGTTAGCTCTAAGGCCGCCGCCATCTCGTTATCGCTAGGACTACGCCCTAGTTCATTGGTGAGGGTGTAAACTTGGCTTTCTAAAGTCCTAATCTTCGCGCGTACACTCCGGGGTACCCAATCCATAGACCGTAAGCCGTCTAAAATGGCTCCGCGGATCCTCGTGCCCGCATATGTTTCAAACTTAACATTGCGAGTTTCGTCAAATTTTTCCATAGCATCAAGTAAGCCGAAGAAACCAAAACTCTCTAAATCACCAACTTCCACACTGCTAGGCAAGTTCATCGCCATGCGACCGGCTACATACTTAACTAGTGGTATGTATTCGTTGAGCAACTCATCCCTTGCTTGTGCGTCTCCCGTCCTCTTGTATGTATTCCAAAGTTGTTCCAGCCTCTTTTGCTCCTTCTCAGGTATCAAGGTTTCACCCCCAGGGGGTTCGTTATTGTCGCATCAATTCAGCCAGAGCAATCTGGCGTTGAAAGACAAATTTTATAATAAGCTGCCTGACCCGTTCTGGTAACTCCAGGAAAGCAAACCCATAGTCAACCCCAGACTCTGTTGGTACCAGACGAACCATCTCCGCTTGAGCGGCAATAGACTCGTCCTTCAACGTAAAGGTAACCAGGATCTTGTCATTCAATTCAAAGGGATGAGCTGAGCTAAGCAAAAAACCGCCCGCGCTCAAATCACGCATCAGTCCCGATTGAGGAAGCTCTCCCGGTGCATCATCCCAACAACGCTCAAATACGGCATCAATAGATACCGGAACCCGCAAGAAATCTCTCTCCTGGATCTTCTCCCATGTGCCCAACAATCTAAGCTGAATCACGGGAATCTTGGACGGAGATCGTTTTTCTACTCTTGCTTGATTGGTATAGCGTCCGGTTTGAACACCATCTTTGCTTTTAAACTGTATCTCCAGTTGGCTTCCTATACGCAAAGGAACTATAGTACCCTTTTTGATCGGAGCACCTACGATGACTAGATCATCGAAAGAATCCTCCACCCTTGTCCTAAAAAGATCAAGGCCCCCGCTGTGCTCTACATGAAGTTCCACCAATTGGTTAGGTAATAGTTGCATAGTCTTACCTCACTACGTACTCAAGAAGTCGTACACCTTAGAGAAAAACCCCTTAATGCCCAAAGGTGTAAATGGGACGTCTCCGCCAACTAAAGTCCCTGCTATCCTTTTTAGGGAACGACTACTCATGGCCGATGGAAAAGCTAATAATACTGGTTGCTGATCCGAAACGGCCTTGGCCAAGTGCGATTCTTGAAGAATGTAGCCAATGTAGTCTACTTCCCAAGCGACATATTCTCGGAGCACTGAATTTAACTTGTCTGCCACCAGCTCAGCTTCATTCGGACTCTTGGCCATGTTCACAAGTAACCGCACCTGCGCATGGGGACTCCGTTGATGAATCACCTTCAGCAAGCCATAAGCATCGGTGATGGCCGTTGGTTCAGGAGTTGTCACCACCAGTACTTCCGTCGCAGCCAAAACGAAGCTCAAGACGGTGCGGTGAATACCTGCACCCGTATCTAAAATAACAAAATCGAAATCTCGGTTGAGTTGCTCTAAAGACTTGATAAAAACCTCTAGACGCCACCCATTAAGATTTGCCAAATCCGTGATCCCCGAACCGCCAGAGAGAATCTTTAGGCCCAGTGGTCCTTCTACCATAATGTCTTGTAGGCTCTTTTCACCTCGAAACACATGACCAAGGTTGAATTTTGGTGTAATGCCGAGGACAATATCAACATTAGCCAATCCCAAATCAACATCAAGTAGTACAACACGATAACCCATCTGACATAGGACCAAAGAAAGATTGGTCGCTATATTAGTCTTACCAACGCCACCTTTGCCGCTTGTGACGGCGATGACCCGCGGGGCAGCGTCATTTATCGCCACTAGTTTCCTTAAGCCTTCAGCTTGATCCCTCATAGTTGCGTGTCCCCCAAAATAAGCTGAGCAATCTTTTCATTCGTGGCTACGTCGATGTCCTCAGGCACCCCTTGGCCTGTAGTAACGAAGGACAAAGGTGCCCTAGTACGTTCGCAAGTTTGTAAGATAACACCATATGTTGTGGTTTCATCAAGTTTGGTAACAATCACCCGATCGATGGACACTTGCCCAAAGGCCTTAATGATCTCGTCTACATCGTGCGATTTCGTAGTAGCACTGATGACCAGATGGATCTCCACATCGAGACCTTCCAGATAATTCTTTAGCTCCGCGATTTGCAGGTAATTGTTGTGGCTTCTCCCAGCTGTATCAATCAGAACAAGATCTCGATCGTGCATCTTTGCTACGCTATCCTTAAGATCCTTCGGACTATAAGCTACCTGTACCGGAATGCCGATGATCTCGGCATACGTCTTCAGCTGTTCAACAGCGGCGATACGATACGTATCTACCGTGACCAACCCCACATCTTTATTTCCAATCAGACTAAAGTTAGCCGCTATCTTGGCGATCGTTGTCGTTTTGCCTACTCCGGTCGGACCAACTAGGGCTACCACACGCTGACCGCCAGAAAACTCCCAGGGATCGACAGTGACCACACGTTCCGCTACCAAACTACTGAGTCGCGTCCAGATTTTGTCTGCATCGTTCCAATCTTGCTTAGGAAGACGAGTCAGGGTATCTTTGAGCAATCCTTGTGCCACATCCTTGGGAACATCCCTGCGAACAAGTCGTCCGAAGAGTTTCTGGACAGCCTCAGACGTAGATGGATCGAACTTAGCAGTGTCAAGGACTGCCCCTTCTTCAGCCACCCCCATTTGGGTCCGTTGTTGTACAGCGGAGTTAAGCGTGGGACGCTGGAAATTCTCGTCCACCGCCCCGACAAGCTCATAACGTTTCGGGCCAATGCGGCCCCACAACCAGCGCCTTTTTGCGGAGGTGTGAAGGATAATTGCATCGCGGCCATATTCTTTGCGCAAGCTGTCTACCGCCTCTTGCATCGTCCTTCCGGTAAACTTCTTAACCCTCATCGTTCCACTTCACCATCCCCACCGCATTCACCTGAATATCTGGGCTGATTTCGTTGTATGACAGTACTATGAGACGCGGGATAGCCCTTTCCGTAAGCCTTTTGAGAGCCATACGAATTTGTGGTGACACTAGGACCACAGGATACGGTAGCACATGTTCTTCAAGGGCTTCACCGACAGCTTGATACAGCGCCTGCAAGGTTCTAGGATCCAATGCTATCGCCAAGCCACGATCGGTGTACTCGATCGCGGCGGCAATCGTCTCCTCCCACTGCGGGGCCATAGTGGCCACAAAAAGCTCGTTCTTTTCTAAGTACATCTGTGAAACCTGTCGTTTGAGCGCTTCACGAACATATTCTGTGAGGTAGTCCGGGTCACGTGTGATCGTGGCAGTATCGGCCAGAGTCTCCAAAATTGTCACCATGTTACGAATAGGGACCCCTTCTCGCAACAGATTCTGCAATACCTTCTGAACCTCCCCGATCGTCAACAGATTAGGAACCAGTTCGTCCACTACAGCCGGATACTCTTCGCGGGCGCCATCTAACAGAGTCTTGACTTCCTGGCGCCCCAGGAGTTCATGGGAATGTTGACGAATGATCTCCGTGAGGTGAGTGGCCAACACCGCGGGTGGATCTACAACAGTATAGCCAGCGTATTCGGCTTTTTCCCGTGTATGGGCATCAACCCAAAGTGCATTGAGTCCAAAGGCAGGCTCGGTTGTGGCAATTCCAGGCACTGTATCCGACACTCCGCCAGCGTCCATGGCCAAATAATGGTTAATCATCAGTTCTCCACGGCCCACCTGGATTCCTTTAATCTTCAACACATACTCATCTGGATTGAGCTGGAGGTTATCCCGGATTCTAATGATCGGAACTAAGAGTCCAAGTTCGAGAGCGCATTGACGGCGAATCATACTGATACGATCTAGCATGTCCCCTCCCTGGCCCTCGTCTACCAGTGGAATCAAGCTATAACCTATTTCGAGTTCTATTTGGTCAACTTGTAAGAGCGAAATCAAAGACTCAGGCCTGCGAGCTTCCTCCAACTGCTGCTGCTCTAGAGCCTCGTCTTCTCCGATCACTTCACCCTTTTGGCCTTTCCACAACGTATAGGCAAGTCCCCCCAGGAGGGCCCCGATCATAAAGAACGGGATCTTTGGCAAACCACCGATTAACCCAAAGAAGGCAACAACCCCCGCTGCGGCCCCTAGCACGCGGTGCTGCGAAAAAAGTTGAGAGCTTATCTCCGCACCGAGATTATTCTCCGAAGCCCCACGAGTGACGATAATGCCGGTGGCAGAAGAGATAAGGAGCGCAGGAATCTGGGACACCAGGCCATCGCCAACTGTCAACAGAGTGTACCGACTGACGGCTCCCGAAAAATCCAATCCCTTCTGGAACATTCCCACAGCAAAACCACCCAACAAGTTAATGATGGTGATGATAATGCCCGCAATGGCATCTCCCTTGACAAACTTCGTTGCACCATCCATAGACCCGTAAAAATCCGCCTCTCGAGAAATCTGGCTACGGCGATGGCGGGCTTCTGCCTCGGTAATAAGGCCAGAGTTGAGATCGGCGTCGATACTCATTTGCTTTCCAGGCAAAGCATCCAAGGTGAACCTGGCGGCAACCTCTGACACTCGCTCTGCTCCCTTGGTAATAACCATGAAGTTTACTATGACCAGAATTGAGAAAATGACAAAACCGACGACATAATTGCCACCGACGACAAAACTACCAAAGGCTAAGATGATCTTGCCTGGATTACCAATGAGCAAAATCAATCGAGTGGAGGAGACATTCAGGGCCAACCTAAATAAAGTTGTAATCAACAACAGTGAAGGAAAAACAGAAATCTCTAAAGGCTCACGGATGTTCATCGTAATCAGAAGAATCAAGAGTGATAGGCTGATATTTACCGCGAGTAGAATGTCCAAAATGGCAGGAGGCAAGGGCAAGACCATCATCACGACGATCAAGACCACGGCCAACATAATAGAGGCATCAGTTATGCGTGAGAGATTGCGCAACGTAGATGTCTTTGCCATACCTACCATCCTTTCTGTCGAGCTAGATCGTCTTTCTCTTTAAACGATAGACAAAGGCCAGTACCTCAGCCACTGCAGGATAGAGATCGGCTGGGATCTCTTGGCCAATTTCTGTAGTCTTGTAAAGGGCCTGTGCGAGCTCGGGATTCTCCACAGTGGTGACACTGTGTTTCTTACCCTCTTCTTTAATCCGTTGTGCAATCAACCCCATCCCCTTAGCCACAACTTGCGGCGCACCCATTTCGCCTGGTTTATAACTCACCGCGATGGCATAATGGGTAGGGTTTGTGATAATGACATCGGCGGTAGGAATCGCCTGCATCATCCGCTGGGATGCCATCTGGCGTTGCCGTTGCCGGATTTTAGCCCGGATTTGGGGATCCCCTTCCATTTGCTTATATTCCTCTTTGATTTCTTCTTTGGACATTTTAATGCTATTTTCGAATTCTCGTCTTTGCCACCAGTAATCGGCGGTTGCAATAATCAAGAGGAACAAACCAACTTGCAAGCCCATGCGGTAGGTGCTGTCCGTCATTAAGGAAATACTATCCTCTAAGTTAAACAAACTGATCTGTGGCAACCAGTCCAGCTGTTTGCGCACCTGTCCATAAACTAGATATCCCACCAACAATACTTTGGCAAGAGACTTAACAAATTCCACTAAGGCACGCTTGGAGAAGATCCGTTTAAATCCTTCAATGGGGTTAATGCGAGAAAACTTGGGGGTTAAGCCCTCAGTAGAGACAAAAAATCCAACCTGCATTACTTGACCCAAGACAGAAACGAGCAATAAACCTCCTAGGACCGGTCCCACAACAAGGGCCAACCGAACCAGGGCGAAGATAAACATCTGCTGCAGACCTAGCACATCTCCGTCCCAAGAGGCCATATTTTGCAGATAGTATTGTACCGTTTCTTGGAGCAACCCACCCATGTAAGGTCCAAAGGCATTCAGTAGCAAAAAGGAGGCCAAAACCATAAAAGCTGTTCCGACTTCACCGCTCTTGGCCACTTGCCCCTTTTTCCGTGCTTCTTCCCGGCGTCTCGGGGTAGCCGGCTCCGTCTTTTCGCCTGCAAAGAGTTGTAAGTTCATGGGGTAGTCTGCCATTTAGCTCCCCCCTAAAGCCAGGATGCCTTGTACATAGCGAAATAATAGTCCATCTACTGCAAACAACTGGCTGGCAATATATACGAAGGTAGGTAAAGCGAAATAAACGATAACCAAGCCCACTACAATTTTGATAGGAAAACCTAACACAAAAACGTTAATCTGGGGAACCGCCCTGATGACAATCCCCAGGCCGATATCTGTTAGCAAAATGGTGGCAGTGATAGGCAGGGCGATTTGGATACCAATTACAAAAATTTGCTTGACCAAGTCCATTACCAGCCAAAACGCGGGTTCAAGTTGGATTAAGCCTCCAAATGGAAGCACCGCAAAGGAACGTTGGACGGCCTGAATCAACCAAAGGTGCGCATCGACGCCCAGAAAAATCAACACGGCCATTATATAATAAAACTGAGAAAAAACGGGGATCTGCCCTCCTATCGCTGGGTCAAACACCGAAGCCATGCCAAATCCGATGGGTGTGTCAACATAATGTCCCGCGAAATTAACAATTGAAAAGATCAGAATAACAACGAACGCCAGCAGCAATCCTATAACCACCTCGTGTATGGCTAGGAGGGCCAGGACACCCCAAGACTCTAGATTCCAAGCAGGCTCAAGCGGTGGCATGGCAATGAGAGCAAGTAGCGCGGCAAAGCCTAATTTTGCCATCATGGGAACATTCCGCATATTAAACAACGGTACCACGGCCATGAAAGTACCAAAACGTACAAAGCTTAGGGAGAAGCGAACGAAGTCAACAATCGAAATCACAAGATTCCCCCCTTACATGATATAGACTGGCAGGTTCGCGAGCAAACGTTCGGCGAAATCGACCAAATGTCGAAGCATCCAAGGCCCGAAAATCACAATAGAGACCAAGACAGCGACAATTTTAGGGATAAACGTGAGGGTTTGCTCCTGAATCTGCGTGGTGGCTTGAAAGATACTTACAATTAGGCCTACTAGCATGCCAATTAGCAAAACCGGTCCGGCTACCAACAAAATCGTCAAAACCGCGTCCCTGGCAATGCCCACAACGGTTGCATCCGTCATCTACTCACCATCCTCACGAGAAGCTCATCAAGAGCGAACGCACAATAAGGTGCCAACCATCAACCAAGATAAACAACAGGATTTTGAAGGGTAGCGAAATCATCACCGGAGGGAGCATCATCATACCCATACCCATCAGAGTAGAGGCCACCACCATATCGATAACTAAGAAAGGCACAAAAATAACAAAGGCGAGCTGAAAGGCGGTCTTGAGCTCCGAGATTACGAAGGCCGGGATCAATGTCATTGTGTTTATATCAGCCGGTGTCTGGGGTCTTTCTTCATCCCTCATCACCACAAACATTTCAAGGTCCTTTTCCCGCGTATTGCGCAGCATAAATTCTCGTAAAGGTTCTAGACCGGTCTCCCAAGCTTCTTCAAGGGAGATTTCCTCGGCAAAATACGGGGTCAAGGCATCGGTGTAAATACCACTAAAAACGGGAGCCATGATAAAGGCGGTCAAAAACAGTGCCAGTCCAACTAAGACTTGATTGGGGGGTACCTGGTTAGTTCCCAGAGCATTGCGAATAAGAGAAAGGACGATAATAGTCCGGGTAAAGGAAGTCATAAGGGTTAAAATCGCAGGTGCCAAGCTTAAGATCGTTAAGAGTAGGAGCACTTGCAGACTTACTGCCACATCACCAGGACCCTCGGCCGCCCCCAAGCCGATGTCAATGCTGGGGAACGGTATATTAGTTTGCAAAAAGCCCATTACTCGAGGACCTCCCCTATGTCAGACTGTGGAGTTCGCCTTTGATCCAACAAAGTGA
>WPCH01310956.1_pt1 | contig 18442 bp, 17 predicted proteins | sample 5399881 | NCBI WGS metagenome assembly WPCH01 (sample SAMN12869468, study PRJNA574797) | sludge metagenome | isolation source: wastewater treatment of pH5 | place: China:Beijing | collected 2019-05-20
AGCATGGCCTGGACCATGGCCTCGGCGTTGCACTCGGCCAGGGCCGATGCGCTCATGAAGGGATGCTGCAGCAGGCGGGCGGGCATGGGGGTCTCTCCGGGTCTGAATGGGGGGGCGCGAACCGACTAAAGCCCAAGGTCGTACAAGTGTTCGCAATTCGAACACTATGCTAGATTGGAGCGTGGATTCGAGCAACACGACCAAGGACACGAAGGATGGCAACCGCAGCACAGGATGAGGTCCTGACCCCCGACGATCGCGATTTCGTCACCGCCCTGGCCAGCGGCCTGGAGGTGATCTTGGCCTTCGACGAGGCGCACCCGCGCATGACGCTCAGCGAGGTCGCCGCGCGCACCGGCATGAACCGCGCCCGCGCCCGGCGCTTCCTGCTGACCCTGCATGCCCTGGGCTATGTGCGCAAGCAGCAGCGCGTCTTCGAGCTGGCCCCCAGGGTGCTGCAGCTGGGCTATGCGTTTCTCTCCGCCAACGACTATCGCAGCGTGATCCAGCAGGTGCTCGAGGACATCACCGAGGCCTGCGGCGAATCGTCCTCGCTGGGGGTGCTGGATGGCGACGAGGTGATCTACGTGGCCCGCTCCTCCTCGCGCCACCGCCTGATGGCCATCACCCTCTCGGTGGGCACCCGCCTGCCGGCGGCCCATACCTCCATGGGCCGCGTGCTGCTGGCCCAGCTGCCGGACGAGGAGCTCGACGCCTGGCTCGAGCGGGCGGTGCTGGAGAAGCACACCGACAAGACCATCACCGACAAGGCCGAGCTCCGGCAGTGCATCCTGAAGGTGCGCCAGCAGGGCTACGCCATCGCCGACCAGGAGCTCGACTCCGGGCTGCGCTCCATCGCCGTGCCGGCCTTCGACGCCAACGGCAAGCTGCTGGGCGCCATCAACATCAGCACCAATGCCGCCCGGGTGGCATTCGACACCCTGATGACCGAGTACTTGCCGCTGCTGCAACAGAAGGCCCGCGACATTCGCGCCACCGTCAGCTGAGTGTTCAATGCGCGATGACTTTTCCTGAACAACGTTCTAAAATAATTTTTTTGGATAGCGAGATGTCACCATGGCGGGGAGCCTGATCGAACGCACCCTGGGCGTGCTGGAAGCCCTCTCCGAAGATGCCAGCGGCCTGCCGCTGCTGGTCGTTGCCGATCGCCTGGGCATCCCCAAGAGCGCGGCGCATCGCATCTGCAATGAACTGATCCGGCTGGGGCATGTGCGCCAGGATCCCATGAGCCAGCGCTACCAGCTCACCACCCGCCTGGTGGCAATGGGGTTCCGCTACCTGGCCAGCACCGGGACCAGCGACCTCATCCAGCCGATCCTCGACCGCCTGGCCGAGCAGAGCGGCGAACTGGTTCGTCTCTCGGTGATCGAGGGTGACCACCTGACCTGGATCGCCAAGGCTCAGGGCGCTCGCAGCGGCCTGCGCTACGACCCCGACATGGGCAAGGCGGCGCCGCTGTTCTGCACCGCCAGCGGTCACGCCTGGCTCGCGGCCCTACCCTCTGAAGAGGCACTGGCGCTGCTTGAGCGCCACGGTCTGGAGACCGACCACCCGGTCGGCCCCCAGGCGCCCCGCAGTCGCGACGAGGTCCTCGCGCACCTCGAATGGACGCGAAGTCGCGGCTACAGCTGGGTCAGCGACAGCATGGGCCCCGGCACCACGGCGATGGCGGCCCTGATCCGACACCCCGCAGACGGCCACCCCCAGGGCGTGTTGAGCATCGCAGGCCCCAGCGTGCGCCTGGATGCCGAGCGCGTGAAGGCGCTGGCACCGGCGCTGCTGCAGGCCGCCCAGGAGCTCTCCCAGGTCTCCCCGACCTCCCCGCTGTTTACCTGAACGTAACTGCAGGCCGGCACCATCGCTGACTCAGCATGGCGGCCACTGCCCCCTGGAGCCACGGCAAGGAGGCCTCCGTGCTCGAGATACTGGTCATCACCACGCCTATCTTCCTGCTGATCGGCACGGGCTACCTGGCCATGGCCACCAAGCTGGTGAACCGCGAGCAGATACAGGGCATCGGCACCTTCGTGCTCTATTTCGCGCTGCCGGCGCTGGTGATCCGGGCCCTGACCCAGAATCCCCTCGACGAGGTCATCCAGCCCCACTACCTGCTGGCCTATGGCCTCGGTTCCCTGGCGGTGTTTGGCTTCGCCCTGCTGCTTACCCTCAAGGTGCAGCACAAGCCGCTCAACGAGGGCGCCATGCATGCCCTCGGCATGGCTGCCTCTAACAGTGGTTTCATCGGCTATCCGGTGGCCGCCATGGTGCTCGGCAGCTCCCCCGCGGCGGTCTTCCTGGCCCTCAACATGCTGATCGAGAACCTGCTGATCATCCCCGCGGCGCTGATCCTGGCCGAGGCGGGCCGCCAGCGCGGCGCCGGAATCATCACCGCCGCCCGCAAGACGGTCGTCCGCCTGGTGCGCAATCCGATACTGATCGGCCTGACACTGGGCGTGATGCTGGCGGTGACCGACACCTCCCTGCCTCGCCCCCTGGCACAGGTCGTCGACATGCTAGCCAGCGCCGCGGGTCCTGCCGCCCTGTTCGTGATCGGTGGCACGCTATTCGGTCTTCAGGTGCGCGGCATGGCCGGTGACGTCGGCCAGATCGTGATCGGCAAGCTGCTGCTCCATCCCCTCGCAATACTCGGCTTCTTCCTGCTGATGCCCGAGGCAGACCCGATGCTGCTTGCCGGCGCGCTCCTGTTCGCCTGCGCACCGATGATCAGTGTCTATCCCTTGCTCGGCCAGCGCTACGGTCTGGCCGGGGTCAGCGCCACCGCCCTGATGGCCGCCACCCTGGGTGCTTTCGTGACACTAAGCCTCGCCATAGGCCTGATGAAGCACTACCACCTGCTGCCGGCCGGCTGAATACATCCACTGCTGCCCGGAACCATAGTGGCGCGTCGCGCTCGGCCATTGATAAAACTGGAATGATGTTCTATATTTAAACAGAACAGCATTCCAGTGAGGGCTCGACATGGCCAACATGCAGGACGACTACGATCTGGTGGTAATCGGGTCCGGCGCCGCCGGTCTCTCCGCCGCCGTCACCGCGGCCTATCAGGGTCTCAGGGTCGTGGTGGTTGAGAAGGCCGCGACTCTGGGAGGCGCCACCGCCTGGTCCGGCGGATGGATGTGGACCCCGCTGAACCCCCTGGCCCGAGCAGCGGGCATCGAGGAAGACCCGGAGACGGTGCGCACCTACCTGCGCCATGAGCTGGGCAAGCGCTATGATCCAGCCAGGGTTGACGCCTTCCTCGCCGCCGCGCCGAAGATGGTCGAATTCTTCCATGAGAAGACCGCGCTGCAGTTCGCCGACGGCAACGCCATCGCCGATGTCCATGGCGATAGCCCCGGGGCCGGCACCGGCGGCCGTTCGGTAATCGCAGCCCCCTTCGACGGCCGTGAACTGAGCCGTCAGACGCTGGCCAAGCTGCGCAAGACCATGCCAGAGACCGCCTTCCTCGGCATGCCGATCCAGGCCGGGCCGGACCTGATGGCATTTCTGACCGTCACTCGTTCGCTCAGGTCATTTGTCCATGTCACCAAACGCTTCTCTCGCCACCTCTATGATCTGGCCCGCCATGGCCGCGCCATGCAGCTGGTCAACGGCGTGGCCCTGGTCGGCCGGCTGGCCAAGTCCGCCGACGACCTGGGGGTGGAGCTACGCGTTGCATCACCGGCGAAGAAGCTCATCAGCGTGGAAGGACGGGTCAGCGGTGTGGTGGTGGAGACTCCAGACGGCGAGGTGACCCTCAACGCCCGGCGCGGCGTGGTGCTGGCCGCTGGCGGCTTCCCTTGGGATATCGCACGGCGCAAGGCGCTCTTCCCTCACACCCCCACCGGCCAGGAGCACTGGCCACTGCCACCGCCCTCCGCCAGCGGTGATGGCCTGCGTCTGGGAGAGTCGGTTGGCGGCGAGGTGGACACCAGCCTCTACTCGCCGGTGGCCTGGGCGCCGGTCTCGCTGGTGCCCTACCGGGACGGACGCGTCGGCCACTTTCCGCATATCATCGATCGCGGCAAGCCCGGCATCATAGGCGTGCTGGCCAGCGGCAAGCGCTTCGTCAACGAGGCCCACGGCTACTACGACTATGTGGATGCCATGGTCAAGGCGGTGCCGGAGAGCGAGGAACTCTGCTCCTGGCTGATCTGCACCCACCGCTTTCAGCGCCGGTACGGCCTCGGTATTACCCGCCCCTCTCCGCTGCCCTTCAAGCACTGGATCCGCAAGGGCTACCTCAAGGCCGGGCGCACTATCGAGGAACTGGCCAGGAACTGCGGCATCGACCCGGTCGGGCTCGCAGCCACGGTTGCCGAGTACAACCGCCACGCCGCTCGGGGCGAGGATCCTGAATTCGGCCGCGGCTCCACCCCCTACAACCGCAAGCAGGGCGACCCAGCCCACGGCCCCAACCCGTGCGTCGCCCCCCTGGACCAGGGCCCCTACTACGCGGTGAAGGTGGTACCCGGCTGCTTCGGCACCTTCGCCGGGCTCAAGACCAACGAGCACGCCCAGGTGCTGGATGCTCAAGGACACCCGATTGGCGGTCTCTATGCGGCAGGCACCGACATGGCCAGCATCATGGGCGGCTACTACCCGGCCGGCGGCATCAATCTCGGCCCGGCCATGACCTTCGGGCATATCGCTGGCCTGCATGCCGCCGGCAAGCATCGCGAGACGGCCCCCGCATCGAGTACACACGATTCCCAGACCCCAGGAGAGCCTGCATGAAGTACTTCGAGTTGATCACCTTCACCGTCCGCGTCGCCACCCACGGCAAAGCCATGGAGTGCATCCGGGACGCCCTCCAGGCCGACGCTGTTGGCGGCCAGCTGTTCGGCTGCTGGTCTTCGGAGCTCGGGCCACTCAATCAGGTGGCGGTATTGCGTGGCTTCGAGAGCATGGAAGCGCGCCAGGCCGAGCGTGAGCGCCTGCTGATGTCCGGCAACCCGCTGGGGGTTGAGGAGTTCATGACTGACATGCTCATCGAGGACTACAGCCTCTTCCCTTTCCTCAACGGCATCAGCCCGGGGGACTTTGGCCCCTTTTACGAGTTACGCGTCTACGATGTGCGTCCCTCAGGGCTCAAGGCTACCCTCAATGGCTGGGCCGACGCCGTGCCGCCACGCACCACCGGCACCTACTCGCCGCTGGCCGCTGCTTTCTACGCCACCAACGGCAAGACACCTCGCATCATGCACCTCTGGCCCTACCGCACCCTGGAGGAGCGTCTCGAAATCCGCACCCGCACGGTCAAGGATGGCGTCTGGCCGCCCCAGGGCGGGCCTGCGCAACTGCTCGACATGCACGCCACCATCTATCTCCCGGCCGATTTCTCGCCCCTGAAGTGAGCCCTGGACCATGAGCCGACACCCCTACTCTCTCGCTGCCCTCACCGTGCTGGAGCTCTCCCCGCCGGAGATGGTAGAAACCGCAGCCCGCGCCGGCTATGACTTCGTGGGCCTGAGGCCCACCCCGGCCACTGCGGAGGAGCCGAGCTTCCCACTGCTCACCGATGCGGCCCTGCTGCGCGAGACCCGCCGACGCATCCAGGATACCGGCATCAAGGTGGCCGATATCGAGATCCTGCGGCTCAAGCCCGAGACCCGGATCCGCGACGACTTTTCTCGCTTCGTCGAGGTGGGAGCGGAGCTCGGCGCCAGCGACATCCTGGTGGCCGGCAATGACGACGACCACTCGCGCCTGATCGATAACTTCGCCGCGCTCTGTGAACTGGCCGCGCCCCACGGCCTGCACCCCCACCTGGAGTTCATGCCCTGGACCGGGGTCAAGGATCTCAACCAGGCGCGCCGCATCGTGGGCGCGGTTCGGGAAACCGGCCACACCAATGCCTGCCTGCTGGTCGACGCCTTCCACTTTGATCGCTCGCGAAGCCGTCTGGAAGACTTGGCCAAGGTACCTGCCGACTGGATGCGGTATGTGCAGCTATGCGACGTGCCCGGGCCGATACCCGACAGCATGGATGAAATCCTGCGCGAGGCTCGCTGCGAGCGGCGCTTCCCAGGCGATGGCCAGGCGGATCTCAAGGGCCTGCTCACGGCAATCCCGCCAACGGTGCCGCTCAGCCTGGAGATCCCCACCGACGCCCTGCGCCAGCGGGGGGTCAGTGCCCTGGAGCGAGCACGTATGGCCCTGGAGAAGGCCCGCGCCCTGGTCGGTGAATGAACCGTCGCTGCCAGTGTTCTCTCGCCGCCCGGCAGCTACTGCCGAGCGGCTTTTTTCTTAGCAAGCTACTTGATTCTTTGCTAAAGTCAGAATTCGATTCCGTTATCTGACTCCCTCCTCCCACCCTGCCGGGGGTTCAATGATGTCATCACCCGCCAAGGCCGTGGCCGTCGATCGACCGCTGCTCGGCATCGGCTACATGCTGATCGCCGGCCTCCTGTTCGTAGTGCTTGACAGTACCGCCAAATGGCTGACCCAGACCCACTCTCCCGTGCAGGTGCTGTGGGCCCGTTACGCCGGCCATATGGTAATCCTGGCCGGCTACCTGCTGTGGCTGAGCCTGGCAGGGAGGCGCTCCCTGCTGACCACCGAGTCCCTCAGTGGCCAGTGCCTGCGCGGCCTCCTACTGGCCGCCGCCAGCCTGCTCGCATATCTGTCGCTGCGCGAGCTGCCGCTGCTGCAGGTCTACATCTTCCATTTCGGAGCACCACTGCTGGTCACGGTGCTGGCGGTGCCACTTCTGGGCGAGCGAGTGAGTCTTGCCCGGGGACTGGCGGTGGGCGTTGGCTTTCTCGGCGTGCTCATCGCGGTGGGCCCGGTCGAGTGGCGCGCCCAGCCCGTAGCCCTGCTGCCTTTCGGCATGGCGTTCTGCTTCGCCCTCTACCAGCTCACCACGCGCCGCTTCGGTCGCCACGACCATCCCCTAGCCTCGCTCTGGTATGCCGGACTGGCCGGTGCTCTGGCCAGCTCCATGGCACTGCCCTTCTACTGGTCCCCAATCGGCCTCGCCCAATTGCCGCTGTTCCTGGCTATCGGACTGATCGGCGCCACCAGCCAGCTGGCACTGATCCTGGCCATGCGCCACGCCCCCGCCTCCCTGGCTTCCCCCTTCCTCTACCTGCAGATTGTATGGGCCTCACTGTTCGGCATCGTGCTGTTCGGCGACATTCCACCTCTCACCACCTATCTAGGGGCCAGCCTGATCATCACTGCGGGCATCTTTCTGGCCACTCGACGAGGCTGACCCGTCATTTGCCACTACAAAAAGCCCCGCGCCTGGGCACGGGGACTGATCACATCAGCACAGCTAACAAGGAACACAACCAGGTTGATGCGCTGACCTCAGAAGTTGTAGGTCACGCTTCCCTGGAGCCGCCAGGCATCCCCACTGTCTCCGGCAACCGTCTTGCGCTCCACGTGAGCCAGCTCGACCCCATATGAAATCCGTTGGGCGGGGGACCAGAGGTAGTTGAGATGGATCAACTGGCGCGCCTTGTCCTGGGCAGCAACGTCCGCGCCTGCCGCCTGGGCATCATCCCAGTCTGCGGAGGCATAGGAGTAGGCCAGATTGACACTGCCAGGGCCAACCTGCTGACTGATACCCACGGTGCCACCCCACGCAAAAAGGCTCTCGAGCTGGTCGCCATCGCGGTAGGCAGCCGGAGCCGGTGAGTTGTTGAGGTAGGCACCGATGCCATCGCCCCCTGCCACCAGGCCCCGCAGCGTAGTGCCCTGCACCACTTCAACGTTGCCTCCGGCGAAGAGACCCCACCCCGTTGCCGCATCGTCACGCTCGCCATCATCGAAGGCGACCTGGCGCAGCAGGGCACCTGCGGCATAGTTGATGTTACCCATGCCCGACTCATAGCGCAGTGTCAGATCCGGCAGACTGTTCCGACGCTCACTGCCCTCGCCTAGGTAGGAAGTCCCTGATACCGCACCGTTCGGGGCTTCCAGGGCCACATGAACGTCACCCACAGAATAGCGAATCTGAGCCTGACGATTGACACCGGCACGACCGATCTGACCAGTAAAGTCCAGCGTAGGTATATCCGCGACGAAGGAACCGAAGTTAGTCCAGAGCTGGCCTGCGGTGATGCCATTCCAGGAACCATAAGCGTGCCTCAGGCGAAAGCCACCACCTCCATTGCCGTAGAAGTCTCCCTCAACCACAGTGACCAAGTCACCCTGGGCGCTGGGCGTACTCGTGCGAACGCCCAGCCGGCTCTGCCAGGCGTGCATGGCAGTGTGTCCACTGGAGGTGGCTTCATCCCCTACCGCCAGGTTGGCAAAGCCGATGGAGTTTCCCAGACCACTGGAGCCGGGCTTGATGTCTCCCCAGTCGTAGGTGGCATCCAGCTTGGCATAGCCATAGACCGATGCCGAGGTGTCGCCGGCTTCGATTTCGAAGGCCGAAACGGAAGTGGCAACGGCAAGAGTGATAAGCGACAGGGAGCCCGTTACAAAACGCTTGCAAGTAGTCGTCTGCATCATGTTCTCGTTTGTGATTATGGGGTTATGCGTCAGAGAGACAGCGGCTGCTAGCCAAAGCGGCCGATGGGCCTGGAGGCCACAGCACACTTGGTTCGCAAGACGAACAACTGTTCTCATTTTTAAAAATAGAATGAAGTTCTATTTATAGTCAATGCGACGGATGCGTTCGCATAGCAAATATGAAAAAAAGCCTATGCATATCAGTGAGTAATGCCGTGGCCTGCGATGAGATCAAGACCAAAGAGCTAGAACCTTGTTCCAAAAAAAATCCATTCACTCCCCTCCAGCTTCGACCCATCCAGCCGTGTCGCGGTGTCTGACCTGAGGGGTGCCCGGCCTCATCCAGAGGATGGCAGGGCACCGCCCGGCGAGATGTTTCAGGGGCGCCTGATAGCCAATTCCTCCGGCGAGCGCTCCAGGGAGCCCGCCTCGTACATGGCCCAGGCAGTGATCGATTGCCAGCGCCCCAGGTACTCCTGCGCCTCCTCGCCCGAGAGGTTCAGCGGCATAGCTCCCACGTTGTCCAGAAAGGCCTGGAAACCCTCGGTCTCCACAGCCTCGGCATAGGCCGCCTCGAGGATCGCCTTGATATGGTCGGGAGTGTCCTTGTGCACGTAGGCTCCCTTGAAGGAGCCATAGGGCATGTAGGGAGCCAGATCGGGGATCAGCTCGGTGAGGGCCGGCATGTCCGGATAGGCGTCGAGCCGGCCGGCGTCGAGGACGGCCAGAGCTCGCAGGCGGCCAGAATTGATGTACTCCCGGGTCGAGGAGAGACTGGAGGGCATGAAGTCGATATGGCCTCCCTGAAGGGCAGAAATGCCAGGTCCTTCACCGGCAAAGGTCACATGGCGCACGTCGAAGTCAACCAGGCTGCTGACCAGAGCATGGGTGGTGGCGGCCAGGCTTGCAGCGCCCTGGTTGCCCATGCGCAGCTCGCCGGGGTTAGCCTGGATATGTGCCATCAGCTCCTCCATGGTCTCGAAGGGACTATTGGCCGGCACCACGAAGACCACGATATCGACGCTGGTGATATTGACTGGGTGCAGGGCGCTGTAATCGAAATTCGCAAGGCCCAACAGGGGGAAGAGCTGCGGGTTTTCGGCGCCATAGAGGATGCTGTAGCCGTCTGGCCGCTGGTTGAGCACGTGGTTGGTGCCGATCACCCCGGTGCCCCCCGGACGGTTGGTGAGGATGATCGTCTTGCCGAGGATCTCCTCTACATGGGGCGTCAGACCTCGGGCAATCACGTCGGTGGAACCCCCGGCACCCCACTGGATGGTGCCCTGGATATTTCGGGTGGGATAATCGGCCAAGACGGACCCGGCCATCAGCATGGCGCTGGCGGAAAGGACGAGACTCGCAGTCGTCAAACTTTTCATGATGTAACCCTCTATTATGTTTGTGATGAATCACTATGCAGTCGTATGAGCACACGCTGCGCTGGCAGACCCCTGCCATGCTGAACTGGCCAACGTCCTCCATGCTCGATGGCCGGGAAACGTCAGATTTTCAGGCTCGCTTCCGGCGCCCCGAGGGCGCTCCACCCACCATCGACAACCAGCACGCTACCGGTGATAAAACTGGCCAATGGCGATGCCAGGAAAGCAATCGCCTCGGCGATCTCCTCAGGTTCAGCCAGCCGGCCCATCGGAGTCCTGGACTCGAGGATCGCGGTGTCGATGGCACCGCGGCTCTCCAACTCCTCGATCAAGCTGGTACGCACGTAGCCCGGGGCGACGGCATTCACGCGGACACCACGCCGAGCCCATTCACAGGCCATCGACCGAGTCATGCCGATAACCCCGGCCTTGGCGGCACCATAGGCATTGCGGGTGGGAATGCCGCCCAGAGCGGCGATGGAACTTAGGTTGACGATGGCGCCCTTACCCTGCGCCAGCATCACGTCGGCGACCGCTTGAGTAACTAGGAAAGTGCCGGTCACATTCACCCGTAGTACTCGTTCGAAAGCCTCCCCGGTCTGCGCCAGGGTATCCCCGGGCTGATCGGCGATACCGGCGTTGTTGACCAGCACGTCGATGCGCCCGAATGACGCCAGCACTCGCTCGACCATCTCACTAACCTGCTGCTCGTTGGCAATATCCGCACCCAAGCCTAGGTGACCTGGCCCCAGTTGATCGGCTCTAGATGCCGCGGCCCTATCATCAAGGTCGACAATCACCACATGTGTAACGTCTCGGGCTATCCGGCGAGCAGTAGCCCAGCCGATACCTTGGGCACCACCAGTCACCACCGCCACCGTACTCATCGCATCACCCAGTCGTTGAGGCTATCGATACTGCGTATAAGCCGTGTCTCTTGGGCCGCGATCAGGTGACCAGAGGCGGCCAGATATTCGGCGAAGGCGGGGTGAGCATCACGAGCCGCACTTCGAAGCTCGTAATCGGCCAGCGAGTCATACCCCCATAGATGTACGAACTGGTTCTGGGGGCCCACCAGGCTGGTATAGAACCCCAGCGGCGTGCCCAGGGTCTCCTTGAGAACCGGCATCGCCAGACGCTGGAAGACATCGATGAATTCACCCATTCGGCGCGGGGCGATGGTGTAGATGCGGTGGTCAATCAGCGGCTTGATCGCCATGTATCGCCTCCTCTTCGCGGAGCACTTCGGTGCCCTTGTATGCCAGGTCATCGTCGATGCCAGCCAGATGGCGCCCGGTGATGTATCCGAAGGTCATGATTGGCCCGAGGGTGATCCCAGCGGCGGGGTAGCTTCCACCCATGATGCTGCGCCGGTCATTGCCCACGGCGTAAAGCCCAGGCAGGCACTCTCCGGCGCCATCCAGCACTCGCCCATAGACATCGGTCTTGATGCCATCGAAGGTACCGAGGTCGCCCATGAAAACCTTGACGGCGTAGAAGGGCCCCTTATGAACCGGCGCCACGCAGGGATTGGGACCATGATGGGGATCAGCCAGGTAACGGTTGAAGCTGGTGGTACCACGGCCAAACTGGCGATCTTCGCCAGTAACGGCGCCAGTGTTGTATTCGGTCACGGTGTCCACTAGCTGCTGCGGATCGACCCCTAGCTGACGAGCCAGCTCGACCAGAGACCTGCCACGTTTCAGGTAGCCTTTACGAATCAGGCCACCGACCGGCATCGGTGCCGGCTTGACGTAACCCAGGCCATACTTGCTCAGGCAGTTCTGGTCACAGACCAGCCACATATGGGTCCGCTCTCCCTGCCCGTGGGCGATCATTGCGGCGCCAACGTCGTGGTAGGACTCGGACTCATTGCAGAAGCGCTGCCCGTCTGGGCCGACGCCGATCACCCCAGGTTTGTAACGGTCGAGCAGATGAGGAAACTTGCCGAACCCGCCACCCTTGCGAGGCACCAGGGAGGTAGGCATCCAGGCAGAGGTCTGGGGGAATTCGCAGGTCACCGGTACACCAAGCGCCTCGACCATGGCCAGGCCATCGCCGGTGTTGCTCTCCGGCACTGGCGAGTGGTGCTCACCGCCCCGCTTAAGGTGTGGGTAGGCCTGGCGAATACGCTTCAGGTCCTGGGCGAAGCCGCCACAGGCCAGCACCACCCCTCGGCGAGCGGCGATCGTCACCTCGCACCCATCGATCACCGCCCGGGCACCATTCACACGGCCTTCGGCGTGGAGCAACTTGCGCGCTGGAGCCCCGGTATGAATCGGTATGCCCAGATCCAATGCACTCTTGGCCAGTCGTGCGGCCAACGCGTTGCCGCTGGTCACGTTGACACCGCGGCGATAGAGCATGAGCTCCTTCAAATGGATGGCAAGCCGCTTGACCACATAGCGGAAGGAAATCAGCGACCGAGTGGCGTTAAAGAAGTGCTTCAAGTCGGCATTCGAGGAGTTGAACATCATGCCGATGAAGGTAATCGTCTCGAGAGGCGGGCGCATGCGCCGCATCTCCTTGCCGAGTTCTCGCAGGTCGAAGGGCGCGGCGAGGATCGAGCGACCAACGTCGGCGCCTCCCGGCCGGGTCGGGTGATAGTCGGGATATAAGGTTGGCACGAACTGGACGGCCGTCTCCCGCTCGAAGAAGTCCACCATCTCCGGGCCCTTGTCCAGGAAGGCCTCGACCGCTTCGGGGTCATAGAAGTTTCCGGTCTCCCCGCGCAGGTAGTCGCGTGCCGCCTCGCGAGAGTCATCGGGATTCTGCGCACGGCCGTGGTGATTACCGGGAATCCAGAGCACGCCACCGGAGAAGGCAGTGGTACCACCGAAGACCTCGGCCTTCTCGAGGACGATGACTTCAAGCCCCTGCTTGGCGGCGGTGATCGCCGTGGAGAGACCTCCGGCACCGGCACCGATCACCAGCACATCGCATTGAAGTTCCTTTAGTTGGTTTTGTACTTGCATGTCGGGAGCCATGTGACTGCCCTCCTGTCAGGGTCTCGTTATCGAAGCGGCGATCACGTCGCCGAGAAGCCAGGGCGCGGAACCTTGTCCATCAGCATGCAGGGCAGCCCACCATCGACACCGAGCTCGGCGCCATTGACATAGCCGGCCCGCTTGCTGAGCAAAAAGAGGACCGCATTGGCGATGTCCTCGGCCTCGCCGATGCGCCGACTGGCGGTGAAAGCTTCGCGGGTCTCGGTCACCCCGGGCCGGGCGTAGAAGGCTGCGGAAAGCTCGGTTCGGATCATCCCCGGAGAGACAACGTTGCTGCGCACGCCCTTAGAGCCCCACTCTGCGGCCAGCTGGCGGGAAAGGAGCGTGACCGCCGCCTTGCTCGGGCTGTAGGCGCCGCTCCAGGTCTGGGGCTGGCTGGCGGAGATAGAGGCGATATGCACGATGCTGCCCTGTCCCCTGTCACGCATCGGCTGACCGAAGGCCCGGGCACAGAGCAGGGAGCCAGTGAGGTTCACCGAGAGCACCGCATTCCAGTCATCCAAAGAGACCTCGGCCAGCCCGCCGGGGAGCAGGATGCCGGCTGCGTTGACCAGCCCCTGGCAAGGGCCCAGCGCCTCCGCTACCGCCGCGGCGGCCTGGAGAACCTGCCCCTCGTCGGCGATATCGCAGGCCAACGCGAGCCGCTGCCCGGGCAGACTTTCCAGCTCCCGAGCCAGGGTCTCGCAGCCAGCCAGGTTACGATCCAGCAGCGCCACATTGGCGCCGGCCTCGGCCAGGGCGCGTGCGATGCCAGCGCCGATTCCGCTGGCCGCGCCGGTGACCACCTGGAGCGTGCCGGCCAGGCCGAGCCAATCACCCACTGTCGTTGTCTGTGCTGCCATCCGCGGCCTCCTCTGATGGTGTCGGCGACCCGGCAGGGCCGCATGTCGATTAGGGTTGGCTTGTATTTTTCATTGGAGGAGAGCGCAAAATAAGGCACATTGACCAACAAGAGCTGGACAATTTCTAACCGACCCCACTCTTTGGTCTAAGCTGGAGCGGGGGCACCCAAGGGAAATACGATGAGCACTGCCCTGGACCAAGCCGTGCCAGTCTTCAAGCTGTATGGGGAGACCCAGCACTGGCCAACGCCGGACCTGCTGCACTGTGAGCTGATTCGCGAGCGCAGCGGTCCCCACGACTGGCACATCCCGCCCCATCGCCACGCGGATCTGATGCACCTGCTTTATATCCGCCGCGGCGCGGGTGAGCTGCATCTGGAGGGCGTTGGCCACCCCGTCGCTGGCCCCAACGTGCTGGTAGTTCCCCCGATGGTGATCCACGGCTTCGAATTCGAGCGGAATACCGACGGCTATGCCATCACCCTCTCCCGCCCGCTGATTGGCGAGCTGAGCGAAAAGCTCGGCGCCCAGGGCCAGGCCTTCTTCCAGCCGGCGCATTTCCCCCTGGCCGGCCAGCCCGATGCCGCCAGCATCGATAGGGTGGTCACTCAGTTGCACGCCGAATACCGCCATCCAGCCACTGGGCGCGAACCGATGCTGCACGCCATGATCCAGACACTGGCGGTGCTGGTGGCACGCCGCGCCGAGCAGCGTCGGACCCATCAGCTGCCCAGTCGCGACAAGGGCTATACCCACCTGGTGCGCTACCAAAAGCTGATAGAGCGACACTACCGGGAGCAGCCCTCGGTGGCCGCGCTGGCCAACCAGTTGGGTATCACCGGCACCTACCTCAACACTCTCTGCCGGCGCCTTGCCGGGGTCGGCGCCCAGCAGTTGCTTCACGAACGGGTGATGCTCGAGGCCAAGCGACTGTTGACCTACACCCGCATGACGGTCAGCCAGGTGGCCGATGCTCTAGGCTTCTCAGAGCCGGCCTATTTCACCCGCTTCTTCAAGCGCCACACCGGGCTATCGCCCAAGGACTTCCGCAAGCGCCAGCCGTGAGCGCAAAAAAACGCCCCCGGCATCGGCACGGGGGCACAAGTTCCTGCGGAGGTTCGGGAACGGCGTGACTCAGGGCCGGGCAATGCCCAGTGAGTCAGGAGACACCTTGGCGGCACCGGCATCCTCTAGCAGCCAGCTGGTAAGCGCCTGCCAGCGATCAATGTAGGCCTGGGCCTCATCACCGCGCAGATTGAGGGTCACCCCACCAAAATCACTGTTGTAGCGTGACGTGAACGCCTCGCTGCCCACGGCCGCCTGAAAGGCATCGGCCAGAGTGGCCTTGATCGACTCGGGGGTGTCCTTATGGACATAGATGCCCTGGAAGGAGCCCCAGGGCAGATAGGCCTCTGCCTCGGGCAGCTCCTCGGTGATCGCGGGAATCTCCGGCAACAACTCAAGGCGCTCCGCTGCCAGGATAGCCAGCCCCCTGAGCTGGCCAGACTTCAGGTACTCCACCGCCGGCGGCAGGCTGAGCGGCATGAAGTCGATGTGCTGGCCCATCAAGGCGGTAATCCCTGGACCGTCCCCACCGAAGGTCACCTTGCGCACCTCAAGGTCGAAATAGGTCGCGGCATCGAGAATGGTCTGGGTGATGTGAGGGGTCGCTCCTGCCCCTACGTCACCCATGCGAAGGCTGCCCGGCGCGGCCTCGATCGCCTCCAACAGGTCACCTAGGGTGGCATAAGGGCTATTAGGGTTCACGGCGATCACTACCAGCCCCTGCCCGATCACGTTGATGGGGGTGAAGTCCTCATAGGCGAAGTCTGCGATTCCCAGCACCGGATAGAGAGTGGTGTCCTGGGTGCCAACCAGCAGGTTATAGCCATTGGGCCGCTGCTGGCGCACATAGTTTACCCCGATGACTGCCCCACCCCCGGGGCGGTTGTGAGGAATGATCGACACCCCAAGCTCTTCCTCGGCCAGTGGAATCAGTGTCCTGGCGACTATATCTGTCAAGCCGCCGGCGCCCCAGGGGATGGTGGCATGGATGTTCCGCTCGGGGTAATCGGCGAAGGCGACGCCGCCGAGGGGCAGCAGGCCGACGGCCACGGCCAGGGTAGTGAGTTGCTTCTTGATCATCTTGGGCTCCACCTGTTGTCGTTATCTTGGAGTGATCGAAGGCCCTAGGTTCACCCCTATGCCCCCGGCATGCCTTTACGAACAAACTAGACCGGTTACAGCCCTCCGCTCAACAAAAACTTGAACACGGTTCCACTAAAGAACTATAGTCCACCTTGCCCGCACTTGAGAAATCCTGCCATACCGAGGCTGACGTGAAACCGTGATCACGGCACTCTCCTTCGAGGACGGAACCGATGAAGATCGCCATAGATTCCTACTGCTATCACCGCCACTTCGGGGAGGTGTACCCGGGATTGGAGAACCCACCCGTCCACCGCATGACCCTGGAAGATGTCATCGACCGGACCATCGCCTTCGGCGTCGCGGGCGTATCGTTGGAGTCCTTTATGCTCGAGGCAACCACTCCCGAACGCCTCGAAGAGCTGCGATGGAAGCTTGACGAGGCCGGCTTAGATCGGGTCTGGGCCTGGGGGCATCCGGACGGCCTGGGCTCGGGCCGCCGCCCCGAGGCGCTGGAGGATCTCTTCGTGCAGCTCGATGTGGCCCAAGCCCTGGGCGCCGAGGTGATACGCATCTGCGCAGGGGGGCGACGGACCCGACCTGCCAGCTGGGCAGTTCATCGTCGCGACCTGCTGCCGCTACTGCAGCGCGCCACCGAGCGGGCCGAGGCGCAAGGGTTGGTGCTTGCGATAGAGAATCATGTGGACCTACTGGCCAACGAACTAGTGGAACTGCTCGAGGCGATAGATAGCCCGGCACTGGGGGTCTGCCTCGATACCGCCAACAACCTACGCATGCTCGAGGATCCCATGGTGGCTATCGAGACCCTTGCTCCCTACGCCCGGGCTACCCACCTCAAGGACATCACCGCCTATCGTGGCGACCCCAGGAGTTTCGGCTTCTGGCCCAGTGTTCCCTTGGGCCAGGGCCTGATCGATATCCCGGCCACCCTACGCGTGCTGTGGCAGCACGGTTACCAGGGGCTGTTAGCCCTGGAGATCGACTACCTGCACCCGGCCTACGACGACGAGAATCGCGCAATAGGTACCAGCCTCGACTACCTGCGACGCACCTTGGCCAACCTGTGACGCCCTTTTTCCTTTGAGACTTTCGACCATGACACTTCCCCTCCAGATTGCTCTGATCGGCGCCGGCGCCATGGGGCGCCAACACGCCGGCTATCTCGCTAGGGAGCCCGCTGCCTCCCTGGTGGCTATTGCCGACCCCTTCAGTTCGGCACTGGCCGAGGAGGCCGGCATCCGGTACTTCGCCGACCATCGCGAGATGCTCGACCGTGTGCAACCGGATGCAGTGATCATTGCCAACCCCAACGATCTGCACGTAGCAACTGCCATCGACTGCCTGGAGCGAGGCATCCCGGCCCTACTGGAGAAGCCAGTGGCCTGCTCACGGGAAGAAGCAAGCAGGCTGATCGCGGCACAACATCGCTACGACGTGCCGATCCTGGTTGGCCATCACCGCCGTCACAACCCCGTGGCACAGCGCGCTAAGGCGATCATTGATGAAGGCCGGCTTGGGCGCCTGGCGACGGTCACCGGCATGTGGCAAACCTGCAAGCCCGATGACTATTTCGACATTGAGTGGCGCCGCCAAGCCGGTGCTGGGGTGGTATTGATCAACCTGGTTCATGACCTGGACCTGCTGCGCTACTTCTGTGGCGAGATCAGCGCTGTCCAAGCCATGACACACAACTCCCTGCGCGGCCATGAGGTCGAGGACAGCGCCGTCATCCAACTGGAGTTCGAGTGTGGTGCCTTGGGCAGCCTGACGGGTTCGGACGCCGCAGTCTCACCTTGGGGCTGGGACCAGAACGTCAACGAGGTGCCAATCTACGCCAAGCACCTCGACCAGAGTTGCTACTTTCTGGCCGGCAGCGAGGGTGCGCTCAGCGTTCCTCAGCTCTCTCTGTGGCGTTACGGCGATACCCGTGGTTGGCAACATCAGCTGGTCTGCGAGTCTCACCGCTACGCCGAGGGCAGTGCCCCTCAGCGACAGCTCACCCATTTTCTGGAAGTTGTCCGCGGACAGGCGAATCCCCTGATTGATGTGGCAGATGCCGCCCGCACCCTGGCGGTGATCGATGCCATCCAGGAGGCCGCACGCACCGGTACCCGCCAGGCCCCGCGTACCCCCTGAGCGGGCGCGGTGGCCGGGGCAGGCTTGCCATATCGATAAAAATGGAACATCATTCAGATATTGATAAATGTTCCAACAAGTGCCGCCGCGCCTAGCCTGCGCGACGGCTCGATGACGCTGTGAGGTGGTGTATGCCGGACACGACGAAGCCCCGCTGGGACGATGAGGTCGACCTGCTGGTCGTTGGCGCAGGGGCCGGGGGCATGACGGCAGCCCTGGTCGGCGCCCTCGAGGGGCTCGAGGTGCTGCTGTGCGAGAAGAGCGACCAGGTCGGCGGTATCACAGCCACCTCCGGCGGGACTATCTGGATCCCCGGCACCCACCTTAGTGTGGAGGCGGGGGTGCCCGACTCCACCGAGGCTGCCGCCCGCTTCCTAACGGCCGTGGTGGGCGAGCGCGGCGGCGACGCCCAGCGCGCCGC
>WPCH01290227.1_pt1 | contig 18403 bp, 19 predicted proteins | sample 5399881 | NCBI WGS metagenome assembly WPCH01 (sample SAMN12869468, study PRJNA574797) | sludge metagenome | isolation source: wastewater treatment of pH5 | place: China:Beijing | collected 2019-05-20
CAACTTCTTTGTTTCTTGTCGGTCACAATTCCTGCAATAAAGAAGAAGCTGGATTATAAAATATAACAACGTAAAAAAAAATGGGGTAAATCCTTTCTATTATAGAGCATATCCTGATATTTTGTAGACATAGTTTTTTACCGCCGCGATTAATATACAATAGGGCACTAAAAATGAGAAGGAGAAGGGCTCAGGCCATCTGAGGTTTATGGAGGGGGGATGCCAATGAACTGATCGTCATATTTTGTGAAAAGAAGAGATATATTTTTACTCGGATTTTATCCGCGGAACACACACAGGAGTACAAAATGAATTCAGTACCTTATTTAAAAACTCTTAAAGAGCGTCTCAGCCATCGCTTCGACACATTTGAGGGAGAGCGGTCGGCGGCTTTGGGACTGGATTTGCTGGCAACTTATTCTTTGCGCGGTGAAAAGTACATGCTCTCCAAAAAAATTCAGATCTATGCATTGGAGGAATACGAGCACTGCTTGGTGCGGGTCTGCCCCAAACCTGTGACGCTGCAGGAAGCACAGATATTTGCACAGCAAGTACAAGGCGCTGTGGCAGCCCTCGTTCGGCCTCATGCCGATCATAAACGTACAATCCTTACGGGTGTGCTTGTGGCGGAAGCAGGGTGTGAAAACGGCGTTCCCGCCTTTATTCGAAAATATTATAGCCAGAAATCCTTTCATTGTATGCTGCACGGGTGGTGTGAGGTTCGTCTCGTTTTAGCGGATCTTCATACCGGTACCGTGGCATTTTGCAACAAAAGACACAGCCGCCACCTGGGTAAGATGTACAGCATACCCGCCGCAGAATGAAACATCAATATTGGTATTGTCTTTAAGAAATTTTTATTATTTTATGAAAGGCATCGTCAGCATCGCGCGGTGCGCGTGGCAAGTAAGCTGACGAGAAACTGAAAGGAGATTTATCGCTATGGCTTCTATGATTTTAGTAGTCGGCGTCCTGATCTTCCTCATCGCATTGAATACTTATGCGAAGTGGGTGGAAAAGCAGTGGGGAATTGAAGAGGCGCGCATCACTCCGGCACATTCCATGAATGATGGTATAGATTATGTGCCGGCGCCGAAAATTGTATTATTTGGGCATCATTTTTCTTCGATCGCCGGCGCTGCTCCGGTGGTGGGTGCCATTACCGCCAGTATGTTCGGATGGGTGCCCGTGACAATCTGGTGTATTGTTGCCTGTGTATTTATTGGAGGTGTACAGGATTTTGGCACCATCTTTGCATCGGTGCGGCATAAAGGCCGTTCTATGGGCGAGGTGGTAAAAAATTATATGGGGGTCTCGGGAAAGAGGCTTTTCTCAGTATTCGCGTTTTTTACGACCATTCTGCTCGTGGCGGCATTCTTCGATATTGTTGCCAACACCTTCGTGTCCACACCCTCCGCGGCGACATCTTCCGTACTCTTTATCCTGCTGGCCGTACTTTACGGCCTGATGACCAATAAGATGCGGGTACCCACCGTCATTGCCACGGTCATTGGCGTAGCGCTGGTATTCCTGAGCATCTGGATCGGCGTGGCTTTCCCGTTGGTCATTCCCAAGACAGTGTGGATCTTCATACTGATTATCTATGTCTACATTGCGGCTACAGCACCGGTTTGGATCCTGCTGCAGCCGAGAGACTACCTGAATTCGTTCCTTCTGTATGCCATGATGATCGGGGCCATTGTGGGCGCTGTCGTATATCAGCCCAATATTGAAATGCCGGCCTTTACGGGCTTTATTGTCGATGGAACTCCTCTCTTTCCTATTTTGTTTGTCACCCTGGCTTGCGGCGCTATTTCCGGTTTCCATTCTCTTGTGGGTTCCGGAACCACATCCAAGCAGGTGAACAACGAGAAAGATATGCGTATCATCGGTTACGGCGGCATGCTGTTGGAGGGCGTACTGGCACTGGTGGCGCTGGTGACGGTGGCCTACCTGGTGCCGGAGAGTTCGGTAGAGCTGCGGGCAGCGGGTCCGTTGACCGTGTTCTCCCATGGCGTGGGCGAATTCCTTGGCGTGTTCGGTCTTCCCTTCGCGTTAGGTCAGACTTTTGCGGCATTAGCGCTGTCCGCTTTCGCTATGACCACTCTGGACACAGCTGTCCGCCTGGCGCGTTTCATCATCCAGGAATTCGGAGCCGGCGACAAGCAGGTGGAGGAAGTAGAAAAGTCAGGTAACCTGCTGACAAACCGTTATTCAGCCACCTTCATCTCCGTGGCAGTAGGCGGCGGGCTGGCCTTTTTCGGCTATGCTAAAATATGGCCTATTTTCGGATCGGCAAACCAACTGTTGGCAGCTATTGCGCTGCTGGCAATGATTCTGTGGCTGCGCAACATCGGTAAAAATTATATCATGTGCGTCATTCCCATGTTCTGGATGGCGATTGTTTGTACACTTGCGCTGGGCATTAACGCATATAGGAATATTGCATCCAATATACCTTTGGCTGTCGTTGCGGCATTATTACTGGTAGTCGCTATCATCTTGTTTAAACAGGGATATATGGCATACTTCAAGAATCAGACGGCGGATCAAAAGGCGACATAGAATCCGGAACAGAATTTTTACAACGGGTTGTGAGTCAATGTAAAACCCTTTTCAGCAGATCGGTCCCAGGCAATCCCGCTCGGGATCGGTTTGCTGGTTTTTGCCGATCAGTATAAAGGATAGGGGACAGTTACTGAATCACAGGCGCTCTGTTCTTCAAGCCCTTGAATAAAGGCTTTTATTTTTTCAGCCATTGTTTCGCTTTTATCGTAATGGAGATAATGCCCGCAGTCCAAAATTTCAAGGGGCGCATTATTTTCTTTGGAAAATTTTTCTTGTGCGGGGATCCAAAAATCCCCCAATTCTTTACCGTCAGAGGAAAACAGGAAAATCGGACAGGAAACTCCGCCGCCGTCTAACACGGTTTTTATATTTTTGAAAATGGCTTTTCCTTCCCTGATGTAGACAGAATTGACAGCATTCCGGTGCATTAATAATCTCTGCTGTTCTTTCTCGACGTCGGTAAGCGCGTCTGTTTGAAGGGGATAGGTTCCAGGGAGGCGAAAGAAACCCAGCTTTGCAGCTGTTCCTCCAACAAGCTCTATCTGTTTTACTTTGTTAAAATCAAACCCGTCATAGCTGTAAGGCGTAGCCATATCCAGGCCAACAATACCCGTTACTTCCTCCGGGTGCTTCTGTGCCCAGTAGATTGCCTCAAGGCCTGACATAGAGTGGGGGAGCAGTATGTAAGGAGGATTTATATAGGCGCCCCTGAGAGCCGATCTGACTTCTTCTGTCATTGCCGCGACATCACGGGGGACGTCGATAATATCGGAGTAACCATACCCGGCCTTTTCTGCCACCGCGATCCGATATTCATCCGAGAGCAGAGAATAGAGCGGTTTAAAATCATACACAGGAGCGACGGTAGCGGAGCCGGATAAAAGCACAAGAACAGGGGTATCGGACCCCAGTCCTTCGGAATACACGTGAACCTGATAGCCGCCCAGGTCTGTCATCTGACCGCTGGGGATTATTTTTGCCGCTTCTTTTTTAAGGGCAATTTGATGATAAATCGCCAGTATGGCAATTAAAAGTATGAGGATTCCGATGACCGTTCCTATGATCGTCATCATGATCTTTGCCCCCTTTTTCAAGATTTTCATCGATTTCCGCGCGTCCGGCACGGTGAACCAGCTTATCAAATAGTTGAATTCCAAAGGCGATTCTCATGCTTTGTCGCGGCCCTTATCTTTTTTTGCTGTACGAATTTGCTTGAAAGAGCCCGATCAAAAGTCCCGCTGCTCCTCCGGAAATCAGGCCGAAGGGAAGGGAGAGATCGAATAAAACCGAACTCAGCATGCCTGCCCCGGCACCGAATACGAGGCCCAATCCGGGCATAACTGCTTTTGAAAAATTGCTTTTTTGAGACATATATATTACCTCCTTTAAAATGTGGCAACGTTACGCAGCGGCGGCTTTCCAGGAAAAACTGCCGCTGCTGTGTATAGTCGATTTAATCCTCCAGCGCCTCAATTTTGAACTCGACTCTTTCCGCAATATCAGGGCATTGGAAGGTTTGCTCGGGGAAGCCCATTTCCTCACCGGTTACGCCTTTACGAACTGCGTAAATGAAATTGTACATAGCGGAAAGGGCTGTCAGGCAAATGTCCGCGGACTTTTCCTTGTCTACAAAAGCGCCATTCATGTAAATGGCGTCCCCCGGTTTATAGTGGTCGCATTGAGAGGTTACTACGGTAATCTTGACTTTTTTGTTGATATCCATATGGCGAAAGCTCCTTCCATAAATAAAAGCAAAAGAAAATTGACATATACTATGTTGAATATACTTCAGATATATGCTTTTAATTTACTTTACTTTTTGGTATTTTGCAAGCTGGGGAAAACTCAAGTATTTCCCTGAAATACCCTATTGGTATCAAGGCATAGGTACTGAACTGCTTTTCTTCCTGTTTCCGCCGCTACAGGCAGACCGCCGGGAACCATCAGGCGCTGACCGGCAAAATATAGGTTTTGCATGTTTTCGGGCTTGGAAGGATAGCTTTCCATTTTTGCGCCTTTCTCCATGATTGACATCCAGGAGCCTTTATAGGAACCCAAATATCGCTCATAGGTCAGTGGCGTTGCTACATCCCAAACAGTTATTTTTCCGGCTGTCTGCGGAAATTTTTTCGCCAGTATCTGAATAAATGCCTCTGCCAATCTCTGTTTCTCAGTCTCATAGGTGCCATTATCCCTGCAAGCTTTCCAGTAATCGTAGCTGTCCCCTTGAATGATGGAGGTAACGGCGGTACATCCCGCCGGCGCATATTCTTTATAGCCTGCATATTGATTGATGCTTATACTCCATTCGGGGATACCGCCACAGATAAGAGGCTCATCAAGGGTAAAGGTCAAACTTTCCGGTATATCGGATAAATCCGTTTCTACACCTAAACAGATAAAGGTATTGAGCATGGGTTTAATACTTTTTCGCATTTTTTCGGCCCAGGGTTCATGAATGGGAGGATCGAACAAGGTATCGATAGCGGTAAGAGTGTCTCTGGTAACAATCACCGCGTCTGCCGGTATCTGCTCTCCATTTATGGTCACACCGCGGGCAATACCGTTTTCAACAGATACCTTGCTAACGGCTTTGCCATATTGGATGATGCCTCCCAGAGCTTTAAATCTATCCGCCATACGTTTTGCCATGGCCAGCGAGCCGCCCTCGGGATAACCCCCGTCACCGGAGGCAAAGGTTGCCATGGTGAAAGCTGCTCCGGAAGCATTGTTCTCGGGACCTGTCATACACTGAAACAAAAGCTGCAGGAGAGGGCTTTGAAATCTCTGGGAAAACTCTTTTGCCGTTTGGTTTGTATAGAAAGATATACGGGGAAGAGCGGGAAGCATTCCTAAAAGCCCAGATAGAGACATGGAGGACTTATTCTTAACCTTTACCCCTTTGATGTCCATGATAGGCATGCTCACTTTCTTTAATTCCTTTACATCTCTGCAGAGTCGATTAATTTCCTTTTTGTCACCGGGAGATATCTCTAAAAAATGCCGGCGAAGCTTATCCGTATCACGGTAAAGATATGCTGTCCGTCCATCGGCTTCAAAGGCGAAAAAAGGGTCTCGGTTATAGATGGGAACACTGTCGTTCAGAGCGTCTACTTCACGCCAGAGTTTGTTCAGCGAGGTATCCGGTGAAGAGCCTGTCAGCCAGTGCATGCCGCCTTCAAATAAGTATCCTTTTCTCCTCCAGCTGGTAGATGCGCCTCCCGGGATGGTATGACTTTCATAAATCGTAACCTCAAATCCGCTTTGCAGAGCATAAATTCCCGCGGTAAGTCCGGCAATTCCCGCGCCGACAACGATTACTTTTTTCATTCAGATTTCCTCCTTAAAATATCTACGATCCAGTGGCTTTCAGGGCAGGGAATATCCGGAGTCAGTGCCATTTGCTCTGCGATGCCCTGTATGGAGCACCAATAAGCCGTTGCCAGGGCGTATGGGTCGCCCTGACGTATCGTGCCGTTTGCCTGACCTTGTTGAATCAAAAGGGTGGTGGGTGTGTATACATTGAAGTCTCGCAGCAGGTTTTTGATACTTTGAGGCGCCCCTTCGTTATAAAAAGCCTGGCTCATCAGCACAAACATTTTTGCCGCGAAGGGATCGGTTTTTATATGGTAAAAAATCTGTTCCGCTGTGTTCTCAAAAAACTGCAACGGTTCCATATCGGTGGGAGTCATGATGCTCATTGGCGCTGAAATACCCATTGCTACCAACTCTTCATACAGCTTTTCCTTGGACTGGAAATAGTGAAATAAAAGCCCTGCGCTCATACCGACACGCTTTGCAATATCGCTGATTTTTGTCGCGGTATATCCCTTGCGGATAAATAAATCCAACCCCGCCGCAAGAATCTCTTCCCGCCGTTTTTCTTTCTGCTTGTCACGAATGCCCATATAATTGAACCTCAATTCATTGAATTTATATTCAATATTATAAAGTTGGACTTTTAGTTTGTCAACAAAAGAAGAGGACAGCAGATAAAAAGAGATTTTTATAATAGAGGAAAAAATACCACTGGCCGAAGGGTAAAAAGGATATATAATAGAATCTGAAAGGCTTATTTTCCAGATTGCGAGGACTATTTTATGTGGATAATCTACGCGCTGGCCGCTGCGTTTTTTGCCGGTGTGATGTCTGTCTTAGCGAAAATAGGAATTAAAAATACAGACTCCAATTTGGCTACAGCCCTTAGAACGGTGGTGGTGGCCATCTTTGCGTGGCTTATGGTTTTTGTCGTAGGTTCTCAATCCACCTTGACAAGCATTGATGCAAGAAGTTTTACTTTTCTCGTCCTATCCGGCTTGGCTACCGGGGCATCCTGGCTGTGCTTTTTCCGAGCTCTTCAAATCGGTGACGTGAATAAAGTCATTCCCGTGGACAAAAGCAGTACAGTACTCACCATGTTGCTTTCTTTTCTTTTTCTCGGCGAAGGGCTGACCCTGTTGAAAGCAGTTGCTATGGCATTAATCGGCGTCGGGACATATTTGATGATTGAAAGACAGGAAAGGGCGTCGAATGAGAGACAGGGACACCGGTCGCTGATTTACGCGATCCTGGCGGCAGTGTTTGCGAGCCTGACGGCGGTTTTGGCTAAGGTGGGCATCGTTGGTGTGGAGTCGAATTTAGGAACGGCCATACGGACGGTTGTTGTTCTTGTCATGGCATGGTTGATTGTTTTCATGCAGGGCAAACAGCACGAGATAAAACAGATCGACAAAAGAAGCTGGCTATTTATCGGCTTGTCAGGGCTTGCCACAGGCCTTTCCTGGCTGTGCTTTTACCGTGCGCTGCAGGAAGGCCCCGCCAGTGTGGTCGTACCCATAGATAAATTGAGCATACTGGTCACCGTTGCTTTCGGAAATTTCGTACTGCATGAACAGCTGAAAAAGAAACCGGTCTTGGGACTTTTACTGATTGTGACCGGAACGCTTAGCCTTCTGTTCATATAGTGTGATAATTGGGCGAAAACTGACGTCTAAAGTTCATGCTTCAATGATATCTTTTTACGTCTGTGTCGGCTAAAACTGATTGCGTTGGGACAGCAATCAGCAGCGGGCGATTATACACATCCAGCCCTTATCATTATGATATAATTCCGCCTTTTGATAGCCCGCGCCCAGGAGGCGCTTTTTTAAGTCCTCGCCCCGGTGTACGGTCATTCCATCGATGCGGTCCGTCCATGTGGTATCGGAAGGATCATCCGCTTCGCAGCAGATCAAAAGTTCTCCACTCGACTTTAGTACGCGCCTGATCTCTTTGAAGGCAGCGTCCAGGTCCGGCCATAAGTAGACGGTTTCAAAGGCGGTCACATAATCAAGGGTTTGGTCGGAATAGGGCAGGGAGGCAACGTCTCCCTGGTGGATTGTACATCGCTTTCCCAGGTAGGCGGCGTTGGTCTTCTGGCTGTAAGCAACGCTTGCCGCCGAATAATCCAAACCGTCCACGATACTCTCGGGCACCTCCTTGAGCATTTTGGCAATGTTAGCCCCGCCGCCGCAGCCCACATCCAATATGTGGGAGCCTTTCCGCAACGTCAAATGCGAAAATCCCCACGCAGCCAATTTTGCATGCCCGGTATTCATACCTCTCAGCATCATTTTGCCAAGGATACCCGTTGGCTTTCTTGTGTTTTGAATGAATTGTTTAAACATAGATATGCATCTCCTTTCAGGGGGGGTTAGCTTACGCTAACCATATTATCATTAATGATTATCCGTGTAAAGACGTACTCTTATTGTCTACGCGGCTTACGCAGGAAAATAGCAATTTGTCCCCGAACCCAGTAAATCCAGTGTAAGCTGTGTTATTGTCCAACCTTCCAATCGCTCTACAGTCGAGGGCAGAGGGCTTAGACTATAAAATATGCCTATTGACATGTTGGTCTATTGGGTATAGACTTCACATAAAGAGGTCTATAGAGAATAGACCGGGGGAGAGGATTGAATGAAAAACTATGAACTTGCCCAAAGCGAGGCCAAATTTGCCGATTTAATCTGGCAGCATGAACCGATTGGTTCCGGTGAACTCGTAAAGTTAAGTGAGAAAAGAATGGGCTGGAAAAAATCCACCACATATACGGTTTTAAAAAAACTCTGTGAAAAAGGCATTTTTCAAAATGAAAATTCGGTAGTTTCGTCCCTGGTTAAAAGGGATGAGTTTTACGCCAAACAAAGCAGAAAATTTGTTGAAGATACTTTTGGCGGATCCCTCCCTAAATTTTTGACCGCTTTTATCGGCGGGGAAAAGCTCAGCGATCACCAGGCTGATGAATTGAAAAAGCTCATCGATAATCACAAGGAGGAGTAACTATGGAGACGCTGTTTCTTTCCGTTTTGAGTATGAACTTTACGGCGAGCTATGTAATTGTCCTGGTGATGATTGTCCGGGCTCTATTCAAAGATGTGCCTAAAAGCATTTCCTTTGCCCTGTGGAGCGTGGTGGGGTTCCGGCTTCTCTGTCCATTTTCTTTCCACAGTATGTTCAGCCTTTTGCCCTCAAGTATTACGCCTGATCTGCAGAATCTTTTTCTTCAACAGTATCCTCAAACGAACGTTGGTATTGATATTGTCGACTATTATGCAAACTATATGCTGCTTCCTTCCGTTACGAATAACGGGACAAATACACTGCAGTTCTATGCGCTGATTGGCTCCCTCATTTGGATTTCAGTGATTGCCGGAATGCTCACCTATAGTATTTTGTCTGTTTTGCGTCTGAAAAAAGAGCTCAGTGGAGCAAAGCAGCTGGAAGAGAATGTGTATGAAGCAGATAATCTGAAAACTCCTTTTATATTAGGTGTTTTACATCCGAAAATTTATATTCCCGCCGGACTTACCGCAGAAGAAAAAAGCTACATTATTCAACACGAAGGGACGCATATTCGCCGTTTCGACTATATTATAAAGCCTCTTGCCTTTTTGATTCTGTGTATACACTGGTTTAACCCCCTGGTATGGATTGCGTTTTTTATGATGAACACAGATATGGAGCTTTCCTGCGATGAAAAGGTGATCAACGAAATGGGCAGTGACATTAAGAAAGCTTACTCCACCTCCATTCTGTCCTTTGCGTCTGCCCGCCGCGTTATTAACGGAAGCCCCCTCGCTTTTGGGGAAGGGAATGTGAGGAAAAGGATAGAAAATGTGCTGAACTATGAGAAACCTGCGCTCAGGCGGTTAATCAAATTAGTTGTCATGGCCGTGGTGATTGGAGCGGGACTTTTTGCTAATCCGGGCTGGGATAACATTAAGCCGGCGGATGTAGAGAAAATGTATTTTGCCTCGAAGGGTGAAACTACAGAATTCAGTACCGATCGAGTGATCGACGAGAACTCGCAGAAGTTTCTGTTAGACATAGTAAACACAGCACATCGTGCCCCCTATCTCCACAAGGAATACCTGCCGACTTACGATGAGCTATACCGGATTTCAAGCACAATAGTGATAGAGGTGAAAGATTCATATAATTCGGATGACGCCGTATATGAGCTTCTGCATTATGGTCACAAGGACTGGTCCTTTTTGCATGGAGAAACGGAACAAAAGCTTGCACTAGTTCGTTCTTACGACGATGGCAGTGAGAAGATATGGATGTTGCTGCCGCAAAGGTATGCCATACAGGTAAGGAACTGGATCTGGCAAACATATCATGGGACATGGGGTATGGGATATGAATAAGATCCCAATAGGTTAATCTGTTGCCAAGGTAAGAGTCTGGACCTGGAGCGATAAATTGAACATATAATTAGAGAAAACCGGCTCGTCGCTGTGATCTTGCCTGTACTAAGCATGATGATATTGCGTAGCCATTTTCCCATCAAATGAGCGCGTACCCAAAACGCGGACAGACTATAACTGATATTCCGGCTTTATAAAGGTGTTCAGATGACGAACGATCATTTCTCGCATCAGCGGGGCTAATTCATAGTCTCCGTTTGATAAGACCCAGTGAAAGAGATATCCGAAATAGATGACATCAATATCCCGGAGCATATCGTCTACCTGATAGGGGATCAAAAACATCCCCGTAATCTCCGCGCGGTGGAGCTGTTCTTTTAATTCGTCAACTATCCAGTGAAGACGGCTGGAGTTTTTCATAAAGCGATAACTCAGCGCTGTGTTGAGAGGGGATAATAAATGCGCCAGCACATCCAGGTCGAAGGAAGTAAATCGTTCAATCGTGTAGGTGCATAACGCAACAATGGCTTCCAAAGGCGTGAGGTTTGATAAATCCTTTAAGAATTGATCAGGCTGCTCTGAATGATCGTGGAGGATGAGGGCGATTAACAAGTCCTCTTTGTTTTTAAAGTAGTGATAAAAGGTGGCGGTTGAGCAGTTGGCTTCTTTGCAAATGGTACGGATCGTCAGCGCGGTATAGTCTTTTTTCTGAAGCAAATCCATAGCAGCCGAAAGAATGCGCTCTTCCATCCCTATAGGTTCATTCTTTTCATGTTGTAGCATACGTATAAACACCTTTTTTAACTTTTTCTCAATTTTAACAGACCGTTGACATAGATACAAGGACGTGTTAGGATAAATCAAACTAAAACATGTATTAATACATGTTTTAGTTTGTGAACAGGATGAAGTTTTAGATGGTATTGACCAAACAAAGGAGGAATAAAGGGTATGAGCAAGATCAGAGTCATTCACATCGGCTGCGGTAATATTGGAAAAGGGGTTTTGCGGTATATGAAGCAGCGCAATATGGAGATTGTCGCCGCAATCGACAACAACCCCGCTATTTTGAATAAGGATATTGCCGGGCTTATCGGTCTGGACGAGCCCACGGGTATCAAGGTTACTGATAATCTGGAGGCGGCATTGGAAGAAAGCAAACCCACTGTTGCGATGATTACCACGTCCAGTTTCATCAGAGACATCAAGGAAGCGTCAATCCAATGTCTCAGCAGAGGAATCCACGTTATTACCTCCGCGGAAGAAGCATGTTATCCGTGGGATTGCGCGCCGGAGGATTCCAAGGAGCTGGATGAGCTTGCCAAGGCACACAATGCAACCATTGTCGGCTCCGGAAACAACAACATGTATAACAACGCGCTAAGGGGATTTGCGTCGGGGATCAACCGTATTGATACGATGACGATCACCGATATACATAATCTGGACAACTTTGGTCCCCACCTGGCCCAATCCCAGGGAGCGGGGCTTACCGTGGAAGAGTTTAATGCTATGTTTGCCAATGCGGGCGAACAGATGAAAGACGCGCCGGATTTGATTACACCCTTTTTGAAATCAACGGTGAGTACAATGGGATGGACGGTTAAAAATGAATCTAAGTCATTTGAGCCCTGTATTGCCGAAGAAGATGTATATTCTACAGCTCTGGACACTTTGATCCCCAAAGGACGCTGTATTGGAATGACTACCACTATAACCATTGAAACCAATGAGGGACCTGTCGCAAAAATTCAGATTCAGACACGAACCTTTGGCAAAGGAGTCAACAAGCCGGGCTATACCTCCTGGTCCTTTAAAGGAGATCCGGACCTGAAAGCGGATGTAGTCGAACTGCACGCATCAGAGCATACCAGCGCGGGACTGGTTAATCGCATTGAAGATGTATTTGTTTCGCCGCGTGGATTTATTCTTTTGAGCGACATGCCGAAATAAAAAGCGTCTGCAACACATAAACACAGAATGAATAGGAGGGTCGGTATTTGAAATTCCAAAATAGGGGGCAAATACCGGCCTTCTAATTTTTTTACAATCCCCAGTTCCTTGAACCTGATGTCGCTAACCTCCCGATCCCCCTTTGCATAGAATAAAGGGGGGGGTGATCTATCATATGAAACATGCAAATGCCGTCTTTGAAGGCGGCGGCGTCAGAGGTATCGGCCATGTAGGAGCTGCCTGTGTTTTTGAAAAACAGGGGTACATATTTGAAAATCTTGCAGGCTCCTCCGCGGGGGCTATTGTGGCTTCTCTTTTGGCTGTGGGCTACCGCTGTGAAGAAATTAAAGAAGTGATGCAAACCTTAGACTATATGAAATTTAAGCAGGGTACTTTGCTTGATCATTTGGGAAAGGTGGGGAAGATCCTCAGCATTTTGCTGGATTATGGGATTTACAGTGCTGATTATTTTGAACACTGGCTTCAGGATCTTTTGGAGAGAAAGGGGAAGGTTACCTTTGGCGACATAAAGCTTGGCCACAACTATTGTGGGGACGCGGCTTACAAGCTTCAGGTGACCGCCTCGGACTTAACGGATAAGAGACTTCTCGTCCTGCCCCGGGACTTAAAAGATTTCTGCATTGATCCGGATTCCTACAGCATTGCGAAGGCCGTGCGGATGAGCATGAGCATTCCTATCTTCTATGAGCCGTTTAAACTGAAAGACTGCGATGGAAGGGAGCATTTTATCGTAGATGGAGGGCTCCTCAGCAACTATCCCATATGGATACTGGACGACAACCGCGTGAATCCCAAATGTCCTACCTTTGGGTTTAAATTTGTCGATGACACGGGGGAAGCTTCTGCTGAGGCCGTGTCAGATCAAACCAGGATGAATGTATTTGAATACATGAAAGCGCTGGTTTCAACCACTTTGGATGCTCACGACAATATGCATATCTCCAATTCCAAAGGCGATTTTCAGAGGACCATCGCCATTCCTACAACGGTAAAAATCAATGGAAAGACAAAGAATATAAAATCTACGGATTTTGGCATCGACAGATTTGAAAGCGCGGCCCTGTTCCGCAACGGCGTCACCGCGGCAGAAAAATTTCTTGACTATTGGAACTTTGATGAATGGAAACACACGTATCGAGGTTTCGGGGTCAGAAAAATCGGTTGAAAGGCCAGGGCTGATAATTACTTCAGGGCTGGGAAGCAGGACTTACGGATGAAAATAACATTGGTTTTATCTAAAAATGAAGAAATTGTAATCTGTGTATAAGATTATCCCTCAAACGAAGATCCCCTTCCCTTTAAATCGCTGACTCTTATCCAAAAATCAAAAAAGGTGGGTTTGTGTATAAGAAAAACTTGATTTCTTATACACAGAAAAAAATATCATGAATTATATAAGATTGCGGCTCTGGGCCCTGATTTCCATCCATATATTGGGTAATCTTATACACAGAAGAGAGTTTTTTACTTTTTAGATAATTTTACGAAATAGTTGATGACAGCTGCAAATAGGGCAGCAAGGAAGACCTTGTGCGAAGATGGTTTTAAGGAAGGTCTCATGCGTAAATCCTGAGAGAACGCCTTTATTTGACAAAGCTGAGGAAGAGCCATATAATATAGACATCGTAATCCCTTTGTATGTATGGGGATTATAAAGACGGACAATCGAATAATACCGGGGTGCCGAATTGATGGCTGAGATGGTGAAAATACCGAACCCTTGAACCTGATGCGGGTAATGCCGCCGTAGGAAACGTGCAAGACGCGAAAAAATGCGACTGTTTTTAGGTTTTAAAAGCAAGCCGCTTTTTTTATTTTAAGGGGAAAGAAGCGGCCGGTTGGTATCCTGGGCAGAAAGGAATGAAAGAGAATGAGACAGTACAACACCCAGATGGAGGCCGCTCGCCTCGGCATTGTTACCCCTGAGATGGAGACCGCCGCCAAAACAGAGCACCTTTCCCCTGAAGAGTTACGGGATTTGATTGCGGCGGGACATGCAGCTTTGCCTTGCAACCGCCTTCACACCGCTATTGCGCCAAAGGCCATTGGAAGCGCGCTGCGCACTAAAATCAACGTGAATCTGGGGGCATCCAAGGACTGCCAGAATATCGAAATAGAGCTGGAGAAGGTAAAAGGGGCACAAGAGATGGGCGCAGACGCCATCATGGATCTCAGCAATTTCGGCGATACGCGCAGCTTCCGCCGCAGACTGGTGAGAGAGTGCTCCGCGGTGCTGGGCACTGTCCCTATTTATGACGCATTGGTTTACTACGACAAGCCCCTCGCTGAAATTAGCTCACGGGAGTGGCTGGAAACCGCAAGAATGCACTGCGAGGATGGAATCGATTTTCTCACCATCCACGCCGGGATGAACCGGGCAGGAGCCACTCGGTTCAAAGAAAACCGGAATCGCATTACCAATATTGTGTCCCGGGGCGGGTCGCTGATGTTCGCCTGGATGGAGATGACCGGACAGGAAAACCCTTTTTTCGAATATTTTGATGAACTGCTGGATATGTGCCGGGAATATGACGTCACTCTCAGTCTGGGAGATGCCTGCCGGCCCGGCTGTCTGCACGACGCTTCTGACGCCAACCAGATCGAGGAGCTGATCGTCCTGGGTGAATTGACTCTTCGAGCGAGAAAGAAGGATGTGCAGGTCATCATTGAAGGCCCGGGCCATATGCCTCTTGATCAGATCGAGGCCAACATGAAGCTGCAAAGAACTCTCTGCCACGGCGCGCCTTTCTATGTGCTGGGTCCTCTGGTTACCGATGTGGCTCCCGGTTACGACCATATCACTTCTGCCATCGGCGGGGCAATTGCCGGTTGGCACGGCGCAAGCTTCCTTTGCTATGTTACCCCTGCTGAACATCTCCGTCTCCCCACCCTGGAGGATATGCGAGAGGGTATTGTCGCTTCCAAGATTGCGGCCCACGCCGCCGATGTAGCCAAAGGTCTGCCCGGCGCAAGGAACTGGGATGACGAGATGAGCCGCGCACGGCAGGCCCTGGACTGGGAAAGGATGTTCACCCTCGCTCTGGAACCGGAGAAGCCCCGCCGTTACAGGGAGGAGTCACGCCCCGAAAAAGAAGACACTTGCTCTATGTGCGGCAACATGTGCGCCATGCGGAATATGAACAAGATTCTTACAGGTGAAACTGTCACGGCAAAGTAAGAGATAATCCTTTGAGTACCGGCGTTTGGAATCCCCAACAAGAGGCTTCAAATGTCGGTCTTTTTATAGATTTCTTAGAGGGTTAGTGATAAAATGAAAAAACAGAGCGCTCTCTTTGCATTTTTAATCGTCATAATTCAGACGCCTGTCATAGTAAATTTTCATTGTCGGTGTTTTGTATTCTAAATGGAGATTTTTATGAAAAGCAGAAGATGGTTAGGCCAAAGCAGGGGCAGGACACCTTTAAAAGAAACGGGAAGGAAATAGATATGGAATTGGTGCTGGATTCTCCCTGATTGAAAAAGGACCGGTGGGAGTGCGGCAGGCGTGCTATGCGTCTTGCGGATCTTGCTTTGCTTATGGAGATGGAGGTCAGTCATACCCTGCTGGACGCAATCTGTTTTACGACGGAAGAGGTACGGTGAAATGGAAATACGCATACACAACATCGGCGGATATATCAGCAAAAACTATCTGCTGGAAACACCGAAAGGCTGGATCGCTATTGATACGGGTTATCCGGGCGGCGAGGTGAAATTTCTCGAACGCCTGGCTAAGCTTTGCAAACCGGAGGATCTGAAATACATTTTTCTGACCCATGCCCATGATGACCATGCTGGATTTCTCGCGGCGCTTCTGGAGGAAGTCCCTGCGAAGGTGGTGCTGCACCCGGCGGGCGTCCCGGTTCTGGAGGCAGGACAAAGCGCGGAGCCGCCTGGCAGCGGCTATGCCACCCGGGTCGGGGCCTTGTTCGGACTGGTTAAAAAGTCTTTTACCTTTCCCCGCGTCCATTTGGGAGACAGAGCAATCTTTGTGCAGGAGGACAGAGACCAGTTCTTTGAGGAATTGGGGCTGCCTTTGCGCATCGTGTTTCTGCCCGGCCACACGCCGGACTCCATCGGCCTTTTCTTGCCCGAAACGGGTCAGCTTTTCTGCGGAGACGCAGCCATGAATGCTGTGATCAGCCTTGGGAGGCATACGATATGGATCGATGACGTCCCCGAGTTTCAACGATCCTGGGATAAAATGATCGCCCTGAATCCAGAACGAATTTATCCGACCCACGGCAGGCCTTTCCTCCCGGAAGATCTGATCAAATATCGTCATTTTATGGATGGCCGCTCGGTAATTTCTCTTCGGTAAGTTTTTTTGAATATCTCCTTTGCCCTTTGCTTAAACATGAATGGGGATGGCGAGGAGTTTGAAATTTAACGTAAACTAAAAGGGGCATGTGCGCCATGCTAAATTAAATGTGTTAATATTAATGATGACATCATATTGAGAAAGTGAGGCAAATTTTATGTTAGATATGTTGCTTAAAAGAAGAAGCTGCCGAAAATTTGAAGACAAGGCTGTGGAAGCGGAGAAAAAGGAAAAGCTCCTTCAGGTAGCACAGCTTGCGCCTACAGGGAAGGGTACTCGTCCATGGGAGTTTGTAGTTATCGAAAATAAAGAGACACTTCAAAAGCTTGGTGGCTGTCGGAACCCGAATCAGCCGTTCTTGCCGGAGACGCCTCTTGCGATTGTGGTATTAGGCAATACACAGAAAACCGACACCTGGATAGAAGATGCCTCCATAGCCTCTGTCGTGATACAGCTGGAAGCAGAGAAATTAGGGCTTGGCTCATGCTGGGTGCAGATTCGGTTAAGAGAATCCAATCAGGGTATGAGCAGTGAAGAGTATGTGCGTAAGCTCCTTGGGATTCCGGAGCATTTGGCAGTGCTTTCTATCATTGCGGTGGGATATCCGAGAGAGACAAAGCCTGCACATACATTAGACGAAGTAGATCAGGCAAAGATTCATATAGAAACGTATTAAGCACACCCTGAAAAAACATAACACCACCGGAAGGAATGATGGACTTTATTTTAAGGAGGTAAAAAATGAACGTAGGAATTATTGTATACTCTCAGACAGGAAACACGCTGTCGGTGGCGCAAAAGCTGGAGCATGCATTAAAAGCCAACGGGCACGCGGCAAGTATTGCGAGGGTGGAGCCGATTGATAACAGCTCAAAACTGAAATCGGCCCCGGATGTCGGTACATACGACGCCATTATTTTTGCGTCCCCGGTTCAGGCTTTTTCCCTGGCGCCGGTCATGAAGCTATATCTGTCGCAGGTCTCAAGCCTTGACGGTAAAAAGGTTTACTGCTTTGTAACACAGCAACTGAAGAAGGCGTGGATGGGCGGCAATCATGCGGTACGCCAGATAGAATCAGCCTGCAAGGCAAAGGGCGCGGGTATAATGGCCAGCGGCATCGTCAACTGGTCGAGTGATACGCGCAATCAGCAAATAGACGATATTATCGGCAGGCTGAGCGCAATTTGATAGAAGGAGAGCAGGAAAATGCGTAAAGCATTGAAAATTATTCTCGTCATACTGGCTGTAATTGTCCTGCTCGCCATTGCGTGCGCGATCTTTATATGGCAGACCGGCAAAAATTTCGAAACCTTGTCCGATCTGCCGATTGAGGATGTTAACCTGTCCACGGTGCCTGATGGAACATATAAGGGTAGCTATAGTGCCTTTCCGGTGGCAGCCGAGGTTGAAGTGACAGTACAAGGCGGCAAAATCGCCGCAATCGATCTGATAAAGCACAGCAACGGCCAGGGAAAAGCTGCGGAGGCAATAACCGGAATGGTGGTCCAGGCGCAATCGCTGAAGGTCGATGCAATATCGGGTGCCACCTACAGCAGTAAGGTTATAGTGCTTGCTATAAAAGATGCGCTGACGAGCGCGGCGGAAAGACAAATAAATAGAGATCAGGATAACCTGCGAAATCCTGAAATGCTCAAACCCGCTCGGGTTTGAACTCCACCTATAGAAAACAATAACACCACCGTGGGGGCAATGTCATTAAGTTAAGCTTCCAGTAAGGATTAGGGAACACATGAGAAATAACCTGTAATCAATATCGTATGATACTAAATATCCCCCCGCTAAAATTAGAGAAGAATCGGCGCTCGGGGCTGAAAGTTGTTTATTTTCA
>WPCH01132332.1_pt1 | contig 18357 bp, 24 predicted proteins | sample 5399881 | NCBI WGS metagenome assembly WPCH01 (sample SAMN12869468, study PRJNA574797) | sludge metagenome | isolation source: wastewater treatment of pH5 | place: China:Beijing | collected 2019-05-20
TTTTTGTAATTCCATTGCACCAATAACATCTTGGATATGGAACGCTGAAAAATCACCAAAATATAAAACTGGAACATCTGGTTTTCCTTTTACATCAGCTGCATCAGTAAATTCCACAGGATAACCAACAAGCGTATTACCAATACCGCCCTCCGCTTGTGTCATTGGACGTAGTAAGGGGAATCCATCAGCAGTTTTCATTTTTTCAATTGCTGTTAATGCTGCGCGGTTAATAATAAATCGCCCTTTTTTCATTACTTCTGTAACTGGTGTATTTTTAAATTCAATTAAAGCATCGTACATTTTTTGACCTGCGTCAGCTGCCTTTAAATCTACAGGTACAGAAGGTGTAAATGCTACTGCTTTTTTTGCTAACGCACCAGGATTTTCATTACCAACATCATCACCATTAAACATATAATTAATTTCTTTACGTACATAAGCCTTTTTCAGTTCATCAACCACAATTTGTTCAATTGGAGCACCTGTCATTTTTAATAACTTTTTAGTTACAGTAGCAAGTGCATCAAATTCAGCTGGATCAAGTAAAACTTCATCAAATTCAATATCTGTTGGTTTAATTTCGTCACTATCACCACGTTCTTTCTTGCGTACATTTGCATCAGCCTTTTTCACAAGAACAGGATACTTCACATCACCAGCCGTTTTTACAACTGAACCGTATTTACGTAATAAGTTTTCTTCTTGAGCATACGTAATGATTTCACTTGCAATAACCTCTGGAATAGTAACAGAACCATTACCAGCTTCAATACCAAGTGAACGCGCTTCTGTTTCGGAAATTTTCCCAACTACAAAATTAGCAAACGCTGAACGAATTTCTTTTTCTTTATTTTTAGTAGTTGTATGCCCTCGAGTAGAAAGACCCGTTGCAATAGCTGTCATTGCTGCATTTCGTTGCTCTGGAGTTACACCACCGTTACCTTCTGGATTCCCGGAACGCCCTTCTCCACCTTCTCCGGAACCAGATGAACCTTCATCACCAGAAGAACCGCCTTCATCACCAGATCCACCTGTGTCTCCTCCATCTCCTGCTCCATCATCTTCAAGGTTTGCTAATTCATCAGCAACATCTTGCAATTCTTTATTAATCTCATCAATTTTTTCTTGAATAGCTGTTAAATCTTCTGCACGCAATTCAGGATTTTCAATCTGTGTACGTAGTTCCGTTAATTTTTCTTTATTTCGTTTTTGTAGAGCTAATAATAATTGTTTATTCATTTACTTTTCCCCCAATAGTTGATTTATTTGTTTAATCATTTTCATTCGTTGTTCTACTTCTTTACCAATCTCTTTACCACGAACTAATGATGCTTCTGTATCGTCATAGGCTGGTATGGAGACAACTGATATTTCATAAAGTTCCACTTCTTTAATGGTCCTTAATGCTGGCTCAACATTGTAATCCCAATTTTCTTCTGTTATCCAAAATCCAAAAGAACATTGGTTAATATCACCTCTATCCATACTTTCAGCTAGATCTCGACCAACAGATGTATTAGGTAATTCGATTTCGAATTTTAATCCTCTTTCATCCTCTTCTAGTCGTAATGTACCGCTTTTAGTTCTACCAAGAACGTTATCCCAATTATGATTAAATAACGCCCTAATATCTCCATTCTCAGAAAGCGAACGAGCAAACGCTCCTGGTTCAATAACTTCATCAAACCAACCACCAATAGATGTTTTCGAATTAAACACAGCTGCATAACCAGTTATCAAAGAAGGTTGCTCTTCTGTAGCATCCCTAGTATTTAATTTGGTGATGTCAAATGTCCGTGTTTCCTTTGTCTTTGCCATTTCCATCACCTCCCTTCAATGAATCATCTGTAGCATTTTTCTGGCCAATTTCAGTCAAGTCATTTGAAATATAAATAGCTTGTGATTCAGGTGTATTTTGTTTAGGGAATCCAAGCATTTCAGCAACATTATCTGGACAAGTAATACCAGTTCGAACGATGTTATATCCAATGTTAGTTTTCGTACTGTACGTAACAAAATCAAGGATATTAATCTTGAATTTAATACGCTTGTCCGAATTTTTCCCGAAAAAAAGAAGACTCAGGTGGTCTTCAAAATTTTTCATTATTGGTCTAACTGCTTTGTTATGTAAATACATCATTGCTTGCTCAAGGTCTTCCTTAATTAAAGCCGTGTATGTATCCACATTTATTCCTAAAAACTTACCTAAATCCTTTTTATATACATTTAGATATGCTAATGTCTTTTCATCGTCTAGCGGGCTTTTGAGCGTTTCTATCTCATAACCTTTACCAAGAGGAATCATTTTAACAGACCTTGACTCATCAATTGATTCCAGTTGATCTAAAATAGCTTTAATTAACATAGACTGTGCGCCATTCTTAGGATTAATATGTGCATCCATCTTCAACATAAAGGCTAACAAACCACCTTTTTTATATTTATCCGTTAAAGTTTTCTCAGCTGACATAACACCTTCGAGCGTATCCTTTCCTAAATCAAGAATACCTTTCCCTTTTAAGTGGTCGGCACCAATATTTTTAACATGTCGAATCATAAACGATGGTATTTCTTCACCACCAACGTTAAAATGTTCTATTAATCTCTCATCCAATTCCGCATAAACATTAGATGCTAAATGTAATTGATCTCCGTCCAGAACTGGGAAAACTTCTCCCTGAAGTAAATACGTATTTGTCATTAATTTGATGAATTCAGATTGAGTAAGGTAGTTATTAGGATTCTTCAAAATATTAAGGACCGAATCATTTTTCACTTCCCTACCCTCTTTATCTTCCACAACTATTCCAGCCAGCATCATTTGGTTACTGATATCTTGTAACAACTCATAAACATCACTTGATTCTAAAATATTATCGCTGCTCGCATATCTACCACCATAACGAATCGTATTGTTAAAAATATCTTCAAACCAACCACGTTTCTCCATGCGTCTGTATATAAAATTAGAAATTCGATTTCGTAAACTCAATTTCTCACCGCCTTTCTATCTATAAATTTCACCAATCAATTCATCCATGCCCTCTTCACTCACATCATCCATTATCATCATGGTTTCTTTATGAGCAACTAAAAAAGCAACAAATCCATCAATCTTCTTTTTGGACTGTCGCTTACTTGGTGCTTTCATTCCATTAATATTTGTAACTACTACAACATTAAGAGCGCAATAAACAAATAAAGGATTGTCGGTAATTAAACGCTTTTCATAAATTAGTATTTCCGAATCATCAAGCATTGCATTCATAACGTTTGGATACTGATTTACTGCAATACATTCTAAACCGAGATTTTCAAGCTTCTCGATTAACTTTTGAGACATCGCTGGGTCATAGTTTATTTGTTGTACATCGTATAAATCCATACATTCAACGATATATTCCATAACTTGATCCTGGTCAATCATCTTTCCATCACAAAACGTAGCAAAACCACGTTCAACCATATCAGTATATGGGACATTATCCTCTTTTTCTTTAAAATCAATGTTTTCATTAGGAAGGAAATACATCTGTTTCACTTTTATAATTGACTTTCCTTCGTCATCATGGGAAGGGAAGTTTAAACTTACACATGTTAAATCTGTTGTTTTAGATAAGTCTAATCCTAAATAACAAGTTTCACCTGTAAGATCACCCAAATCTTCCACAAGAACATGCTGTACTTGATCATGCTCAAAATAATTATCCGCACCATTTACGAAAACATTTAAATGCTTAGAAAGAAATTCGGCTTTTGAATGTGCTGATTGCTTTGCCTTTTTGAACTCAATTTCAAGTTGTTCCATCGTAACAGAAACGCCAATATTCGGGTTAACCATTTCCCAAACTTTACGGTCTTCCCAATCATAATTTTTATTTGGTTCCCAAATTGCAACAAACAAAGAATCATCATCGTCATTTTCAAGAACAAGTTTCGCATATTTATAAACACGCATACCTACAGATGAAGCACCTTTACCAGCCGTTGAAATATTAAGCATCATTGGTTGCTCACGAGAAATCTGTGCTGACTTCAAATTATCGTACATGTCCATGTTTTCTTGTGCGTGAAGCTCATCATTCAACACAAAATAAGGGTTCTTCCCTTCAAGACCCTTAGTATTTTTCGTTAATACTTTGAATTTATTTTGATATGCAATTCCATTTATGCTATATCGATACATAGCACCACTGACAGTACCATTAACACCTTTATAAATTTGCGTGGGATTTGCCAAAGGTTCAGAGTTTTCTATCGCTTGTGCAATTGGTTCGGCTGCATTTTGTGCTTGTTCATAGTCTGATGCTGCACAATAACAATCCGCTCCAAGTTCAAGCTCTCCATACATAGCATAGAGCAATGCACCTGCTGCGATAATTGTTTTTCCGTTCTTCTTTGGTACTTGAACATATGATTCACGAATAACACGGACTGTTTTTCCTTTTTCGTTTTTATGATACCAACCATACATATTTGCAAAAACAAACATTTCCCAAAGCTCTAATTCCATCAATTGACCTGCAAGTGGGCCTTTAACATGACGGATGAACGACTGAACAAAATCCAACATTTCATTTGCTCTATCTACATCAAACCAAACATCTTTACGCTTTTTCCACTTCTTATAACGCTCTACTGCAAGAATGATCGACTTCGGGTATTTCTTTTTATTACGCATGACGTTGTTCGCATATTTATCAGCATAGTTAACGCCTGATGTAATAATCATTTAGATTTCCGCCATTTATTCCGATGAGCTGCTAATTCATCTTTCGGTTCACTAGATTGATTATTCTCTGCACTTTTAGGCGTTTTTTGTACACTTTTACCTTTATTCGTCATTCCTAGAGCATCTAGCATTTTATTCTTTTTATCATTCCAAGTTTCAACTTGTTGAGCAAGCGGATGTTTCATTTCATTTGTTGCTCCTGCCTTGTTCTTATGCGTTTTCATAGCTGCAAAACCATCTAATTTCCATTCATCAAACATAGATTTATAAATGATAAAAGCATCTAAATAATTATCAATTAATGGTTCTAAAGAAGGTGTGAAAAGTTCCTCTTCAGTCAATAATTTTATGATTCTATTTCGTTCTTCATCCCTTGCTACATCTAGAATTTCCAACTTTTTCTTTTTTGACATTCGGGCCATTTTCACACCCCCCTTTGTTTTTTAAAAATGGTGCAACTATTGATGTGCCCCCTATGCTACCTATCCTCCCCAGAGGACAATTTTTGTTTTTTTGATAGGGGGGCTTCCAAAATAACTCGGAAAAACTTTTTTCGGTTTGTCTTCATTTTCTTCGATTGTATGACAAACTGGACAAAGTAATCTGAGGTTATTCTCTTCTAATTTAAGTGTTTCATCTTCTTTGATTGGTATTATGTGATGAACATGAGCACTTCGACCAAAGACGAACCTTCCACATCGTTGACAGCAGCCATTCTCTCTTTCGTATACCTTTGACCTGACATACTTCCATGCATCAGTACGATAGAATGGTTTGTTCTCATGATGATAGATGTTCTTCTTATCTTTCTTCTTTCTTGGTTTGTTACGCTTATGTTCTTCACAGTAACGTCCTTTGCTTATCTTGTTACGGCAGCCGTTAAAGTCACAGTACTTCATAATAGTAATTCAATAATGTCTTCTTTCTTTTTAACATCAGCTGGAATCTCAATACCTAATTCATCAGCATACTCACGTAACTCTTTCACTGTCTTGTTACTCAGTACTGGTATTTTAAATGCTGCAGTGACATCTTTACCGTTTGCTAAGTCCACACCCGTGATCATACTCTCAGGATTAACAGTTACTTCGAATCCTGGTTCTTCACCTGTAGGAACAAATAGACTCTTCTTCTTTTCATTATCCCAATACTCTGTACCTGATATTGTTTTTCTAATTTCAGTAATCATTTACTAAACACCACCTATGTAATTTTTACATAATAAAAGAGCAACCGTGCACCAGTTGCCCTTTCGTCAATTTCTTATGTTATTACTATAAACCATTTTTTCAATAGTTTCGATTCACTTTAGGAGTGAACCTAAATAAGACCTTTTTTCTCAGCAAACCGAATTAATCGAATTAACTCAGCATGTCTCTTTTTCACATGACTGTAACTATAATCTACACGTTCAGCGATTTCCTCTAATGTCATACCGTATATATATTTAAATTTAAGTATTTGATTATCTAATCCTTCAAAATCATTTACTAATGCAATTAACTTATTCATTTGATTTTGTTTGAAAGCAAGTTCACTTTTTATATTCTCAATTACATCTTCAACCTTTGCACCTTGTGAATCTTGAGTCAAACTAACATTTCGTAAATCACCACTGATCCAGCGTTTCAATTCAGCTTCTGTTTGTTCTAAGTTGTATTCTAAATAAGCAATGTTTTGTTTTAATTTTTGATAGTCTTTCAGCCAGTCAAACAAATGATGATTCACCTACCTTTTTTAGTGTAAAATGCGTAACCTACTGTAACCATCTGTAACCGCCTTAAACCCTTGGTATGACTGGATTCATAGTACCTTCAACTCCTTACGGTTACGCATTTACCCCCTAAATTTCTTTTATATATTTATCTTTTTATTTTTTAACTATATATTTTAAAAGAAAGTGATTTTCACTGTAACCCTGTAACCATAATCTTCAAACCATTGATATGACTAGGTTTGAACGGTTACAGGTATCTGTAACTGGTTACGCATTTCACTGTAACCGTGGTGTAATTTTACCATATATTAGTTAAAACACAGTGTTTCTTGTGACCAAAAACGGTCAAAAACATAGGGTATATGACCGAAAAAAGTCACGAACATAAAAATCATTCACTAATGAAGATTCTTTTACTTTTGCCATCTACTTTTTGAACATGTGATTTATACCTAAATAATTGTGTCACTTGCTTACTAAAGTTCACATTACTCACGGATTGAAAACCATTTTCCGCACAATACACTTTATACTGCAGATAAACATCACCAACTACCGCACGTTCTAATTCAACATCCTCATTATTTACAAAACTAATAATCGGATTGTTTTCTTCTTGATATTTAATCAGTTCATCTTCCACCGCTTTTGATTTCGTGAATTTCTTCTCAACAAGTAATCGTTTCAAGCTTTTTAATGCTAGGTTCAATACATATTGCATCGATTCATCACTTAGCAGCTTATCAGTAATAAAAGGGTCATAATCATCATCATTCGGTGTAAACTTCGCTTTAAAAGGAACAATTTGAAGTCTTCTGCCTAAACCATCACTGAAATCATTGATGCGCGGCATTTCATTTGCACTAAAGATTAACTTTGCATAATTCGTAAAGTCGAATGGATCCTTCCCCTTTCTTTCTACGTTTAATGTTTCACCTGTTGAAAGCTTTTTAAATATCGATGATTCTTTAATATACCCTTTACCAATATCATCACCAATGTTTGCTAACTTACCAAATAACTCAGCTGTTTTAAAGCGCTGATCTAGTTCATTTAAATCTAATGATGATGCATTGTCGGAACCTATTAATTTACGAATAATTTTCAAGTAAGAAGATTTACCATTACTACCATCACCAGTAAGAATAAACGTTGCAGCAAACTCATTTCTCCGGAATAAAATGTATCCAAGAATTTCTTCTAAAATAGACCGAATCTTTTTATCATTAACGGCTATTTTATTAAAGGTCTTATCAGTTACTTCATAATAAGCACCAGGAATATATGCAACCGGTATTTTATTACGTGTGATAATTTCAGGTGTAAAATCTTCTAATTGCCACGTTTCTAAATTAAATACTCCATTTTTAACAACTACATATTTGGTAGAGGCGAAATTTTTATGTTTTGCCTTTAACTGCAGATACGCAATTGTTTCTTGCCGTTGCATTCTCTTTAACGCTGGAATGTGACGAATCATTGCTTCTTCAATATCTTCTTGCTTGTCCGAATACACACCATCTTTATAGATATGAAGAACATTAGTGACTTTACAAATATGATGTTCATTGATTAGAAAATCACCGAATTTTTCATGTTGGAAGGAACCCTTTATGTAAAAGGACTCCTTCATGAATGCTTCATCACGCAAAATTATATTTAGTTCACCTTGTGTCACCGGTTCTTCTAAAATATAGTTATTTATAATAGAAATGGTTTCTTTAATATCATTTTTAGCCATTCCTTGTGACTGTAGTTTTAAGATGTAAGTAAATAATTTATCATTACGCCCATCACCTTCACCCATCTTGGTGAGGTTCGGATTTTTCTTGTTGTATGGATATAACCAACTTGGCAATGAATCATGTTCCGTACATTTTTGTAACCATTTACGAGTTTTACCGTCAATCTTGAGTGGATCAGCTGTATTTTTAATTCCTAATTTATAATCACAAAGAATACCGATATTGGAGAACCACTTAATTTTATTGGCCGTTATGTCATAGCCTTTAAAATAAAAATGCATACCGTTTGTCGTTTCTAATACGGAACAATTAATGTTCTTATCTTCGATAATATCCAATAATGTTTCAGCTTCAGCGATATCATCGATATCAACCATGATGTATTCATCATCCAAGATACCAACGAATGAATCTTCTTTTCGTGCTGTATGATAGGATAATAGTTTTGCTCCATCTTTAAACTTACTGGCAGCATGTTTTCCATTACCTTTTAAATAACCCTTATACATGTTCATCACCTACTTTCGCAATACAATAACTGTTGCACCTACTTACTTTGTAATGTTCCATCCTGAATCATTTTTAGTAACTCTTTTAACGCATCTAACCAGCCTTTTTTATAGAAATAACTTTCCGAATCCTTTGGCGGGAACTTTTCCATTACTTCTATTCTAGTTTTAAGAAATTCCTCATCAAATTTCATATCATTTTTCCTCCCCTAAAAAGTCATCGATTCTTTTATTTGCCAATGTCCAGTACCACCAATAATCTAATTTGGATGGGATTTCTTTCCCGTCCAAATCATCATTCACAATGAAACATCGTTCTGGAACATATGCGATTTTCTCAGCAATACCATCTTTTACTTTGCATAGCTGCTTATCGTTCTCGTCCACACTAGCGAACACTCGAAATACCTTTTCATTCATTCTTCTGGTACCATATCGCGCATAGCTGTACTTACTACTAATCTTTACAATTTTTTGGAACTTCACTAGATCTGTGCAATTAAATATCGTTTCCTCCGGATCAATACCCTTTACGAAATAATTCACGACCGCCTCGTTTACAATTGGTAAATCATAATCAAGTGGATTCAGTTTCTTTACATACGCACCTTTTGATTTATAATTACCATCAGCATCTACTAAGATGTAATTATTAACGTCCTTTTGAATTACTTTTACAAACTCATCAAACTCTAATCCCATTCTTGTACGTTGTTCCCACTCATAACAAATGTCATCGATTAAATCATAATCCTCATAGTTACGTAATTTAACCAGGACACCATCGGTGTTTGATTGGATAATCTCACAATAGGGTTCAAGCTTTTCAATTAGATCCAAGAGCAATGTCATTCCAGCAATACAAACGTTGTTGGCCATAAGTGGGTCATAAAGCCCGTTGTATTTATCTTTCATCGCTCCGTATGTACCATTAATTACAATCTTTAGCGGCGCCTGACGTTTATCTTTAGCCGCTTTATATTTAAGCCTTGTATCACGAACTTCACGGAACTTAGCAGGGTCTTTAATGTTCCTGGATAAATAATCATACTCAATCATCAATGCCGGATAATAACTTTCCACATCAATGTTAAGAAAGTAACCTTCACCGTAATAATTGTTCCTTGCCCCATGCAAACCACCCCATGCAAACAAGTGCGGTACACCAGCAACATTTAATTCAAGTACTTTGTTGTAATCTTTATTTTCTTTATAGAAGTCCAGGACTTCTGTGTATTTATTAATTTGTAATGTGTCTGGAAACGTAAAATCAAACTCGTCGTCTCTTGGAACTGCAGGTTGTTTCGCATCCAGGATAAATGCACTCAATTGAGCTTTCGTTTTTGAAATGTTTCTTAAAGGAAGATTAAACATTTTTAATAGCTCAACTTGTGATTCAAATTCTGTAATTGTCTCCATGAAAATGTGCATTGTTTCATGTACATCATGACGACAATATTTAATAACTTCTTCAATCTCTTCTTCATTCAATTTCCGGCTTATATTAAATGACACTGACGTTTCACGGATATCATGTCCCTGGAATCCTTCTAACTGTTTTAAGGAACGAAACTTATTTGTCATAACATCAAAGTTATAAAGCTGTATTTTCCAAAAGTCCTTATAAAATTTCCATCCTGGTTTATGATCAAGAATAATCCACTCGTTTATTGCTTGTGGTGTGAATCCACATATAATTGCTTTTAAAATGAATTGGTCATAGTGTCGTGAATTGTAACCAATCCATATGTCATTTTTATGTTCATGGTAGTAATCAATTAAAGCTTGTTCATTATTAACAAATACTCTTTCCGACTGATTGTCGGTATCTGCGATAACTACTAACCAATCATTTGCGAATACTTCAAAGTCATAGAAAAGCATTCTATCACTCCTTTATAAATCGCTTTGCATATCTTAATTGCATATCTTAATTGCATTTCAATGTATGGATCGTCGTTTTTCCCACCACTTATAATCCAATCACTTATTCTCCTCGTGATATCTTCTAGAACTTTTAACGGCAATTGCGATGCGATTTTTGTTATTTCATCTAATGGATTCATGTTTTTCACTCACTTTCCAAAATAAAAGGGAGCTCATCGGCTCCCCTTATTCATTTATTCAACTTCAAACACTTCTAAAATCTTGAATTGGTCATAACCGTTTTTATCTGTTTCTTTACTCAGTAAGTATTCAAATTGACCATCGATGTCTTCATGAATATCAAGCACTAGATCCGCATACTCTCCAAAGCTAGTAAACTTAACATCTTCTTTATCGCAATCCCAAAGAGCACGTAACATATCATTGTTTTGGTGAACTTGAATTCCAAACGCTTTATCATTTTGCGGCTGCATCACTTTGTTATAGAAGAGACGTTGTCCTTCATAGTCACCTTCCACAATCTTGAACCAAATCGTAAGCATTGGATCGCCTTTTTTGGACTCAGTAAGCTCTAATTTTTCAACAGACACTTCATATTGACCATCTGGAAGCGGTTCGAAATCACCGCCACCATTTTCTTCTACTTCTTTTACATCTGCAGCTAACGCTTCTAAATCTATCTTTTTATCAAATTTACCCCAATTGAATTTTTTCTCAGCCATTATTCTTCGTCCCCTTCGTTTCCATTTAGTTCATTCATTTCTAATTGCCCAGGGACAACTTCTGTCGTCCCATCTGGATTAACGCTATATTCCACGCCTTCATGTGGTTCACTATGTTCTTCTACTTCTTTTCTAGCTGCAGCACTTTCCATAATTTCACGTGGCGTATCATAACTAAACGCTAAATCAACTAAGAAATAAGTACCGTATTTATTGTGCTTTTCACTGATTTGGAATGATTTTAAATACACATCATCTTTCGCCTCCTCAACGATTTCTTCAGCTTCTTCACGAGTATCTGCATAATGTTTTTCTTTTGAATTCAGTTCTTTTACTGCCATGATTATTCCCCTCTCTTTCTTCTAGTTCTACGTTTAGGTGCTTCCTCTTCAGCTGGAGCATTACCATCGGCCTCACCTGGCGGTGTATCGTCTTCTACTGGTTTACGTTGGCGACGTTGACGTTTTGGTTTTTCTTCCGCTGCAGGTTCTTCATTTTCTTCTTTAGCATTACGAGAACGACGAGCACGCTTCGGCTTTTCTTCAGGTTCATCTGCAGACTCTTCTTGATCAAGCTCTGCTTTTAATTTTTCATATTCAGCCTTAGAAATTTCATCAAAGATATCATTGTCTAAGAATGCTAGTGATTCACCCTTCTTCACCATTAGTGGTTCACCAGAACCTTCATGTGCGAAGTACATCGTTTTCGTTGCTACATCTTCTTCATCTTGCTGTTTTTCTTCTGTCGCCTTACGTCCACGTTTTGTTTTTTTGGGTTTTTCAGCTTTATCTTCATTACCTTCTTGTGCTGCAGTTAACTCTTCAATGAATGCTTCCATATCCAATGGGATTGTTTCTACTTGGAAGTCATAACGGCCGCCACCAAATACATTTTGTTTCTTAGCAAGCTGTAAGAATCGTTTATCATCTGAATCAACATAAGCACGTAGTGTTAAATCAACTGTTCCAGAAAGGAAATTCGCTACTTTATCATTAATATTTGGTTTAAATGTTGTACGCTTCGCTCCACCTTTAAGCGTGTACTCGTCAACTTTTTCTTTACTGATATAAATGATTTGGTACCCCAATGCTTTCAATCGTTTCATAGCATTATTGAATTCAGTAGTTACCATTGACCATCCTTTACCATAAGAACCATCTGATTCATGTTCCCATCCGTTTTTATCAAATACATACACGCGGCAATGTTCATAAAGGTCTTCGACCAAATCAATTGATACAGCTTCAAAATCATTGTCTTCAGCTTCTAATTCAGCAACTGCATCCAAGAATAAATCCCAGGCTAATTTACGACTTGTAACACGACCTTTTTTCGTTACCTCATCTTTAATTGAAATAACAGGTGCAGTTGTGTTATCTGTGTTACCATCTGTATTTAAGAACAATACGTTTTCAACTTTATCTATAAATGTACTTTTACCAGTGTAGCTATCAGCATAGATCCATAAGTCTGGCTTTGTATCAATCTTTCTTTCACGACGTTCATTTTTAGGTAAAATCATTTCAATCTCTCCTTTGGCATTTTCAATTGCTTCTAAATAATTTGGTCTGAATCGTGGGTTACAAGCAAAACAATTTTCACTTGCATTACGTTTAGAAAAGTCTTTTGTTTTTTCAATTTCATCGATGTTATTTAGGAAATAAATTGTTTTCATATCATCGAAATCAATTGGTACAAAAGTAAGGTTGGATTCCTCAATTGCTTGAACCATTCTTTTTCTAAACGTGTGTAAATCTTCATCTTGCTTTTTCTTAATACTCGTTTTAGGAACAAACAAGTATGCTAGTTTTTCAACATTGAATCCATCTTGTTTTAAATAATCCCTATAGATATGCAATTGAGCACTGTCCATATAGTTCTTGATGTGATTGGAATATTTAAAATCGATTACCATGCAAGTACCATCCGGAGCTTGTACAATTAGATCAACAAATCCAACGTAGTTAGGTTTATCGATTTTGTATTCATGAATCAACTCGCAACCTGCAAAATTTTCAGCAAGAAACTCATGTACTTTTGGAATTAGAATTTCAAGTTTCATAGATTCTTCTACAATCGCATCGTTCATTACTGGAAATGAATTGTAGTATTCGTTTAATGCTGTTTCTACATCATGTTCAATTCCTGTATGTAATGCATGACCAATTATTAAAGCATTATCAGCTCTTGTTAAATCAGGAATTTCTGTGAGTTTATCAATGTATCGTAGTCCAAAATGATATGGACAATCGTTGAATAGTGATACTCGTGAGTAAGAATACTGTGTCACTTAAACCACCTTTCTTTCCAGGACTCAAAGTCCTTCGGTCTTAAAATATAAGCTTCACCGCCTGAATCTTTGATTTTACGAATGTTATAGAGTTGTAACTTACTAGGTACACCAACATCCGTTTTCAATTCGATTCCATGAAAAACACCATCGATACAAGCTAAAATATCTGGAATACCTTCTTTGGTGTATTGAGAACCTGCCCAATACTTTACGTGCCAAACATCTTGCTCTTTTAAAAATTTAATGACTTGTTTTTGAAACGCTGATTCTCTCATTTAACATCGCCCCAATCTAATTTTGACCCGCAACCTGGACAAAATTTAAAATCATCTTGGAGATATGTTTCGCATTCATCGCAAAATGGTTCACTTTCATCACCAGCAGAATGATAACTTTGATATGCAGGTGTCCATTGCACCTTTACAGTTCCCCTCATTTACTTCACCGTAAATTTCACATGAGCTTTTCGGTTCGACACTTTCGGATAATCACCAAGTAACTCTCCATATAACTGCGGTTCTGCAGCCTTTAATTTTGTTACGTCTATCGTTGTTGAAGTAGTAGCTTCCACTCTAGTAATCTTGATTAAGTCATTATCAATAGATGTAATACCATGTTCATCCATTGCCTTTTCAAGTTCCGCTTTTAGCTTTTTAGATTCTGCAGCAAGATTCTTTTCTTGTTGAGTGTGAATTGCAATTGCTGTCATAATTACTAAGTGTTTATTTTCAAACGCTTGTACTTCATTCATTTATATTTCCTCCTTCTCAAATAACGCATCCGTGTAATCCTTACGCTCTTTTAGTACGTCTAACATGCGCCACTCTATCGATCCATCTGTAAGCAAGTAATAATAGAAACAGGGCCTTTCTTGCCCAATACGATGTGTTCGTTTCTTACTTTGTTCAAACAACTCACTCTTATCTGTTAGCGTGAAATAAACAATCTTATTAGCTTTCTGTAGGTTTAATCCCATTGCTCCGGCTTGATATTGAATCAACGTTACGCTGTTATCGAATTTCTCATATGCAGTTAAATCTTTGAGATCTCCGTTAACTGTACTAATTGGCTTTTCAATTAGATCCACTAATGCTTCATATTCTTTTTTAAAGTTGTAAAAGATAATAATTCGGTCATTCGTACTTTCAACTAAGTCTTTTACATACTGCAGTTTGTTTTCGTTATAACTTCCGGCTAATTGCCGTAAATACAATTTCTTTGCGGCAGGTGTATCACCAAGAAGTAATTCTTCGCCGATTTCAACGATGTGATGTTTCTTAAATTCCTTATACAATTTGGTACCAGGTATTTTCACTTTCACATCAGTTGTTTCTGGTAAATCAAATACTTCTTCTGTCTTCATAAACACCGCACCATATTGCTTTAATTTCGCTTTTAAACGTTCGACGTTTTTATAACCGGTGATTTTGTACTTACTATTTCTGTCGTCCCATTCCTGGACTACAAATTGTTTTAAGAACAACTTTTGAGTAATCTTCCAGCCCAATAAATGTAGCTGTGACCATAATTCCTCATACTTCCCACCTGTCGGAGTTCCTGATAGTAATATGACGTTTTCAGCATTCAATCTCAAAATGAACTTTGTTTGTTTGGACTTTTCGTTTTTAATCTTGGAAGACTCGTCTAACATGAGTGTGAAGTTATTTAACTTCAATAATTCTTCACGTCTCCATGCACGTTCATAATTGACAATCAAAACACTTTCTTCCGGAATGTCTTCCATTCGTTGTTTATCAAACACAATTACTTCATAGTCATAGTGCTGTTCAAAGTGCTCTTTCCAGTCGTCTATTTTGGACTTCTGACAGATTAATAAGTTATAAGGTGTATTGAGCTCCCACATCTTTTCAGAGCCCACAAAGGTCTTTCCAAGCCCCATATCAAGATAGTACGCAACACGATTATGTTTATATGTTTCGTTCAACGCTCTATCTTGGTGCGGAAATAGTTTCATTTACATCACCAAATTTCATGCTATAATGACCTCAACATGTGTTTTTATTGAACCGTCAGCCCCAACTGGCGGTTTCTCTTTAATCCAAATCAACATCTTCTAAATCCATGTTGTATTCTTCACCCATGTTGTCACTTACACGAACAGAAACTCCAGTTGGATATTCCTGCGCATCAATAATAGTTAAATTCCTTGTAACAGATCCTGTTAAACCGATTAAATCAGTTCTTTTTTTAACCTCATTTCCCACTTAACTCACCTCCCTTCGAGCTATAACCTTACGGTTCATTTTTTTTAGTTGACGCTTTCTTCGCATGTCTTCCACAAACATTTGTGTAGGGTTATTACGCATCTCAGCACATTGTTTACGTACTTGAGATGCTTTCATTAATTTACTTGCGGATAATACTCCGTTCATGCTTTTCACTCTCCTTTTATTTTCAGAACAAACATTTATCGTCAAATTTCGCAAATATATTAAAAAAATTATTTACTTTCATTTTCCTTATTTCGTTGTTCTACTTTCCTTTGTATGATTAGCTCCCGTGCAGCTGGTATCAACGGTGTTAAAAATTTCTTCCACTGTTCGTTTGTAAGGATTACTTTCACCACATATCCATATTCATCACGAATAATTTGTTCCTTACTCATCCTCTATCACCTCAATGTATTTATATGTATGTGGGACAGTAGGACTATCCATTTATAACGAAATTTCATGAAACGATATTTTTTAAAACGTTCGCTCTTTCCTTAACACGTTTTTTTACCTGTACGAATTTTTCGTACTTAGGTCCAAAAAATATATCCTCGTAAGGAATATCAAATAAGTACATGTACTTTTTGATTAATTCATCTGGCATGTTAGTTGAATCTTGTTCATATAACCATAACGTTTTTGGGGATACTTCTAATATATCCGCAAGTTCTGTTTGATTGAACCCTGCACTTTCTCTAAGTTCATTCAATGTTCTTTTGAAATAATCCATCTTGCAACCCCCTTCCTTCGAGATTCATTGTATTACTAATTTTATGTAATTTCAATACAAAAGTACGAAAAAACCATACAAAACGTACACTTTACGAATAATTCGTAATATGATATATTAAATAACGTAGTCAAAATTGGAGGTGACGTTATGAATGATTTACAAAAGCAAACAATAGTAAGAAACATAAAAAAGTTTTTAAAAGAAAAAGATATGACTCAATCTGAATTAGCTAATCAAATTGGAATTGCGAGAAGTACACTAAGTGATTATATGAATTACAGGGCTAAACCAAGTTCAGGTGTTTTAGAGAAAATGGCAGCCGTATTCGGTGTAACAAAATCTGATATTGATACAACTTATAGAAACGTTAAACTTGAAGTCGTGAACGGAGAACTACAATTTGTTAGTGAAGAAGCATCTGAAACAAATAAAAGGCTAATCAAAAAACGTGAAATACCGGTAATCGGTAAAATAGCAGCCGGTACACCTATAGAAGCTGTCCAAGATATAGTCGATAAGATTATCCCTCCATACCAAATAGGCAACATAGATGAAATGTTTGGACTAGTTGTACACGGTGAATCAATGAATAAAATTGTTCCTAATGGCCATTACGCAGTATTGAAAAAACAACCTGATGTGGAAAATGGTGAAATAGCAGCTGTAATTGTAAATGGACATTATGCAACTTTAAAAAAGGTATACAAATTTACAGACTTAATGGTTCTAGAGCCTTGCTCACATGATGAAAGTTTTAAGGACCAACAATTCTCACGAGATAACTGTGAGGATATAAAAATTATAGGTAAGTTTTTATATAGCGTGAGTCCAATCATTCAATAATTAGGCGGTGTAAAGGTGTATGTAGTCGGCAAATGTCGACTGAATGAAATATTAAAAGAGAAGAGATTAACTCAAGTAGATCTAGCACTGAAACTCGGCATGGCTAAACAACAAATACATTCTTATGCAAATAACGATAGGGTTATGTCTTACCAAACAGCTAAAAATATTGCTTCTCAACTTAATGTAAAGATGGAAGATTTATACGAATTCATTCAGTCGTAAGAACAGTGAGTTATCTCACTGCAAGCCTGAGTCAACTACTTGTTTGACTACAACTCATAATTTGCCTTACTACAATTGTATTTTCACATAGTATTCGTCTAATGGATTAAAAACATACATAAAATATAAATTAATAAAGAAGGGAGTTTAACTAATGAAATGTGTCATTTATAGACGTGTATCCACTGACATGCAAGTTGAAGAAGGTATTTCATTAGATATGCAAAGACTTCGTCTTGAACAGTACGCTAAATCACAAGGTTGGGTAGTAGTAAATGATTACTGTGACGAGGGATATAGTGCAAAAAACACAGAACGGCCAGCTTTTCAACAAATGATAAAAGATATGAAAAAAAACCAATTTGATATTATTCTTGTCTATAGATTAGATCGCTTCACTCGTTCTGTGTCAGACTTACATTCCATTTTAAAAATAATGGATGAATATAATGTTAAATTCAAAAGTAGTACGGAAATATTTGATACGACAACTGCTACCGGAAGAATGTTTATTACCCTAGTTGCTACACTTGCTCAATGGGAGCGCGAAACAACAGCAGAACGCGTACGAGACTCCATGCATAAAAAGGCTGAATTAGGTCTAAGAAATGGAGCTAAAGCGCCTATGGGATATGACGTAAAAAAAGGGAACTTGTATATCAATCATACTGAAGCTGAAATTGTAAAATATATATTCGAGATGTACAAAACAAA
>WPCH01076880.1_pt1 | contig 18303 bp, 14 predicted proteins | sample 5399881 | NCBI WGS metagenome assembly WPCH01 (sample SAMN12869468, study PRJNA574797) | sludge metagenome | isolation source: wastewater treatment of pH5 | place: China:Beijing | collected 2019-05-20
CCCGGCAGTGCATGCCTGATCCGGTCGGCCGCCTGCATCCCACGCTATCGCCCCCGGACCCGAGGGTGCCTCCCCTGGTGAATCTCCCTGCGCGCCTGCGGCAGGCGCTCCGGCCGGTGCCCGCAAGCCCGCGCTCAGCCCGTTGCGCAATCTGCGCCGTGGCGAGCCGCCTGCTTCCGCACCGCGTGCCGCTGCAACTGAAAACGAAGGTGGCAATTCCGATCGCGAAGCGGCTCGCCGCCGCGCCGAAGCGGAAGCTGCCGCCCTGCGCGAGATGCTGAACCGTCCGCGCAAGGTGTTGCGTGCGCCGGAACCGGAAACGAAGCCGGCGACGACGCTGCACAAGCCTGCTGCTGGCAAGGGCAAGGAAAAGGACAAGGCCGCCAAGGAAGAAACCGGTGGCAAGAAGGTCGTCAAGGCAGCCGAGCTGTCTTCGTCCTGGTCCGATGAAAGCGCCCGCAAGAAGCCGGCCGACAAGGCCGCTCCCGGCGCCCGCGAAGGCTGGCGTGCCGGTGGCAAGGCAGGCAAGGGCGGCAAGGGTGGCAAGGGCGGCCGTCGTGGTCAGGGTGACCGCAATTCGGCGCAGCAGCCCGCTCAGGCAGAATTCATTTCGCGTGAAGTCCACGTGCCGGAAACCATCACTGTGGCCGACCTGGCCCACAAGATGGCCGTGAAGGCAGCCGAGGTCATCAAGCAATTGATGAAGCTGGGCCAGATGGTGACGATCAACCAGGTGCTGGATCAGGAAACCGCGATGATCGTGGTCGAAGAGCTCGGCCACAAGGCAATCGCCGCCAAGCTGGATGATCCGGAAGCCTTCCTGATCGACCAGGAAGCGGAACAATCCGAAGTGATCGAGCTGCCGCGTGCGCCGGTCGTGACCGTCATGGGCCACGTCGACCACGGCAAGACCTCGCTGCTCGACTATATCCGCAAGGCCAAGGTGGCGACCGGTGAGGCCGGCGGCATCACCCAGCACATCGGCGCCTACCACGTCGATGCGGCCAAGGTGAACGGCTCCCACGGTGTCACCTTCCTGGATACCCCCGGCCACGCGGCCTTTACCGCCATGCGTGCCCGCGGTGCCAAGGCCACCGACGTGGTCATCCTGGTGGTGGCGGCCGATGACGGCGTCATGCCCCAGACCATCGAGGCGGTGGAGCACTCCAAGGCGGCCGGCGTGCCGATGGTGGTGGCGGTCAACAAGATCGACAAGCCGGCGGCGGACCCGGACCGGGTCAAGAACGAGCTCTCCCAGCACGGCGTCATCTCCGAGGAGTGGGGCGGCGACACCCAGTTCGTCCACGTTTCCGCCAAGAGCGGCGAAGGCATCGACGAGTTGCTGGAAGCGGTCCTGCTGGTCTCCGAGGTGCTCGAGCTCAAGGCCGTGCCGGAAGCGCCCGGCAAGGGCGTGGTGGTCGAGTCCCGCCTGGACAAGGGCCGCGGCCCGGTGGCCACCGTGCTGGTTCAGAACGGCACCCTGAAGAAGGGCGATATCGTCCTGGCCGGTCTGCACTACGGCCGCGTGCGCGCCCTGACCAACGAGCTGGGCAAGCAGGTCGACGAGGCCGGTCCCGCCATGCCGGTGGAGATCCAGGGCCTCGGCGGCACCCCGGACGCCGGTGACGACTTCATGGTGGTGGCCGACGAGAAGAAGGCCCGCGAGGTTGCCAACTTCCGTCAGGGCAAGTACCGCGAGGTGCGCCTGGCACGCCAGCAGAAGGCCAAGCTGGAGAACATGTTCAGCCAGATGGGCCAGGACGAGGTGGCCAAGGTCAACATCGTGCTCAAGGCCGACGTTCAGGGCTCCCTGGAGGCGATCAAGGGCGCTCTCGAGGAGCTCTCCACCGACGAAGTGCAGGTGGCCGTGGTCTCCTCCGGCGTCGGCGGCATCACCGGCACCGACGCCAACCTGGCGCTGGCCTCCGAGGCGATCGTGGTCGGCTTCAACGTGCGTGCCGACGCTGCGGCCCGCGAGATCATCGAGCGGGAAGGCCTGGACCTGCGCTACTACAGCGTCATCTACCAGCTGATCGACGAGGTCAAGCAGGCGATGACCGGCATGCTGGCGCCGGAGTGGAAGGAGGAGATCGTCGGCGTGGCCGAGGTCCGCGACGTCTTCCGCGCGCCCAAGATCGGCGCCGTGGCCGGCTGCATGGTGGTCGAGGGCACCGTCTTCCGCAACAAGAAGATCCGTGTGCTGCGCGACAACGTGGTCATCTACGAGGGCGAGCTCGAGTCGCTGCGCCGCTTCAAGGACGACGTCCAGGAAGTGCGCAACGGCATGGAGTGCGGCATCGGCGTGAAGAACTACAATGACGTCCAGGTCGGCGACAAGATCGAGGTCTTCGATCAGGTCAAGGTCGAGCGGACGCTCTGAGCGTCAGGAGCCAAGCATGCGCGAGTTCAAGCGGACCGACCGGGTGGCCGACCAGCTCCAGAAGGAGCTGGCGGTGCTCATCCAGCGCGAGGTCAAGGACCCGCGCCTGGGCATGGTCACGGTCAGCGGCGTCGAGGTCAGCCGTGACCTCGGCTACGCCGACGTCCATGTGACCCTGCTGGGTGAGGACACCCCGGAGCGGATCAAGGAGAACCTCAAGGTTCTCAAGCAGGCCGCCGGCTTCCTGCGCGGGCAGATCGCCAAGCGCATCAAGCTGCGCCACGTGCCGGAGCTGCGCTTCCACTACGACGAGAGCGTGGTGCGCGGCCAGCGCCTCTCCTCGCTGATCGAGGAGGCGGTGCAGAGCGACCGCGCCCGTTCCGGCGAGCAGGGCGACGACGAAGACGGCGACGGGGGCGAGAGCCGCTGATGGCGCGTCGTCGTCGCGGCCTGCCGGTCAACGGGGTGCTGCTGCTGGACAAGCCCGGCGGCATGTCCAGCAACCACGCCCTGCAGCGGGCCAGGCGGCTCTTCCAGGCCCAGAAGGCCGGCCATACCGGTACCCTGGACCCCATGGCCACCGGCCTGCTGCCGGTCTGCTTCGGCGAGGCCACCAAGTTCTCGGCCCACCTGCTGGCGGCGGACAAGGTCTACCGCACCCGGGTGGAGCTGGGGGCGGTGACCGACACCGGCGACGCCGAGGGTGAGATCATCGAGCGCTGTACGGTGCCCGCACTCACCGCGGCCGACGTGGAGGGCGTGCTCGAGCGCTTTCGCGGCGAGATCGAGCAGATCCCGCCGATGTATTCGGCGCTCAAGCACCAGGGGCGCAAGCTCTACGAGCTGGCCCGGGAGGGCAAGTCGATCGAGCGTGCAGCCCGGCGCGTGACGGTGTATGATGCCCGGCTTCTCGCCTTCGAGGGCCACGCCTTCGAGCTGGAGGTGACGGTCAGCAAGGGCACCTATGTGCGCACCCTGGCCGAGGATATCGCCCGGGCCCTGGGCAGCGGCGGGCATATCAGCATGCTGCGACGCCTGGCCACCGGCCCCTTCGACGGCGACAGCCTGGGGGGGGAGGGAATGCTGAGCCTGGAGGCCCTCGAGGGGCTGCCCGACCAGGCCGCCCGGGAGGCCGTGCTGCTGCCGGTGGACGTGCTGGTCGAGCACCTGCCGCGGCTCGAGGTCGATGCGGCGGCGGCGCAGCGGCTGACCCACGGCCAGTCCGCTCGCCTCGATGCCGCAGGCATGGCGGTGGGCGAGACGCCAAGACTCTACTGCGACGGGGCCTTCCTGGGCCTCGGCGCGGTGACGTCGCCACAGGAGGTGGCGCCGAAACGGCTGCTGAGCACCGCAGCCGATTGAAGGGAGCAACGCCGAGACTGCAAATATGCGTGGTCTCACACACTCATCATTCAGGCATATTGCTTACTGGAGAGACAGATGGCACTGACAGCCGAGCAGAAGTCCGCAATCGTCAGCGAATTCGGTCGTGGCGACAACGACACCGGTTCCCCCGAAGTGCAGGTAGCCCTGCTGAGCGCCAACATCGATGGCCTGCAGGACCACTTCAAGACCAACAAGCAGGATCACCACTCCCGTCGTGGCCTGATCCGCATGGTCAACCAGCGCCGCAAGCTGCTGGACTACCTGAAGCGCAAGGATTTCGAGCGCTATCAGGCACTTATCCAGCGTCTGGGCCTGCGTCGCTAAGAAAAGGGTATTTCGTTAACGAAATCCTCCTTTTCGTAAGCCTTGTCAAAACGGGTAGCCCCCTCAGGGGCTGCCCGTTTTGCGTATATGGGCGGAAATGTCGCTATCCGGTGGCCGCGGGGCGCGTCAACCCCTAAAATGGTCGCCGAGTCGAAACGACCCCAACACAGAAAAGTAGATATGAAGGAAGTCGCCGTGAATCCGGTCAAGAAGACATTTCAGTACGGTCGCAGCACCGTCACCCTGGAAACCGGGCGCATCGCCCGCCAGGCCTCCGGTGCCGTCATGGTCACCATGGACGACACCGTGGTGCTCTGCACCGTGGTGGCCCGCAAGGAAGCCAACCCCAACCAGCCGTTCTTCCCGCTCTCCGTGCACTACCAGGAGAAGACCTATGCGGTCGGCAAGATTCCCGGCGGCTTCTTCAAGCGCGAGGGGCGTCCCACCGAGAAGGAGACCCTCACCTCGCGGCTGATCGATCGCCCGATCCGCCCGCTCTTCCCCAAGGGCTTCATGAACGAGGTGCAGGTAGTCTGCTCGGTGCTCTCCACCGACCGCAACCATGACCCGGACATCGCCGCCATGCTCGGCACCTCCGCGGCCCTGGCCATCTCCGGGGTGCCCTTCAACGGCCCCATCGCCGCGGCCCGCGTCGGCTTCGACGAGGAGAAGGGCTACTTCCTCAACCCTACCGTCGAGGAGCTCGTCGGCTCCGAGCTCAACATGGTGGTGGCCGGCACCGAGAAGGCGGTGCTGATGGTGGAGTCCGAGGCCGCCGAGCTGCTCGAGGACGAGATGCTGGGCGCTGTGCTCTACGGCCACCAGGAGATGCAGGTGGCCATCCAGGCCATCAATGAGCTGACCGCCGAGGCGGGCAAGCCGAAGTGGGAGTGGCAGGCCCCGGCGGAGAACACCGAGCTCAAGGCCGCCGTGGCCGGCGCCTTCGAGGCCAGGGTGGGTGAGGCCTATCGCATCACCGACAAGATGGCCCGCCAGGATGCGCTCTCCGCGCTCAAGGCCGAGGCGGTCGAGCAGCTGGCCGGTGAGGAAGAGGGCAAGTTCGACGCCGATGAGGTCAAGGGCGCCTTCGCCGGCCTCGAGAAGCGGGTGGTGCGCTCCCGGGTGGTCAAGGGCGAGCCGCGCATCGACGGCCGCGACCACAAGACGGTGCGTCCGCTGGCCATCGAGGTGGGCGCCCTGCCCAAGACTCACGGCTCGGCGATCTTCACCCGTGGCGAGACCCAGGCCATCGTGGTGGCGACCCTCGGCACCCTGCGCGACTCCCAGCTGATCGAGTCCCTGGAGGGGGAGCGCAAGGATCGCTTCATGCTCCACTACAACTTCCCCCCCTACAGCGTGGGCGAGGCCGGCTTCATGGGCGGCCCCAAGCGTCGCGAGATCGGCCACGGCCGCCTGGCGCGCCGGGGCGTGCAGGCCATGCTGCCCGATGAGGCGGAGTTCCCCTACACCATCCGCGTGGTCTCCGAGATCACCGAGTCCAACGGCTCCAGCTCCATGGCGTCCGTGTGCGGTGCCTCCCTGGCGCTGATGGACGCCGGCGTGCCGATGAAGGCGCCGGTGGCGGGCATCGCCATGGGCCTGGTGAAGGATGACGACGGCTTCGCCGTGCTCACCGATATCCTGGGCGACGAGGACCACCTCGGCGACATGGACTTCAAGGTGGCCGGCACCAGCGAGGGCGTCACCGCCCTGCAGATGGACATCAAGATCGAGGGCATCAACGAGGAGATCATGGAGCAGGCGCTCCAGCAGGCCCTGGAGGCCCGCCTGAGCATCCTCGAGCAGATGAACGCCGTGATCGGCCAGAGCCGCGCCGAGGTCTCCGAGAATGCGCCCTCCATGGCCACCATCAAGATCGACCCGGAGAAGATCCGCGACGTCATCGGCAAGGGCGGCTCCACCATCCGCAAGATCTGCGAGGATACCGGCGCCTCCATTGATCTGGACGACGACGGCACCGTGCGCATCTACGCCGAGGACAAGAAGGCGGCCAAGGCGGCCATCGACACCGTCCTGGCGATCACCGCCGAGGCGGAGATCGGCAAGCTCTACCTGGGCAAGGTGGTACGCATCGCCGACTTCGGCGCCTTCGTCAACATCATGCCGGGCACCGACGGTCTGGTGCACATCTCCCAGATCGTGCCGGAGCGGGTCAACGACGTGCGTGACTTCCTCAACGAGGGTGACGAGGTGGTGGTCAAGGTGCTCGACATCGACAACCGCAACCGGGTGAAGCTCACCATCAAGGAGATCACCCCGGAAGAGAAGGCGGCCTTCGAGGCCGAGGCAGCCGCCGAGCCCGTGCTCTAAGCGCCAAGCGCCCAGCCGCAACGAAAACCGCCCCCGCAGCCATGCTGCGGGGGCGGTTTCTTTTTGGTCCGCGGCTTGTCCGGCGACAGGTCTCGAGGGGGCGCTGTGAACCCGTCCTTGGGCGCTACCGACGCCATCCCTGGCGTAGGACCCCCTCTGCGACCTGCCTCCGGCGCCGCTCGTGCCGCAGTGTGCGCTTAGCGCTCGATGGCGAGCGCCACGCCTTGCCCACCGCCGATGCAGAGGGTGGCGAGGCCCTTCTTGGCGTCCCGGGCGATCATCTCGTGGAGCAGGGTCACCAGGATACGGCAGCCGGAGGCGCCGATCGGGTGGCCCAGCGCGATGGCGCCGCCGTTGACGTTGACCTTGCTGACGTCCCAGCCGAGCTCCTTGTTGACGGAGAGGGCCTGGGCGGCGAAGGCCTCGTTGGCCTCGACCAGGTCCAGGTCGTCCAGGCTCCAGCCGGCCTTCTCCAGGCAGCGGCGGGTGGCCGGTGCCGGGCCGATGCCCATGATAGCCGGGTCGACGCCGGCGTTGCTGTAGGCCGCGATGCGGGCCAGGGGTGTAAGGCCGAGCGCCTTGGCCTTCTCGGCGGAGCAGAGCATCACCGCGGCGGCGCCGTCGTTGATGGAGGAGGCGTTGCCGGCGGTGATGGTGCCGTCCTTCTTGAAGGCGGGACGCATGCCACCGAGCTTCTCGGCGCTCACCTCGCGGGGGTTCTCGTCGGTGTCGAACACCACCGGGTCGCCCTTGCGCTGGGGGATCTCCACCGGGACGATCTGGCCCTTGAACTTGCCGTCGCGGATGGCCGCCGCGGCCTTCTGCTGGGAGGCGGCGGCGAACTCGTCCATCGCCTCGCGGGTGATGGCGTACTTCTCCGCCAGGTTCTCGGCGGTGATGCCCATGTGGTAGTTGTTGAAGGCGTCCCAGAGGCCGTCATTGACCATGGTGTCCACGGCCTTCCAGTCGCCCATGCGCTGGCCGTTGCGGGAGTTGGGCAGCACGTGGGGTGAGGCGGACATGTTCTCCTGGCCGCCGGCGATGATCAGCTCGGCGTCGCCGCAGCGGATCGCCTGGGCGGCGAGGTGAAGGGCCTTGAGGCCGGAACCGCACACCTTGTTGATGGTCATGGCGGGAACGGCATCCGGGAGGCCGGCCTTGATGGCGGCCTGGCGCGCCGGGTTCTGGCCGACGCCTGCGGTCAGCACCTGGCCCATCAGCACCTCGTCCACCTGGTCGCCGGCCACGCCGGTGGTGGCGAGCAGGTCCTTGATCACCAGGGCGCCCAGGTCGCTGGCCGGAATGCCGGCCAGGGAGCCGCCGAAGGAGCCGACGGCGGTACGACGTGCGGCAACGATCACCACTTCTTGCATGGGAGAGTTCTCCTGAATGGAAGACGACGGGCTTGCGGCCGTGCCGCTCAGCTAGGGAGGCAGGGCCGGGTCTGTCCAGCATAGGTGACTCTTGTGCGACGCGGCAATGCTTCCATGGGCGCAGGAGGGGAGAAAACGCGGAGCGAGGAGGGGCAGGGTGGCCGGGGAAGGTTAAGGCGAGGCGGCCGGCAGGGTCGCCGGCCGCGGCTCGACGTCAGGATCAGGCCATCTGCACGGGGATGGCGTTGCTGGTGTGGCTGACCGCGTTGCCTTCCTGCAGGTAGACCAGGGCGGGCTGATGGTTCTCCAGCTCGGCATCGCTGTAGTGGGCATAGCTGCAGATGATCACGCGGTCGCCGGGGCCGGCCAGGTGGGCGGCGGCGCCGTTGATGGAGATCACCCTGGAGCCCTCCTCGGCGCGGATGGCGTAGGTGGTGAAGCGCTGGCCATTCTCCACGTTGTAGATCTGGATCTGCTCATTCTCGCGAATGCCGGACATGTCGAGCAGCTCGCCATCGATGGCACAGGAGCCCTCGTAGTTGAGCACGGCGTGGGTGACGCGGGCCATGTGCAGCTTGGCCTTGAGCATGATGGTGTACATGGAAGCGGGTTCCTCCGGGTGTGCCGATTCAGCGGGGCAGGGTAAGGGTCAGGTTGTCGATCAGGCGCGTAGTGCCGAGTCGGGCGGCGACCAGCAGCACGGCCTCGCGGGTGGCGGGCGTCACCGCTCCCAGGTCGACGGCGCGCAGCTCCAGGTAGTCCGGCACGAAGCCGGCCTCCTCCAGGCGCCGGGTGCCAGCGGCCAGCGTGGCCTCGATGTCGGCATCGGCCTCCAGGGCGTCGCGCAGCTCGCAGAGGGTCTGGTAGAGCCGCGGTGCGGTGGCACGCTCCTCGGCGCTCAGGTAGCCGTTGCGGGAGGAGAGCGCCAGGCCGTCCTCGGCACGCACGATGGGCACGCCAAGGATCTCGATGGGGAAGTGCAGGTCGGCCACCATGCGGCGGATCACCGCCAGCTGCTGGTAGTCCTTCTCGCCGAAACAGGCCAGGTCGGGCTGCACCAGGTTGAAGAGCATGCCGACTATGGTCGAGACGCCGTCGAAGTGGCCGGGGCGCGAGGCGCCGCACAGCCCCTCGGTGACCTCGGGGACCAGAATGCGGGTCTGGGCCTCCAGGGGACGCGAGTAGACCGTGGCGACCTCGGGGGCGAACAGCAGGTCGCAGCCTGCCGCCTCCAGTCGAGCCTGGTCCTCCTCCAGGGTTCGCGGGTAGGCGTCGAGGTCCTCGCCGGCCCCGAACTGCATGGGGTTGACGAAGATGGTGGCGATCACCACCTCGGCCCGCTCCCGGGCCGCTTCCACCAGGGCGAGGTGCCCCGCGTGGAGGTTGCCCATGGTGGGCACCAGGGCGATGCGGTCGCCGCGACGGCGAGCGTCCGCCAGCGCCTCGCGCAGGGCGGGAATCTCTCTGAGAGTGCGCATTGCGGGCTCCGGAGCTAGAAGCAGTGTTCCTCGGCGGGGAAGCGGCGAGCCTTGACGTCCTCGTGGTAGCGCCGGAAGGCGCCGTGGATGTCCTCGGCCTCGGCCATGAAGTTCTTGACGAAGCGTGGCTTGCGGCCCGCCGTGACGTCGAGCATGTCGTGCATCACCAGTATCTGGCCGTCGGTATCGGGGCCGGCACCGATGCCGATCACCGGGACGTCGAGGGCCTCGGTGATGGCGCGGCCCAGGCTCGCCGGCACGCACTCCAGTAGGATGATGGAGGCGCCGGCCTCCACCAGCACCCGGGCGTCCTCGAGGATCTGGGTGGCGCGCTCGGCATCACGCCCCTGCACCTTGTAACCGCCCAGCTGATAGACCGTCTGGGGGGTAAGGCCCAGGTGGGCGCAGACCGGCACGCCGCGGCGGGTCAGCTCGCGGATGCCGTCGGCCATCCAGGCCTCGCCCTCCACCTTGACTATCTCGGCGCCGGCGCGCATCAGCTCGCCGGCGTTCTCCAGCAGGCGTTCGGTACTGGCGTTGCCCATGAAGGGAAGGTCCACCATCAGCAGGCTGGCGCCCTTGCCGCGGGCCACGCAGCGGGTGTGGTAGCAGATCTCCTCCAGGGTCACCGGCAGGGTGCTGGCGTGGCCCTGAAGAACCATGCCTAAGGAGTCGCCGACCAGCAGCACCTCGATGCCGGCATCGCTGGCGGCACGGGCAAAGGAGGCGTCGTAGGCGGTCAGGCAGCTGAAGGACTCACCGGCGCGCTTGAAGGCCTGCAGCGTGCTCAGGGTGACGGTTTTCATGGCGTGCTCTCGTCGTTATGGCGCATCGGGAACGGGCTAGCCGATCCGGCGTGTAACCTGCAATTGTTACCCGAACCCCGGCGGCGTGTCGATAGGTAACACTTGCGGCGATGGGCTCAGGTGCGGGGTAACAGTGCCCTCAGGCCGCTCGTCTCCAGGGTCTCCGCCAGCGCCGCCAGGCGGCGACCATCCGGCAGGATGGCATGCGGCGCCAGCTCCAGCAGGGGCACCAGCACGAAGGGGCGCCGCGTCATCTCCGGGTGCGGCACCGTCAGGCGGGGCAGTGCCAGGCGGCTGTCATCGAACAGTAGCAGATCCAGGTCCAGGGTGCGGGGCCCCCAGCGGCGCTGGCGAATCCGGCGGTGGCGCTGCTCCAGGGCCTGGAGCTGGTCGAGCAGGGCCAGGGGCGAGAGGTGCGTCTCGAGGAGCGCGACGGCGTTGATGTAGTCGGGCTGGTCCTGGGGGCCTACCGGTCGGCTGGCATAGAGTCCCGAGGCCGCGATTTTCCGGGTCAGCGGAAGCCCGTCGAGCTCAGCCAGGGCGCGCTCGACGTGGCTGCGGGGGTCGTCGAGGTTGCTCCCAAGCCCAACCCAGGCCCGATGCTGGCTCATGCGTCGCCGTTGCCGCCGTTGCGAGGCTTGCGGCGGCGGCGCTTGCGCTTGCGCGGGGCGCCGCTGCCGGCGGGATTGGCGCCGGCCTTGTCGAGCAGGCGGCGCTGCTCGTGCTCGTCGGCCTCCTGGAAGGCGGTCCACCAGTCGCCCAGGCCCGGGGCAAGCTCGCCGGCCGCTTCCCGCAGCAGCAGCAGGTCGTAGGCGGCTCGGAAGCGGGGGTGTTCCCGGGTCTGGAAGACGCGGCGGCCGCGGCGCAGGGGCAGGCGCTGCTGCAGGTCCCAGATGTCCCGCATCGGCAGGCTGAAGCGCTTCGGAATAGAGATATGCTGCAGCTGGCGCGATACCACCTGCTGGGAGGCGGCCTGCAGTGCGGGGATCGGCGGCAGCCCCTGGGCCTCCTGTTCGGCCTGGCGCAGGACCACCGGGCCCCACAGCAGGGCGGCGAACAGGAAGGCCGGGGTGACCGGGCGCTCCTCGGCAATGCGCCGGTCGGTGCTGGCCAGCGCCGCCTCCACCAGGGGCTCGGCCCAGGGCAGCTCCTCCATGGCCTCGGCGGCTTCCGGGAAGAGCATCTCGAAGAGCCCGTAGTGGCGCAGCAGGCGGAAGGTCTCGACGCCGTGGCCGCCCATGAAGAGCTTGAGGATCTCGTCGAACAGCCGGGCCGGCGGAATCTGCAGCAGCAGCGGGGCCAGCTCGTGGATCGGCGCCGCGGTGCTGGGCGCCAGGTGGAAGTCGAGCTTGGCCGCGAAGCGTATCGCACGCAGCATGCGGACCGGGTCCTCCCGATAGCGGGTGGCCGGGTCACCGATCAGGCGCAGGGTGCGCGCCTCGATGTCCGGCACGCCGCCGGCAAAGTCGTGGATCGAGAAGTCGGCGATGCTGTAGTAGAGCGCATTGATGGTGAAGTCGCGGCGCAGGGCATCCTCCTGGATGTTGCCCCAGACGTTGTCGCGCAGCAGCAGACCCTCGTCGGACTGCTGGGCGATATGGTCGCCGTGGTCGTCGCCGGGCTTGCCGCGGAAGGTGGTGACCTCGATCACCTCGCGACCGAAGCGCACGTGCACGATGCGAAAGCGCCGGCCGATGATCCGGGAGTTACGGAACAGCGCCTTGACCTCTTCCGGCGTGGCGTCGGTGGCCACGTCGAAGTCCTTGGGCATGCGGCCGAGCAGGGAGTCGCGAATGCAGCCGCCCACCAGATAGGCCTGGTAGCCGGCGTTGTGCAGCCGGTAGAGCACCTTGAGAGCGGCGTCGCTGAAGTGCTGGCGCGACACCGGGTGCTCCTGGCGGGGAATGATGCGCAGCTCGGGCGTGCCGGCGGCGGCGCTGTCGGGGCCGAAGAGGGACTTCAGGCGTTCGCCCGGACTCTGCAGGAAACGGGTAAATCCTTTGAACATGCGTCGATATCGACTCGCGGGGCGGAAAAAGGGTGCGAAAGGGATTGAGTGTAGCCGACGCCCGGGACCTTGCATAGCGTGATGCCGGCCGAGGTGGGCCCACAGTAGAAGGGGGAGACCTGTCGGCCTCCCCCTCAAGCGTTCATGCAGCGTCCTTGCTGCTGGTTCTTCTTCGTGATGGCACATCGCCTTGAATACGCACCGCAGTCACCAGGGTAGTGATCAGGCTAGCTGTGTTGTTGTCCTTGTTGGCGCCCCTGGGGGGTGACCGCCTCGTATTCAAAACAATAATCCAACCACGACGGCAGCTAGTCTGCCTCCCCCCGGCTTGTTGGTGTTGTTGCCGGGGGTGCATCTTCGACGGCGCTTGTTCTTGTTGTTGGCCGTACCGATGCGTCGCGTCCTGGGTCTTCCGGTACCTTGCGACGGCTTGTTGTTGTTCTTGGGCAAGGGGCCGGGCGTGTCGGCTGTTGTTCTTGTTGGTCGACTGCGCCTGTGCTGCTCTGGCCCGCTGACTTGTTGTTGTTGGCTAGCGGGTCTGGTCACGTCCGGCTGCGGTGTTGTTCTTGTTGTTGCGCTAGGGCAGCGGGTGACACCGGAACTTGTTTTTCTTGCCCAGATATATTGCACCCCTCGTGCCACCTTGTTTTTATTCCATATGGAACAGTGGCTTATGGATATGGTGCGGCCTGTGCTCCGGGCGCTTCTGGAGAAGTGTTACCCGTCAGGCACCATCTGAGCGCACAGGCTGTGTGGGACGGTAACAAATGGGGCAGAGTGGGTAGCCGGTGCCCAGACGACAGCGCCCGCGGCCTTGGCCGCGGGCGCTTGCACTATGGTCGTAGAGCCAGCTACTCGCTCTTGCGCCGGGGGCTCTTCTTGCGGGGAATGCCGAGGCGCTGGCGTCGCTCCCATAGCGACTTGCGGCTGATGCCGAGCTTCTGGGCCAGCTCCGTCTCGCTCATCTGGTCCTGGTGCTCCAGGACGAAGTGCTGGAAGTAGTCCTCCAGGGAGAGGTCATCCTCACCGCCCTCGGCCGTGGCAGGCTTGGCGGGCTCCTCCTGGGCGGGGGCCGGCGGGCGGGCGGCGGGGGCGGCAGCGCTGGGGGGGGAGAGTCCCAGGTCGTCCGGATGGATCAGGTGGCCCTCGGCCAGAATCACGCCGCGCTCCAGGGCGTTCTCCAGCTCGCGCACGTTGCCGGGCCAGGGGTAGTCGTGGATCTCGCGGCGGGCGGCCCGGGAGAGGCGCAGCCCTTCGCGGTCATGGCGCCGGCACGCCTTCTCCAGCAGGGTGTCGGCGATCAGCAGGACGTCATCCTCGCGCTCCCGCAGCGGCGGCAGATCGATCTGCATGACGTTGAGCCGGTAGTAGAGGTCGAGGCGGAACTCGCCGGTCTTCGACAGGGCGCGCAGGTCGCGGTGGGTAGCGGCGATCAGGCGCACGTCCACGTGGCGGGTCTCCACCGAGCCTATCTTGCGGATCTCGCCCTCCTGGAGCACGCGCAGCAACCGGGCCTGGGCGTCCAGGGGCAGCTCGCCGATCTCGTCGAGAAAGAGGGTGCCACCGTCGGCGGCCTCCACCAGGCCGGTGCGCGCCGCGCTGGCGCCGGTGAAGGCGCCCTTCTCGTGGCCGAACAGCTCCGACTCGATCAGGGTCTCGGGAATCGCCGCGCAGTTGACGCAGATCAGCGGGGCCTGGGCCCTCCTGCTCTGCTGATGAAGGGCCCGGGCCACCAGCTCCTTGCCGGTGCCGGACTCTCCCTGGATCAGCACGGTGACGTCGGCGGGGGCGGTCTTGCGGATGCGCGAGTAGACCAGCTGCATGGCCGGGCAGTTGCCGATCATCGGCTGGGCCTGGCCGCCGGGCTCGGTGATGTCGGGGGGCTCCGCCCGCCGCGAGGCTTGCAGGTGCAGCACCCGGGCCACGGTCTCGAGCAGCTCGTCGTGGTCGAAGGGTTTGGCCACATAGTCCACCGCGCCCTGCTTCAGGGCATCCACCGCCGAGCGCATGCTGGCGTAGCTGGTCATGATCAGTACGGGGACCGGGGCTGCCCGGGGGATCAGGTCGGTGCCGGGGGCGCCGGGCAGGCGCAGGTCGCTTATCACCAGGTCGAAGCGCTGGGGGTCCAGGGCCAGGGCCTCATCCACCGAGCCAGCCTCCTCGACGCGGTAGTCGTGGCGCTCCAGCAGGCGGCGCAGGGCGCTGCGGATGATGGCTTCATCTTCTACGATCAGGATCCGGCTCATCGCGGTGTCTCACCCTCCTGTGGGTTCAGCGGCAGCCAGAGGCTGATGCGGGTGCCGTGCTCCTGGCCCGGCAGCGGCGACTCGATATCGATCTGGCCGTGGTGCTCGGCGACGATGCTGTAGACCAGCGGCAGGCCGAGCCCGGTGCCCTCCCCGGGCGGCTTGGTGGTGGTGAAGGGCTCGAAGAGGTGGTCGCGGACCCGCTCGTCGATACCGTGCCCCTGATCGGTGACGGTCACTCGAAGCCCGCTCCCCTCCGGGGCCGCCTCGATGATGACGCTGTCGCCGGGCTGGCTGGCGTCGCGGGCGTTGCCGAGCAGGTTGACCATCACCTGAAGCAGCCGCTGGGCGTCGCCCTGTACCCGGGGCGCGTCGGGACAGCAATTCTCGAAGCGCACATCCTCCCCCGAGCGGGCGAGGTGGATCAAGTGGATGGCCTCGTCGACCACCTCGGCCAGGGAGACCGGCGCAAAGGCCTGCCCGCCCAGGTGGCGGCCGCCGTGGGCGAAGCCCACCAGGGAGGAGACGATGCGCGAGACGCGGTCGGTGAGCTGCTGGATCTGGGCGGCGGTGGCCAGCACCTCGGGGTCGTCGGTGTCGTAACGCAGGTTCTGGGCGAGCGACGAGATGCCGGTGATGGGGTTGCCGATCTCGTGGGCGACGCCGGCGGCGAGCTGGCCGATGGAGGCCAGCCGGGCGGCATGTACCAGCTCATCCTCCAGCCACTTCATCTCGCTGTGGTCCTCCACCAGCACCACCAGGCCGCCAGGCTCGCTGTCGTCACCGGCCAGTTCGGCCTTGTGCAGGCTCAGGAAGCGGACGCCGCCTTCCAGGGGCACCGGCTGCTTGTAGAGCTGGTTCTGGGGCTCGGCCAGGATGCGCCCCAGCAGCTCGCCCCAGGGCGCGGGGAGGCTGTCGCGGCGGGCGCCGATCACGCTGGCGCCATCGATGCCGCTGAGCTGGGCCAGGGCGTCGTTCCACATCAGCAGCTCGCCATCATCGCCGAAGGCGCAGAGCCCGATGGGCAGGCGGGTCAGGGTGCGGCGATGGTAGCGGCGCAGGCCGTCCAGCTCCCGGGCCAGGCCGGTGAGCCGCGAGCGGTAGGCCTCCAGGCGGCTCTCCACGAAGTGGATGTCGTCGGTAGCGCCCGGCACGTCGTGCCGGTAGGGCAGGTGGCGGTCGACGATGTCCTGGGCCACCGAGGGCCCCATCAGCCCCGAGAGGTTGGCCTGCAGGCGATCGCGCAGGCGGCGCAGGGCGTAGGGGCGGCCATCCAGGGGCGAGAGGCCCAGGTCATCCAGGGCGCGGTCCACCTCGCGGTGCGCCACCTGCTCGCCCAGGGCCCGGGCCAGGTACGCCTTGAACTCCTCGCCGTTGGTGGCCTCCAGGGGGAGCCGCTTGGGCCGGATCACGGCATCCACCGAGCAGGCCTCGGCGGCGGCACGCTCTCCCTCGGAGGTGGGGGTGGCCAGGGAGACCAGGATGAAGACCAGGGCGTTGCCGGCCAGGGAGACCAGGGTCACCACGAACCACTCCGGCTCGCCGGCCAGCCCCTCGAGCCCGGGGGGGACCAGCAGCAGTGCCGGCAGGCCGGTGAGCAGCGGGAGCCAGAGGCCGAACAGCCACACCAGCAGGCCCACCGACAGGCCGGCCACCATGCCCTTGCGGTTGGCGCCGGGCCAGTAGAGCAGCGCCAGCAGGCCGGGCAGGCACTGGGCCATGCCGACGAAGGTAGCCAGGGCCAGGGTCGAGAGGTCGTGGTGAACGCTGACGGTGCGGTAGAAGAGCCAGCCGCCCAGCACCACGGCCCCGACCAGGGCGCGGCGCAGCCAGAGCAGCCAGCGGTAGAGGTCGAGCTGGGCCTCCGGGGGGTGGGCCACCAGCAGCACGTGGTTGAGGATCATGCCGGCCAGGGCCAGGGCGATCATCACCATGGTGGCGCTGGTGGCGGCGAGCCCGGCGATGAAGGCCAGCGCCTGCACCCAGGGAGCGTCGGACAGCGCGAAGGCCAGGTAGGCGGAGGGCAGCTGCGCCTGGCCGCCGAGGCTCTGCCCGGCCCACAGGATCAGCGGCACCGGCAGCGCCATCAGCAGCAGGAAGAGCGGCAGCGACCAGCTCGCCTGGAGCAGGGTGTGGCGGGTGTGGGTCTCGGTAAAGGTGATATGGAAGATATGCGGCATCAGCAGTGCCGCGGCGAAGAAGAGCAGCAGCAGGGTGCGCCAGTGGGCAGGGTCGGGCTGCACGACGCCTGCCTGGAAGGCCTGGCCGGGCCCGTCGATCCACGCCTGGAGGTCGGCGGGGCCGTCGAAGACCACGAAGAGGGCGAAGGCGCCGAGGCTCAGCATGGCCACCAGCTTGATCAGGGAGGAGAGGGCGAGCACCGCCAGCAGGCTGTCATGGTGGCCATCCACATGACGGCGGCGGGCGCCGAACAGCATGGCAAACAGGGCGATGATGGCGCAGAAGGCCAGCGCCAGCAGCGAGGGCGAGGCGGCGCCGGTCATCAGGAAGATGGCGTCCCCCATGGTCTGCACCTGCAGGGCCAGCAGCGGCATCACCGCCAGCAGGCTGACCAGGGTGATCAGGGTGCCGACCCAGCGCGAGCGGAAGCGGAAGGCGAAGAGGTCGGCCAGGGAGGCAAGCTGGTAGGTGCGCACCATGCGCTGGATCGGCACCAGCAGCACCGGGGCGAGCAGGAAGGCGCCGGCCACCCCCAGATAGTAGGCCAGGTAGCCGTAGCCGGAGGTGGAGGCCATCTCCAGGCTGCCGTAGATCGCCCAGGCGCTGGCGTAGACGCCCAGCGCCAGGGTGTAGACCACCGGATGGCGGGTGATCCGCGGGCCGATCAGGCCGCGCTCCACGGCCAGGGCGCAGAGGAAGAGCACCAGCAGAAAGCCGATGCCCAGGGCGAGCATGCCGGCCAGGCTAGCGTTCATCGAGCTTCCTCTTCTGTTCCAGCCACAGGGTCAGGGCGATCAGTACGCCCCAGATCATGAAGGGCCGGTACCAGGCGACCCCCGGGCTGGCCCAGCCGCTCATCATCAGCGGCGAGAGCAGATAGCCGCCGAGGACCAGGAACAGCAGGATGCGGTAGACGTACATGGCATCTCTCAGTCGGGAAGGGCGGCGTCCGCCCCGTGGGTGCGGTGCGGCTCGGCACTCAGCCGTGCCACCTGCCAGTGGTCGATGGCCCAGGCCAGCTGCTCCGCCACCGGTGCCGCGCGGAGTTCGGCCGGCGGGGCCTGGTCCAGGGCCGTCAGCGCGCCATGCAGCAGCGGGCGCACGGCCTCGTCTTCGGTGGGCAGGGCCGGCGCCAGATTCTGCTTGGAGAGCTTCTGCCCATCCTCGCCGAGGATCAGCGGCAGGTGCAGGTAGCGCGGCTCGGGATAGCCCAGGGCGTGCTGCAGCTGGCGCTGCCAGGGGGTGTTGTCGAGCAGATCGAAGCCGCGCACCACGTCGCTGATGCCCTGGTCGGCGTCGTCCACCACTACCGCCAGCTGGTAGGCCCAGAGCCCATCCTTGCGCTTGAGCACCACGTCGCCGAGGTCGGCCGGGTCGAAGCACTGCTCGCCGAACAGCCGGTCCTGCCACACCACCGGGCGCAGGCCCAGGTCGCTGCGCAGCCGCCAGGCCACCGGCCTGCCGGGCTCGCGCACGCCCTGACGGCACCAGCCGGGATAAACGGGGTAGTCGCGCCACTGCTTTCGCGAGCAGCTGCAGGGGTAGGCCAGGCCCTGGTCGACCAGCCGCGTCAGGGCGGCCTGGTAGGCGTCATGGCGAGCGTGCTGCCAGAGCGCCGGCCCGTCCCAGTGCAGGCCGAAGGCCTCGAGCTGGCGCTGGATGGCATCGGCGGCCCCGGCGGGGCAGCGTGGCGGGTCGATGTCCTCGATGCGCAGCCGCCACTCGCCGCCGGCGCGGCGGGCGTCCAGGAAGCTGGCCAGGGCGGCCACCAGGGAGCCGAAGTGCAGCGG
>WPCH01081598.1_pt1 | contig 18280 bp, 19 predicted proteins | sample 5399881 | NCBI WGS metagenome assembly WPCH01 (sample SAMN12869468, study PRJNA574797) | sludge metagenome | isolation source: wastewater treatment of pH5 | place: China:Beijing | collected 2019-05-20
AGAACCATCTTTGTTTGGTTCTATTGCAATGATTGATCCTGTTAAAAACGTCGGCTCCATTGATCCTGAAAGAACGCTCTTAAATTGATATCCCATCACTGTCGGATCACCACCGCTTGCTTTTGAAGAAATAACTACAAAAGCTAAAAAAACCATCAATGCAAATAAAACAAATGAGATCGCGTTGCTAATTATCTTCCATATTAATTTCATCGTCTCTCTCCCTCTCCGTTGTTTTATATTATTTGAAGTATGCAATATCCACTTTGTTCTTTAACAAGAACACAAGTAAATGATATAACGAACTTTAAGTTATTGCAATAAGAAAATTTACAATTATTAGTTATTTAAAATATAGAAAAAAGACTGTGCCAAAATTTTACACAGTCTTTTTATTAGTAATTTATTTACCTTCTGATTTCATTCCTTTTGTATTTCGGCGCAACACTACATATAAAATTGCTCCAAATAATATAATCGCACCTATCCCAACACTTATTACTTTCACATTTGAGTCTTTTACTTCAGGCATAGTTGTATCTTTTTTAGGCATCGTAAAAGTGACATCTTCTGTTGAAAGAACATTTACCGTCGCAATTGTTTGATTATTTTTCGTAATATCAACTGCACCAACTACCTCACCACGATGTATTCCTTTATGATATAAAGATTCTTTATCTAATGAAGCCGCCCGGAAAATAGTTTTCACATTTTTCCCTTCATCTTTCTTAAGCATAAGCTCCGCACTTTGTTCCAACTCAGAATTAACATCTTTATTTAAATATGTTGTTTTTTGATGCCAATTATGTTTATCAAGCACCATTTGCTTCGTAAATTGACCGAAAGAATATTCCGCCATCTGCTTCAAATCTTCATAAATTTCAGGTCTTTGAGAAGCCATTACTACGCTTATAATACGATTTCCATCTTTCTCATTTAATAAAACAAGTGTATTACGTGCTTCATTCGTAAACCCTGTCTTACCGCCAATGCTATATGGATTTTCAAAAAAATTAGATTTATTAAAAATAGACACCGTCTGCCTAGACGTCGTAACTGTCGTTCTTTTCGTATTCATCGCTTGTAAAATTTCAGGATACTTTTGCACACCCTTCGTAATCATAGCCATATCATACGGCGTCGTATAATGGTTCGGATCATGCAATCCATTCGGTGTTACAAAGTGGCTATCTTTCGCTCCTAATTGCTTCGCTTTCTCATTCATCATATTAGCGAAATTCTCAACACTCCCGCCAATCCGCTCCGCAATCGCATACGACACATCATTCGCACTCAGCACCATTAAAATCATAAGCGCAGTATTTCTATTAATTGTCTCTCCAGGTTGAAACTCAATTTGATAATTACTCTTCTCTTGATCTAATGCTAATTGTGAAAATGTAAATTGATCCTCTGGCTTTGTATGCTCCATGAGTAAAATCGCTGTTAACACCTTCGTCGTACTAGCAGGATATGCTCGGTGATATGCGTTTTTATCATACAAAACATCTCCTGTTTTCGCATCAATTGTCGTTGCAAACTGACTAAAAACATTCGGTCCTTCCGCAGGTGGTGGTGCAACTTGTTCTGGATTTACTCCAATATTCGTCTCAGCACGCAATGTTATGGGCGTCAAAAAAAACGAACAAATAACTGTAATAAAAACCAAAATTTTCTTAAAATTTACCATATGACTCTCCCTTTTCCATTTACTCCTTAACAAAATAATAAATCTACCAATCATATGTAATTTGTATTATATTGGAAGAAATTTCACTATTTTTTACTATATCATACTTTTACGATAAAGAACATAAATATACAATAAAAATAAGAAGGAATCACTCTTTCTTATCCTTCTCATCAATCAACGAATCTATTAACTTTTGACTAGCTTCCTCGGGCGTAATCTCATCTGTTATTCCCATAAACGACCAACCTTTAGAATCAACCCACTCAACAAACTCTTGTAAAAATTCATCATGTGTAACATCCACATCAAGAATCGATCCATTAATCGAAATCGTTCTATTTTTAGACACGCGCATCTTGAACGTTTTTCTTACCATTACAACTTTTCTCCCTCTACTTCTGAATATTTATAAAGTGAAACTTTCATCAACCCTCACGAATCGGACTTTTACGGGCATTCCGACCCGAACCTAACTTCTTTACTTTTGCTGAATTTCGAGGTAAGGGATCTTACTGCCCGCAAATAGCGAGATAAAATAATCATGTATCTCTGTTATACATGATTTTCAGTAAATTGTAAAAAGGATATATTGGCCAATTTAAATAGCAAAAATGAAAATCTCTTACCCACGTAAACGTAATACGGCATACAATTGCTCATAAATTATTAAATAAATTCATAAAAATATACACTTTAAAACATAATTGAGTAAGCCATTATAGTCTTTTGGAAGATATTATCTAAAATAGTATACTAAACGGATAAAGGATATTTGAATAAAGAAACTGAGGCTTTCTATTTAGCTGGACTCTTAAGTTGTAGACTTAGAGACTGATGCCGGAATTCATATTTAATTTCTATTTCTGTACATCATATCGTAAGAAAGAAGGTAGTACTGTGAAAACAACAGAAAATTTTACTGACAGGGCCGATATATATGCAAAATATCGCCCTAGTTATCCTAATGAATATATTGATTACTTGCTTTCAGCTAACCAACTGAAAGGGAATCGGATTGTGGCTGATATTGGTTCAGGTACGGGGATATTTAGCCACCAGCTGCTTGAAAGTGGTTTACATGTTATTGGAGTTGAACCAAATGATGATATGAGGAAGATCGCTGAGCAATCATTAAAACTATATTCTCGTTTTCAATCCATAAAAGCAACTGCTGAAAATACCACTTTAAAAGAAAATAGTGTAGATTTAGTAACTGTTGCCCAAGCATTTCATTGGTTTGATAAAGAGGCTTTCAAAATCGAATGCCAACGAATTTTAAAACAAAAAGCAAATGTTGCACTTGTTTGGAATAGTAGAGATTTAACTAGTCCACTTATTAAAGAGAATGCAGAAATTTGCCAGAAAACCTGTCCAAACTTTAAAGGCTTTAGCGGTGGAATAGATGAAACTCCAGAAGTATTTAACAACTTTTTTAAAGATGGAAAGTATGATTTTAAAGAATATCAAAATGATTTACTTTTTGATTATGAAGGGTTTTTGGGAAGGAATTTATCAGCATCTTATGCTCCGAAAGAAAATGACGAACAGTATAAAAACTTTATTTTTCTCCTATCAGAGCTATTCGAAAAATACAGTAAAGATGGAAAAATTATTCTCCCGAATTTAACACGAAGCTATCTAGGCAATGTATAAACAGCCTGATACAAAGAGACATTGAACGGAATTAAAACAAGCCTAGCCCCTCCCTGAATGTAGAACGAGGTTAGGCTTGTTTTGCATTTTACCACATCAAATTCAAATGACTTTCGTACAATAAAGTAGAATATATTAGAAAACACCTTAAACTGAGGAGGAACTCAATGGCGCGTTGTACGTATTGTAAAACGAAGTGGAAAGTAAAAGATGTATGGTCAATACTCTTGACATTTGAAAAAGATTGTCCGTATTGTTTTGGGAGGCAATATCTATCAAAGAAAACAGTGAACGCTATGCCAGAACTTATAAGCTTACCTTTACACTTCTTGTTCTCTTTTCTTGTTGATTTGAGTGATGAAGGTCCTTTGGATTGGTATCGGAAATAATATAACCTCTACATCCAAAGACTACTTTCTACTAAATTCGCTTCTCATCATTATCCCTTCATACATTACTCTCATAATCGCTTATACTTTCCCTTTTAAAGATCCCATAGCTCAACAGGAAGAGCGTCCCCTGAACAAATTTTATCAATTATGACTAAAAAAACAGTGATATATGTATACTGTTAAACATAAAAAATTAGCATTAGGTTCCAATTAAATATTAATTGAAACCCAACACTACTTGTATTCTGTAATTCAGAATACAAGTAGTGTTTTTTATTATGCATTTTTGCATACAGTATTGTTTTCTCTTGTAAATAGATAATAATGGTATATAATAAAACCAACGTTTTACCAATAAAAGGTAATAAAGAGTAGTGGGATAAGCAAATAACCAAAACGTATTAACAGATTTGTTCTATGTAAATCATGATACATATATGAAATCAAAACTATGAAATTTTATGTAGAGGTTAGATTACTACAAGATGAAAGATTCATAGCGAATACACTCGAGGAAAAAAGTGTTCGATTAGATTAATCTTATTAAACTATTTAATGTGACGCCTATCGAACGAATTGAGAATATACTTAGGGGGAATTTCAAGTGAAGGCATTTAGTAAAGTATTATTAACTGGCGCATTAGCTTTAGGCGGTTTAACGGTTATGAACATTGAAACACCAAAAACACATGCTGACGGAGTAAGCGAGTTCTGTCGTTATATTTGTGGTCCTAGCGAAACGTTGAACAGTGTTACAGTTCAAGTACACGCTACAGAGTACAGCTACGGCCAAAATATGATTGCAAAAATCACAAATGATAGAGCTGAAGATGTGCGCTATCGTGTAACTATTGAAAAGAAATGGGCAAGTGGCTGGGGTTACTATGAAACTGACTTCAATTTCGGCTCCGAATTACCAGCTGGAACAAACGAAGAATTTTACAATACAACTGGTTGGGGTGGACAACTTTCAGAAAACGGGGAATATCGTTACAAAGTTGAAATTAAAAATGTTGACGGTTCTGTAGATACAATTTATACAGCTTCAATGACACTTACAGGAAGATAATTCATGAACAAGCTCCATTATTTATGATTGTATTTTTGATAATATCATTAATAATTGCGGTAATATTATTATTAAAATAAGCTCTTCGGAGCTTATTTTTTTATATAAAAATTGGAATGATAATATTCAGAAAATTACATCTTTACACTACTAAAGTTTGTTGCTATTATAGGAATACATCAAATGTTACAATATTCAACAGATTATACAAATCCTCCGATTACACGAATGAAATGAAAACACATTGCTGATGGTAACATTTATAGTTGGGATCCCGTAGCTCAGCAGGGAGAGCGCCACCTTGACAGGGTGGAGGTCGCTGGTTCGAACCCAGTCGGGGTCATACGTGTAGAAACCATGTCCAATCAATATTTGACACGGTTTTTTCTTTTATAAACTCATAGCCTAAACAAGGTTTGGTCACAGATTGGTCACGCTTTTTTAATTTTCTGTTCTTACAGCTTGGAAACCGTGAAAAATATAAGTTTCCTTTTAATGTTATATCAATTTCGCTTAGCATTTAATTTAAGAAATCCCTCATCACATTAATATAAAAATGGTAAAATAATGTATATAATTTAAACGTGATAGTGTTATTTAAATTATATATTACTACATTTTCTGCAAACTAGTTTTAGGAGGGACAGAAACTTGAGTGAAATTCAGGCACGGTCAAGAAGCATTCGAGAAACATTAAGCAATTCAAAATATGGAATTGATTATTATCAAAGAGAATATCGATGGGAAACAAAAAATATTCGTGAACTACTTGAAGATTTATCTAACAAGTTCTTAAATAATTATGACCCCCAACACGAACCAAGAGAAGTGGAAAAATACGAAAATTATTTCTTAGGTTCCATTGTAATTAGTAATAAAGAAGGGAAAAAATATGTGATTGATGGTCAGCAAAGATTGACCTCTATTTCATTGATTTTGATTTTCTTGCATAACATTCAAAAACAAAGTATTCATCGAAGAGTGAATGTAAGCGAACTTATTTTTTCAGAAAGATTCGGAGAGAAATCTTTTAATATTGATGTAGAAGAACGTACCCCTTGTATGGAAGCTTTGTTTAATGAGCACCACTTCGATTTTGAAGGAAGCTCTTCAGAATCTGTTCGGACAATTGGGGCTCGCTATGAAGATATTAAATATCACTTCCCAGATGATTTACAAGATGAGGCGTTACCTTACTTTATCGATTGGATGATAAATAAAGTTATGATAGTACATATTGAAGCAGATAATGATGAGGATGCTTATACAATTTTTGAGACAATGAATGATAGAGGGTTGAGCCTTAATCCAACTGACATGCTAAAAGGCTATTTATTAGCAAATATTAGAGATAATGAAGCAAAAGAAAGAGCCAATACTTTATGGAAAAAACGAATTTTGAAACTAATTGAAAAAGGCAAAAACGAAGAAATTGATTTCTTTAAGCATTGGTTCCGAGCAAAATTTGCTCAGAGTATACGTGAACGCGGTAAAGGAAAAGAAAATAAGGATTTTGAGAAGGTCGCTACTTCTTATCATAAATGGGTACGTGATAATAAAGACAGCTTATCTTTGCATACAAGTCAAGATTTTGAAGATTTTATTACAAAACAATTCGATTTTTATTCAAGACAATATTTAAATATTTTAAAGGCATCGGTCACTTATACAAAAGAACTTGAGTATGTTTATTACAATAACCATAATAATTTTACGCATCAGTATCACTTATTACTAGCACCACTAAAAGTAACTGATACACAGGATATTATAAATCGTAAAATCAACTTAGTTGCTTATTATATTGATATGCTCATTGTTAATCGCTTTATCTCATTTTCAACATTAAACTATTCATCTCTTGCTTACACGATGTATAACTTAACAAAGGACATACGTGACAAAGATTTAGATGAACTAAAAATAATATTACAAGAAAAAGGGAACGAAATTAATAAGCTAGAAAATCTAGAATTTTTTTACCTTCATCAACAAAACAAAAAATATGTCCATTACTTACTCGCTCGCATAACGCATCATATCGAAATAGAAAGCGGGATAGACTCTAACTTTAAAATGTATGTAACTAAAGAGTCTAAAAATCCCTTTCAAATCGAGCACATTTGGGCAAATAAATTTCAACGTCATACACAGGAATTCAGCAACGAAACCGATTTCCAAAATCGCCGCAATCATGTTGGAGGACTCCTCTTACTTCCTAAAAGTATTAATCAAAGCTATGGTGATAAAGAATACTTTGTTAAGGTCCAGCAATATTTTGGACAAAACTTATTAGCTAAATCCCTTCATAAAAATTGTTATGAAAATAACCCTAACTTTTTAAGATATATAAAAAATTATAATTTACCTTTTAAACCATATGCTACATTTAATACTAACGAATTAATAGAACGTCAAGAGCTATATAAAAAAATTGTCCAACAAGTTTGGGATTTAAATAAAATTAATGATTTTTAAATCGCTAAGGAACCTTAATTAATTCCTATTACATTTTGTAGATGAATTATTAAGCCCTTAAATGGAACCTATATTTCTGCTACTATTGTTCATTTTAAGATTAACCTCTAAGTTTTCAAAACCAGTCTAAATTTCAAATAATTTAGACTGGTTTTTTATAAAATCTTAATATCAAAAAACAAAATGCAACATCTCATTTTATTAAGCTCCCCATCATCTCAGCAGCTTCCTTTTGAAGTGTTTGACCTACATGCGTATATCTATTCATGGTTGTTCTTATATCTGCATGTCCCAATCTTTCAGAAACAACTTTCATATTGATTCCCTTTTCCATTAACAATGTGGCATGGGTGTGCCTAAGAGAGTGAAATGTAATACGTCGCACCCCAGATTTTTGTATTATCAAATCCATATTTCTCCCTATATTTCTAGGATTAATAGGGGTCCCTTTACTTGATGAAATCACTAAATTATTCTCAGAAAATGCACCTTTTAGCAGGCACTCTTTATCATTAAACCTCTGTTTTATAGATTTTAATTCTTCCATTATATTCTGAGAAACCTCGACACTTCGTAAAGAATTTTCAGTCTTTGCACCCATCTCAAGTTTTTTTCCATCGTTTGTTAAAATTTGTTTAACATAAATCCTACTATTTTCAAAATCAACAGCATCCCATCTCATACCTAAGATTTCTCCCTTACGTAATCCCGTAGCTAGCGCTATCAAATACACTGCATAATAAGGGGACGTTCTCGCTGCAGCTAAAAAAGTTTTTGCCTCTTCTTCAGTCCAAAAGGATGTAACAGTATTTTTTTCTTCTTGTTTTTTTAGATTTTTTGCAGGATTGTGTTTTAAGTAGCCCTCTTCTACCGCAAAATTTAAAATTAATTTTAAAACAGCAATCTGTTTTGAAATATAGTTCTTGGAATATCCTTTTTCATACTGTTTATCGACAAAAGAATTTAGCAATCTTTGATTAATTTTCGAAGTTTTCACATTCCCTAAATAAGGTAGAATATGTGTATCTAAAACTTGATTATAGGTTTTATAAGTAGAATATCTTATCTCACGCTTTCTACGTTCTAACCATTTTATGGATACTTCCGAGAATAACATCTTGCTAGGTTCAATGAATGTCCCTTTATTCAGTTGTGAAATAACTTCATTTAAGGCTGCCTCTGCGTCTTGTTTTTTTGGAAACCCACGCTTCCTTTTTTGTTTTCTTTTTCCATTTGGCTGTATACCAATATCAACAACAAAATAATAAGTACCACTTTTTAAATCTTTGTTTATACTTCCTCTCATAAGTACCTCCTCTAAAAAAATTCTTTACAATTATTACGCCGCACTTCCTTTATGCCATCAAGGCTAAATATTTTCCATTTTCAACTAGCATTTTTTCAAGATGCATTATTTTTTTCTAACCATTTAATTAAATTGGGTTTATAAATTATGATTCTTCGACCGATTCTTTTGGTAGGGAAATCTTCTGATTTAACAAGTTCATATGCCTGTTCTCGTCCTATTCCTAAAAGTTCTTTTAATTCCATAACTGTTAAAATATCAGGAAATGATTTTAATTCCTTGGTACCTTCTCTCATTTTAAATTTCCTCCCTCTAACCATTTAATAAATTTTTCTTTTGAATACAGATTAATATCTTTTAATTTCATAGTTTGAAAGTCATTTGTTTTTGTTAATTGGTAAGCTTGTCTTTGTCCAATTCTTAATATCTGCTTTATATGTAATGGCGTTATATATTCAGGTAAATCTTTTATTAGAAGCAAGATATCCCCCCCTATTAATATTTTATTCTCCTGTAATTCTTTGTTATATTATTAAGCTAAAACACAAATTCTTAAAAATCGAGTTTGAATATTAAAAATTTTTATGGTATGTATGTCGAAAAGTTTTTTTATCGAACATAATCATGTCGAATTTTGATGTTTGTTTTTCCAAACAAATCCTTAAACGCTCAACCATTTATTCATAAATTTTTTCGAAATACATACCTTGAGAATATGGGGAAAACAACAAATAATATTCGAGGTGAATAATAAAAAACATGCCAAAATTCGGAATACAATCAATAGAACAATTACCAGATGAGCGTAAACGAAGAAGATTGTTTTCATTTTCAGATACCTTGGGAAATGATAAAGAAATACTTTTAAATTTACTAAATGAGAAACTTGGAGATTATTGTGCTAAAGAAATACCTGTCCCTAAAAACATCAAAAATGTCGATAATTTCTCTCACAAATGGGACCTTGGTGTTTTCTATCAATCCATCAAAGAATTTTTAGGCAATTCTCTAAAAGTGGAAGATAAAAATAACATTCTATACGTTGGTGATATAGATACTTTCATTCCCTTTTGTGGACATTTTCTTGTAATAGATGAAAAAACATCTATTAGAGGATTAAAAGCATCACAATTGTTATCCTATCTAACATTGTCTCATCAACACGATATCACTATTTGGTGCTTAATCGGTGTTACTCAAGACACAAAAGACAGCCTATGTTTGAATGAGAAATATAAACTCTGCGTTATAAAATCATTTGGACGATATGAGTTATTTGAAGGTAGTCTAGAAGATGTACTAAATTATTTTCAATTATGGCTTAAAGAGTGTTGTGAGAATCCAAAAACAAGCACCCTGCCTTATTATGAAATTACTCAACAAATATTGAGTGATGTGACCAATGATGAACAATACACAAACTTATCATTTGCAGTCGAAATGAACAAACACCTACAACAATTTGGGAATGAAAATGACTAAGAAAAGAACGGTAATTATAACTAAGTGAACATCACAATTAAATATATGCTGTAAAACAAAAACGCTAGGGATTACCAACATCCCTAGTTTTTTGTAATGTTCTCTATTCAATTTCACTTGATGCTTTCGACATCCTCTAGTTCGGTTTTAAAATTTTTAATTATTATATCATATGATTTTTTAAATTTTGGTATTGAATTCGAAAAATTCAGAATGTAGAATAATAAAGCAACTGACAAACTTAATTTATAAGGGGTGGATACAATGTATTTTGTTAACGATAAACATAAAGAAAACTATGATTTTTTAATGAGAACATATCATTTAACTAGAGAAAAAGCTGTTGGTGTCCAGTACGAAGCAAATATATACATCGCAGCTCATCCTGAAATATATGAATGTATTGATATTAATATATTAGATGCTGCTTCTGGTCCTTTATTTATGCTGACGTACTGGGATGAAGAGGAAGAAAAACATCATATAGATGCAGCTGGTTTGACTGGCTCTACAAGACGCCTTGTTGAAGTTGGCTTATCACTTTATAACGGCTATAAAATAAGTTTAGATGATGTATTTAGTTCAATCTTATCTGAGGAATTAATAGCAGTATTTTTCCAAGCTTGCAAAATTAGAGGTCGTTGTTAAAACAATATAAGAACATACATTTATAGCTACATGATTTTAATTTTTTATAAAAAGAGGAATCAGAACGAACATCGAAAAAAAATAAATATACAACAAACCAGTTCCCCTTCATCATTCGTACATCATATTTTAAAATACAAAAAATAATTCGGAGTTGATGCATACACCACACTAGAAACAATTGATTGTGTAAAAATATCTCTGGCTTCCCTACATATTTTAATCGGAGTCCATGGGGAACCCAATAGCAAACAATTAATTTATAAACTATATACCACACCATTTAAAAGAATCCTCTAAAAATAAGGGACTCCTAAAAAATAATTTATTTTAGGAGGAATTAAATATGAAAATAAACGATTACAATCGTATTCATGAAAATGAAGTAATCATTAGTAATGACGAATCCAGTGTTACAGTAAAAGATAAGAAAACAGGAGAAATAAGAGTATTACGTCTGATTGACTTAAATGAAAATGAAGTAAAAGATAAATCCTTAGCTGAAAGCATTAGAAATTACTTCAAACGTTTATCAATAAGAGCATCAGATGAAAGAGGGTCCTATTTTATGGCAATAACAAGCTCTAATTTAGAATTAAAAGACCGTTTAACATTAACGGATAGACGCTATATTATGATTTTAATGTTATATGCACAATTCGATGGAAAACCCTTTTCTAAAAGTGGAGAACCACTTGCAAACAAAGAAATTGCAGAAATATGGTGTATAGACGAGGTGAATGCTTATAAAAAGCTAAAAAAATTTTGTCAAATAGGTATTATTAATCAAATCAAAAATCCCAAAGACAAAAGGAAAGCAAATTATGTTTTAAATGATACATACTATGTTATGGGCAAGTTGAAAGCTGGAGATAAAGATAAATTCGTTAAAATTTTTCAAAATAAACTCCAGCAAACTATAAGCAATTTACAAAAAATAGAAGAAAATGAAAATAGAAAAAGAAAGAAGCCAATTTACATTAAAGATGTAATCGGCATTTTACATGCTGTTATACCATATTTTCATTATGAAACTTATTATTTAGTTAAGAATCCTGATGAACCAATCACCAATCCAGATGAAACCGTATTAGATGCATTAGAACGACAACCTAAGACATTAAAGCATTTAACCAAAAGTGAAATTGGAAGAATATTAGGTCACAAGAATGCAGATAGAGCTACAATCACGAGATATTTTAATTTATTACAAGAAGCCGGAGCTGTAATGGTGACAAAAGCAAAAGGAAGGGCTAGATACATTGTGCATCCTGATTTAATGTTTCGCATAGATTCTGACGGTAACGATGAATACACAAGACATATCCGTGTTCAATTTGGACAACATGATTAAGAGAGAATGTCTTTCTTTAAATAAAATAATTTTCTAAAAAAATCGCAGTCTGATTGCATAATATCTAAAAAAAACCGTGGTTTTGCTACATAGTATTTTCACCTAAAAAATCGTAGTCTTATTATATATTATTTTTATTCAAACCAAGACAATACAAAAGGTATACATATTTTCAAAAAAGGAAGAAGAGCCTCACTTCTCTTCTTTTTTCTTTATCCACAAAACACATTTATTTTCCAGTTATTCTACTAATTTTTAGAGAGACTATTAAACAATTAATAAAAAAGTTGTAAACTATTAATAAACTCTTACATGAAAAGGAGAAAAGCTAATGTTTTCACCCTCAGAATTCCAACAATTTACTAGAGATAATAAATTTATAAATAATGCAATATGTACTCAAAAAACATATAGTAACTTAGTCAATGATATTCAAACTTTTAAACCCAGCAATCCATTTGAAGAATTAGCTAAACATCTTTTGTTAACAGTTTTATTACCATCCAAAAACAATAAATTTATATATACTGTAAATAATCAACTCTTTGGTTTCGAATACCAAAGAAATTATTCTGGATTAATGGCACAAAAGACGGATAAGCCAAAACGGGGTCTATTTGACTTTAAAATACGAATTGGTGATTCATTAGATTACACGCATTATCAAGCTATGAAGGAGCTTCTAGCTAATTCGACCTTACAAAATTGCAAAAGCATATGGCAGGGTGCAACTCCAAACTCCCTTACTCCAAAACAAAATGAAGTTCATATATTAGAGGTGTTGAAGCTTATGTTGTTTGAACAAGAGATTAATTGGGGGGATGAAGATTTTCAAGCATACTCAGCATTCTCTCCTAATTGTAGAGCTAAACCTAGAGATATGTTGATGGGCTTTATTGATATGACTTTTACTCTAGATGATGTTGATAAAATCCCTAATTGGATTACCAACAAATACAACCCTAAAATCAAAATGACACCGAACTTTGGTGGACGTTACAAAGACTACGATAAAACACTAAAGGCAAAGCATTTTAATCCTTATAGAGCTAAATCCACTCCGTTAATGCAAGGAACAATTAAAAATTTATTTAACAGTACCGCTAGGCTTTTTAATAATAATCCCAACTAAAGAATGAAACGAGGTAAGACTTATGTCTGAAAATAATAGAATTTATGACAACACAAATCCGGAATCAATAGAAGCCCATGGTAAATTGCTTGAAAATAAAAGGTTCCATGAATTTCTTCCTGAGAGAATATTATTAAATAAAAATAATAAAGGAGGGCTAGGGCTACTTGTAGAAGAACATCATTTTGGAATTCAACCCAATAATGAAGCTGCACCTGATTTCCCTCTAGCAGGCGTCGAATTAAAGGTCACACCCTTTAAAAGAAATGCATCAAAGAAAAAACCTTTTTCTGCTAAAGAGCGCTTAGTGCTGAATATGATAAATTACCCCAATTTACCCAATGAAACTTTTAGTACAAGCTCCTTCTGGAAAAAAAACAAACTGATTCTTCTTGTATTCTATTTATATGAAACCGGAAAGGAGAGGAAAGATTTTGAAATTAGACATGCTCAACTATTTGAGTTCCCAGAAAACGATTTAAAAATTATAAAAAAAGATTGGGAGATTATTCATAACAAAGTCAGCTCTGGAAAAGCCTATGACTTATCTGAGAGTGATACATATTACCTAGCTGCGTGTACAAAAGGTGCTAACAGTAGTAAACGAACAGATGCACCAGGTAAGAAGGCAAAACCTAGAGCATTTTCTTTAAAACAATCATATATGACTAGCATTTTAAATAATTATATTCTTCAGGGGAAAAAAACATATAAAACTAGAGAATTGATAGCAGGACAGTCAATTATTGATGATTTAAAAGACGAAACATTAGATGAATATATTTACAGAAAATACACTCCATACTTTGGTAGAACTCTAAACGATTTATGTAAGGAATTTAATGTTAACTTCAACTCAAAAAGTTATGCTTATCTGGTTGCTAAAAAAATATCAGCTAAAATTTTAAATAATGATTTGGATGATATCGATAAATCAGAGGAATTTGTAAAATCGAACTCTAAAATTAAAGCAATTAGAATTAACAAAAAAGGGATAATCGAACAGAATATGTCATTCCCATCATTTAAGTATACTGAAATAATTGAAGAAACATGGGAAACTTCCACCATGAAAAAATATTTTGAAGAACATCGATTCTTATTTGTTATTTACTGTGAAAATAATGATGGAGAATATATTTTCCGTGATTCTTTCTTTTGGCGAATGCCTACAGAAGACTTGGAAGGTCATTTCCGTAAAGTCTGGGAAGAAACTGTAACAAGGATAAAAAATAAACAAGCACATATGCTTCCTAAGAGTTCTGAAAATCCCGTTGCCCATGTACGACCACATGGCAGAGAGGGTATAGATACATATTTAACTCACTACGGAGAATCATTAGTCAAAAAAAGTTTTTGGCTACACCGAAAATACATATTAAATCAAGTTAAAAAGCACTCTCACTTAGAATTATAAAAGGATTTTCCTCCACAAGGAAACTAAATTTTTGATGTAGATAACAATAAAAGTAGCATAATTCCCCACTGAATTAATGCTACTTTTATTCTGTCTAATAATCAAAACTTCATTAAATCTTTTTAGTGGTTTTCACAAGATTAATATGAGTTCCATCATCATAGGTTTGTGAGTAATGTATTTTCCCGCATGTTTGACATTGCACATCACACACACGATTATAAAGAAGCTTCTTTTCTTTTGAAAGATGTGCAGGTGGTTCCTCAATTGATACTACCAATAAAACTCCTCCACAGTCGCATATCATTTTACACCCCTCCTTCTTTCATTTATAAATGTAGCTTACCAAGATAGTAAGAAAAAGGTTGTCCGCGTTATGGACAACCTTTTATCTTTGTGTTTGCTCCTGAACTACTATTTGGTTTATTCTACGTCCCATTCTTTCTACCAAATCTACAACAAGAGCATTACCCATACAAAAATATCTCATTCTTTCAGACATTCCAGTGTTAGTCCAATTAGGCTCAAATCCATTCAATTTCTCACATTCATTAGGAGTTAAGTATCTTAGGCGATGTGTTTCTGGGTCTTCAACAACATGTGTACTCCTATTTGTTGTCCCTTCACTTGTTAACATCGTACGCCCAGGTTTTTCTAGATGTTCTGGAAATGCCATTCCACCTTCTGAAAAAATATACTTATGTCCTGACTTTGCGGTCCGTTCAATCTTTTTTGCGCCTTTTAATTTCTTGAATTTTTCAATAGCAGATTCATCTAAGTAATATTTTTCATCTACATTCCCATCAAGAATCGCAATCAAAGGCGTTGACTGCTCTTCGATAGGTAACAATTCACGACTATAAACTGTACCATCTATCATTATTCCCGAATTAAAGTAACTTGCTTTAAATTCTTCAGATATCCACTCAATATCATCGGATAATTGTTCATGCAGAACACCCATTTTTTTCGGGTTTTCTTTAACGGGAAAGATTGGAGCGAAGAACCCTTTTTCAAACAAGATTTCATTAAAATCAATAGTATCCGTTAAAAATTTAGCATTTTTTCTATATGCAAAAATAAACACTCTTCTTCGTCTTTGAGCACAACCGTAATCTGCAGCGTTAATAACCCGCCATTCTACATTGTACCCAAGTCCATTAAGGCTCGCCAGCATAATAGAAAAATCTTTCCCACGTTGGGAAGATGGTGATTTTAACAATCGGTCAACATTTTCAAGTAATATATAATTAGGTCGTTTATTTTCGACAATTCTTATAATATCCCAAAAAAGGACTCCCTTTTTCCCTTGAATACCCAATTCACCACTTAAACTTCTTGCGACAGAATAATCTTGGCAAGGAAATCCACCTACTAGAAGTTCAAATTCAGGTAATGTAGTTTCATCTACTTTATTTATATCTTCATTTGAATGAAAGTCACTTTCTCCAAAATGTGATACATAACAATTGTACGCATCTTGTGCTTTCTTTGAAGGTTCCCATTGGTTAGCCCATACAAAATTGAAGCCACCAGAGCGCTCAAGTCCAACTCTGAACCCTCCAACACCTGCAAATAATTCTATTACGTTTAGCAATATATGTTAGCTCCTTCTCTTAGAAATTAATCCTTAGATAAGGACACCTTATTTTAACACAAAAAAAAAATTTTTTAAACGTACGTTCTATTTTCAAAAAAATAAAATAAACAAGAAAGAATCCTTTTTCTCTCACCCTTTATTTTATATATATTAATATAATATAATTTTATAATAATTGAACGAGAAAAATCTAATATTTCCTATTTATATTAGTGAAAATACACTTATAAAATCAATTAATTATTCATAGCTTTTTGCTCTCTCTTTAACCTAAATTAAAACATCTTCTGTCATCCGTAAACACAACAGCGCATCATTTTGAGTTGTCCTTTCTAGAAACAATTCGCCATTAATTTTAGATGCCTCAGTAATATGCAAACCTAAGTCAGAAGTAAAGGAATATAAATCATAGACTAGCTTAAACCAAAGTAACTTAAACGAAGTAAAAAAAACAGACAAACTTGTTAAACTAATGAGATACTTATATTGAATAAGCCGATATAAAAAAGCTCTGAGCTTTTTTATACTCTGAGCTTTTTTCTGTGCCAATTATCGCTTTAGTTAGTACATTTATTTCATTCTTATTACTTAAGGTCTCTTAACATTACTAAGAGTTCGTTATAAATTCTTAATTCAGTTTTAAATGCCTTATCTTTTTTTAACATCATCATATGCTTATACATCCTAGTCTTATCTTCCAAAAAAAGATTTAACATCCGCAACTTTGATTTATGATTCATTTATTATTTACCCCCATTAACTTGTTATCACATACCAGAAAGGTATATGTACGTAAAAGAGGTGTTAAATGTATAAGAATTTTCCTAACTACCTTTATAGATATGATGAAAAAATAGAAATATTAATCAAGAAGATGATTAATGTTTCTGATTGAATGAATTATAGATTTATTTTCATTTTTTAATATGAGAGAAATTCCTTTTGTTTTAAATTTATTTTAATTTAACTTAATTTTCATTAGAAAATAGAGGTTTATTTTAAAAAAATTTATTACTTATCCATTCTTTTAACACTTTCCACTTCAATGCTTCAATATTGGATAAATAGACAAAGCTAAAATATTATGGTGAAAATTTATATTCTACCTTGTTTTCGATGTTCTCCATAAAGTATACATAACCCCAACCTGGTAAATACTTACCTATAAAAAGGGGTGTTCGTTAATGTTTGAAAGTGAATTTGAAAAAGCAAAGCGTGAAGAATATGAGATATGGGACAATTTTGAACCCTACAAACTTCAATCTTCAATACATCCATTTTTCCCTAATCATATTGAGCATGAATGGATATATCCACCTCGTCCCACATTTCAAGCTGTGTATTTTTTCGGAAAATTAAAAGAGGAATTATCAAAATATATAACTGGTTTTGAAATGGCTTTAGAAGTATGTTTAAAGACAGGGGTTAATACTGTTGTTTTTATTGATATTGCAGTTTGGTACAATGGTATAAAGCATGCAATTGAAGTACATGGAGATAAAAAAGAAGGCGTAGTTATTAATAAGAAAACGGATTCCCTTCTTCCCTATAATTGGCTTGTTTACCATGTATTTAATGGTCAAATTGAAAATAAGGATGAATTAAAGGCATCACTCCATTCATTGGTTAAAAGCATCATAACTAATAATGCAAACGATACAGGTAATGTATCATAAAAGAATGCAGAGAATGAATTAAAACATAGGTATCGCCTGAACGTATCAATGATAAAACTGGTCACAAAATGGTCACGCATTTGCAATAATTCAAAAGAACTAAAGGACAAATTAACGTCCTTGTGTTGTTATAAATCTTATTCTAAAGCACTTTTGAGAACACAAAAGAACTGGAGGAAAAAGGTGTCTTTGAATTGACAGGGTGGAGGTCGTGAGTTCGAGCCTCTCCGGGGTCATATAAAAAAGAGACACCATATCAACCTTCTACGTGATATAGTGTCTCTTTTTTATCTCATTCAATTACTTCCCACCAAACATCTTCTCCAAAGACTTTGCATTGGCAAACAATACTTCTTTCAAGTTATCGTCAGCAACGATTT
>WPCH01129923.1_pt1 | contig 18251 bp, 32 predicted proteins | sample 5399881 | NCBI WGS metagenome assembly WPCH01 (sample SAMN12869468, study PRJNA574797) | sludge metagenome | isolation source: wastewater treatment of pH5 | place: China:Beijing | collected 2019-05-20
GCAACTTCTTGTAATTGCTTGTTAATTTCATCGATTTCTTCTTGAATTGCTGGTAAGTCTTCAGCACGTAACTCAGGATTTTCAACCTGTGTACGTAATTCTACTAATCTTTCATTACTTCTTTTTTGTAATGCTAATAATAATTGTTTGTTCATTTTACTTTTCCCCCAAGATTTGATTTATTTGTTTAATCATTTTCATTCGCTGTTCTACTTCTTTACCGATTTCTTTACCACGAACTAATGATGCTTCAGTATCGTCATAAGCTGGTATTGAAACAACTGATATTTCATAAAGTTCTACTTCTTTAACAGTCCTTAATGCTGGCTCAACATTATAATCCCAATCTTCTTCAGTTACCCAGAATCCAAATGAGCATTGATTAATATCGCCCCTGGACATACTTTCTGCTAAATCACGACCAGTAGAAGTGTTAGGTAATTCAACTTCAAATTTCAGTCCCCTTCCATCCTCTTCTAATCGTAAGGTTCCGCTTTTAGTTCTACCCAAAACGTTATCCCAGTTATGGTTAAACAGTGCCCTAATATCCCCATTCTCAGAAAGAGCACGTGCAAAGGCACCAGGTGCAATAATTTCATCAAACCAACCACCAATAGATGTTTTTGAATTAAACACAGCTGCGTAACCAGTTATCAATGAAGGTTGTTCTTCTGTAGCATCTCTAGTATTTAATTTGGTGATGTCAAATGTCCGTGTTTCCTTTGTCTTTGCCATTTCCATCACCTCCCTTCAATGAATCATCAGTTGCATTTTTCTTACCAATTTCAGTTAAATCATTAGAAATATAGATTGCTTGTGATTCAGGTGTATTTTGTTTTGGGAATCCAAGCATATCTGCAACATTATCTGGTGATGTAATACCAGTTCGAACAATGTTGTAAGCAATGTTTGTTTTCATGCTATAAGTAACAAAATCAAGAATATTAATCTTGAATTTAATACGTTTATCCGAATTTTTTCCGAAAAAAAGAAGACTCAAATGGTCTTCAAAATTTTTCATTATTGGTCTAACTGCCTTGTTATGCAAATACATCATAGATTTCTCAAGATCTTCTTTAATTAAAGCTGTATATGTGTCCACATTTATTCCTAAAAACTTACCTAAATCTTTTTTGTATACATTTAGATATGCTAGAGTCTTTTCATCGTCTAGTGGGCTTTTAAGTGTTTCTATTGAATATCCTTTTCCAAGTGGAATCATCTTAACAGACCTTGATTCATCAATTGACTCCAATTGATCTAAAATAGCTTTGATTAATATAGACTGTGCACCATTCTTAGGATTAATATGCGCATCCATCTTTAACATAAAGGCTAATAGACCACCTTTTTTATATTTATCCGTTAAAGTTTTCTCGGCTGACATAACCCCTTCAAGCGTATCCTTCCCTAAATCAAGAATACCTTTTCCTTTTAAGTGATCTGCACCAATGTTTTTTACATGACGGATCATAAATGATGAAATTTCTTCTCCACCTACTTTAAAATGCTCTATCAATCTATCATCTAATTCCGTATAAACATTTGAAGCTAAATGTAATTGATCTCCATCCAAAACCGGAAACGTTTCACCCTGGAGCAAATAGGTATTAGTCATTAACTTAATGAATTCTGATTGTGTAAGATAGTTATTCGGATTCTTCAACACTTTAAGAGCAAAATCATCTTTAATTTCTTTGCCTTCTTTATCTTCCACAACTATCTCAGCTAACATCATTTGATTACTTATATCTTGTAGCAACTCATAAACATCGCTAGATTCTAAAATATTGTCACTGCTTACATATCTACCACCATAACGAATGCTATTACCTAAAATGGCATCAAACAAACCGCGATTCTCTAACTTTCGATACAAATAATTTGAAAACCGATCTCGTAAACCCAATTTCTCACCGCCTTCCTATCTATAAATTTCACCAATTAATTCATCCATTCCCTCTTCACTCACATCATCCATAATCATCATGGTTTCTTTATGGGCAACTAAAAAAGCAACAAATCCATCAATCTTCTTTTTGGACTGTCGCTTACTAGGGGCTTTCATTCCGTTAATATTTGTAACTACTACAACATTAAGAGCACAATAAACAAATAAAGGATTGTCGGTAATTAAACGCTTTTCATAAATTAGTATTTCTGAATCATCAAGCATTGCATTCATAACGTTTGGATACTGATTTACTGCAATACATTCTAAACCAAGATTTTCAAGCTTCTCTATTAACTTTTGTGACATGGCTGGGTCATAGTTTATTTGTTGCACATCGTATAAATCCATGCATTCAACGATATATTCCATAACTTGGTCTTGGTCAATCATCTTCCCATCACAAAACATAGCAAAACCACGTTCAACCATATCAGTATATGGGACGTTGTCCTCTTTTTCTTTAAAATCAATGTTTTCATTAGGAAGGAAATACATCTGTTTCACTTTTATAATTGACCTTCCTTCGTCATCGTGTGAAGGGAAGTTTAAACTTACACATGTTAAATCTGTTGTTTTAGATAAGTCTAATCCTAAATAACAAGTTTCACCTGTAAGATCACCCAAATCTTCTACAAGAACATGTTGTACTTGATCATGCTCAAAATAATTATCAGCGCCATTTACGAAAACATTTAAATGCTTAGAAAGGAATTCAGCTTTTGAATGTGCGGACTGCTTCGCCTTTTTAAATTCAATCTCAAGTTGTTCCATCGTAACGGAAACACCAATATTAGGGTTAACCATTTCCCAAACTTTACGATCTTCCCAATCATAATTTTTATTCGGTTCCCAGATTGCAACAAATAAGGAATCATCATCATCATTTTCAAGAACAAGTTTCGCATATTTATAAACACGCATACCAACAGATGAAGCACCTTTACCAGCCGTTGAAATATTAAGCATCATTGGCTGTTCACGAGAAATCTGAGCTGACTTCAAGTTATCATACATGTCCATATTTTCTTGCGCATGGAGTTCGTCATTCAACACAAAATAAGGGTTCTTTCCTTCAAGACCCTTAGTGTTTTTCGTTAATACTTTGAATTTATTTTGATATGCAATTCCATTGATACTATATCGATACATAGCGCCACTAACTGTACCATTAACACCTTTATAAATTTGTGTAGGTCGTGCCAGGGGCTCAGAGTTTTCTATCGCTTGTGCAATTGGTTCAGCTGCATTTTGCGCTTGTTCATAGTCTGATGCTGCACAATAACAATCGGCTCCAAGTTCAAGTTCTCCATACATAGCATAGAGCAATGCACCTGCTGCTATAATTGTTTTTCCGTTCTTCTTTGGTACTTGAACATACGATTCACGAATAACACGAACTGTTTTTCCTTTTTCGTTTTTATGGTACCACCCATACATATTCGCAAAAACAAACATTTCCCAAAGTTCTAATTCCATTAATTGACCTGCAAGTGGTCCTTTAACATGACGAATGAATGACTGAACGAAATCCAACATTTCATTTGCTCGATCTACATCAAACCAAATATCTTTACGCTTTTTCCACTTCTTATAACGTTCTACAGCAAGAATGATCGATTTCGGGTATTTCTTTTTATTACGCATGACATTATTCGCATACTTATCAGCGTAGTTAACACCTGGTGTAATAATCAATTAGATTTCCGCCATTTATTCCGATGAGCCGCTAATTCATCTTTAGGCTCATTAGATTGGGTATTCTCTACATTTTTTGGTGTTTTTTGTACACTTTTCCCCTTATTCGTCATTCCAAGAGATTCTAACATTTTATTCTTTTTATCATTCCAAGTTTCAACTTGTTGAGCAAGTGGATGTTTCATTTCATTTGTTGCTCCAGCCTTGTTCTTATGCGTTTTTGTGGCTGCAAATCCATCAGCTTTCCATTCATCAAACATAGTTTTATAAATGATAAAAGCATCTAAATAATTTTCGATTAATGGTTCGAGTGAAGGTGTGAAATTATCCTCATCAGTCAATAATTTTATGATTCTATTTCGTTCTTCATCCCTTGCAATATCTAGCATTTCCAACTTTTTCTTCTTTGACATTCGAGCCATTTTCACACCCCCCTTCATTTTTTAAAAACGGTGCAACTATTGATGTGCCCCCTACGCTACCTATCCTCCCCAGAGGACAAATTTTATTTTTTGATAGGGGGGCTTCCAAAATAACTCGGAAAAACTTTTTTTGGTTTATCTTCATTTTCTTCTTTGATATGACATTTTGGACAAAGCAACATTAAGTTGTTTATTTCTAATTTAAGTGTTTCATCTTGTTTAATTGGTATGATGTGATGAACATGAGCACTCCTACCAAAGACGAACCTTCCACATCGTTGACAATATCCTTTCTCTCGTTCGTATACTAGAGAGCGAACATACTTCCATGCATCAGTACGATAGAATGGTTTGTTCTCATGATGATAGATATTCTTCTTATCCTTCTTCTTCCTTGGTGGCTTATTGCGCTTATGCTCTTCACAATAACGCCCCTTGCTTATCTTGTTACGGCAGCCATTGAAGTCACAGTATTTCATGATAGTAATTCAATGATGTCTTCTTTCTTTTTAACATCAGTTGGAATCTCAATGCCCAACTCATCGGCATACTCACGTAACTCTTTCACTGTCATGTTACTCAGTACTGGCACTTCACTAGCCACTGTTATATCTTTACCGTTTGCCAAGTCCACACCCATGATCATACTCTCAGGATTAACAGTTACTTTGAATCCTGCTTCTTCACCTGTAGGAACAAATAGACTCTTCTTCTTTTCATTATCCCAATACTCTGTACCTGATATTGTTTTTCTAATTTCTGTAATCATTATTATCTCACTCCTCTTAATCTTACTTTATCAATCACCCACGTCTTACCAATCTTCTTTGCAACAATCTTTCCTTGAGCACAAAGGTTCTTAATATGACCAGGTGAAACATTAAGAATAGATGCAGCTTCATGTACACCAATTACATTGTGTAATAATGTAATCATTTACATTCACTATCCTTATCTAATGAAACGATTGTTGTATTATGACTAAAACAAAAACCACAACTTTTTCCTTCTAATATATTTTCTTTTCCTGTAATCCAAGTCCCACAATCACGGCAAACAAATTTAACTATTTCATCATCAGCAGATTGTTTCTTAATGACATCTACTTCTTCGACATACCAAATGCTTGCATAGTACCTGTTGCCCATTGGTAAAGTTTCGTTCTGTTGTATTACCTTTGTAATTACATATTTTTTGTTTAATGTTTCTAATGCATCGATAACTTGGTGCAATTCCTCTAAGGATGTAATTTGTTTTTTGTACTTGCTCATTTCTTCTTGCTCCTTCTCATCCTTTATCGCTTTCAATTGTGCCATTTCCTTTTCAACCATCTTATCGATGGGATCATGAATTTGTATTGAATTTATTTTTACTTGTTCGTGATTAGTACCTTTGAACTTTTTAAATATCCCAAACATACGAAACACCACCTATATAATTTTTACACAATAAAAGAGTAACCGCATCGCAGTTACTCCCTTTAACTAAGCTACTTATGTGATTTTGTTTTTCTTCCAATCACCGCATTTATTCAAATAGACTACGTGTCTTATACGTCAGTGATTGGAAGAAGAGCAAAAGCTCTCCTTATAGACCGTTTAGTTATTTTTGTATTACGTTACTTACATAATTACAAATAGATTCGTAAGTTCCCTTTGTAATTATTTACTTGTACTATAAACGCCAGTTCATTCAAACAGACATCCATAAAAGTTGCATTCGGTAACCAACCCATAAAAACTTCACGCTTTCTATAAAGATAGAAAAGAGCAACCATGCACCAGTTGCTCTTACGTAAAATTCTATGAAATTACTATAATTCATTTTTTCAATGGGTAACATTCACAGAGCTGAGTGTCATCAAAGTGCAAGTTCTTCCGCAAACTTTATTCGCTTTATAATTTCAGCATGTTTTTTATAAATATAGCTAGAACTGTAATTCATATTCTCAGCTACTTCTTCTAATGTCATTCCGTCAATATACTTCTTTTTAAGTATTTTATTTTCTAAACCTTTGAACTTATTTATTAAATGTACAAGATTTTTCATTTGCTCTTGTTTTATATAAAGTTCACTTTTTATCTTCTCAATTATCTCTTCTATCTTTGCACCTTGTGAATCAGATGTTAAACGTACATCACACAAATCGCCACTGATCCAACGTTTTAATTCAGCTTCTGTTTGTTCTAAATTGTATTCTAAATATGCGATTTCCTCTTCAAGTTTTTGATAATCTTTAAGCCATTTAAACAAGGAATGACTCACCTACTTTCTATTTCAAAGCCTGGGCTTATTTCTTTATACCTCTTCTTTTTAGCTGTATCCTTAGTTGTCCCACGCTCACATTAAACTTATTAGCAATCTTCTTGTATGTCACTCCGTTCTCTTTAAGTTTGACTGTTGTTTCGCAAATTTCATCCCATTGCTCTGTTGTTCTTTGTTTTTGCTGTTCATCAACAACTTTACCACCCAAAAAAGCACCAATTTCATTGAGTCTTTTTTCCTATCTCGCATTTCTTCCAACAATACTGTAAATCACGAGAATACCTATTTTCACAATCATGACAATGATTCTCTAACAGTTTCCCAACTTCCATTCTCGCTTCTTTTTTATTCATATAGCTGTCATTCCTAATTTGTCTACATGATACAAATAATCAACGGCTGCTCTATTTGTTTGTGGTACTATATACGCTCTTTTCTCAAATTCCTCCCTTGGAATAGACTTTCTTCCTCCATCATATAGCATTGATTCGTAATATTCGGCTACTAAGGAAACTGGAACAAAATAAATAACATGGTCCGTTCGGAATTCAATTAAGAAGAAACAAATAGCACCCATTTCTTGTGTATCCTTTAGATAATCAATTTGATGTCTATGTATATATTCTAAAGGGAAACTTGTATTCTTTTCCGTGGATTTCGCCTCAAAATATACCGCTCTACCTTTGTATACACCATCATAATCAACTGTTGATTTCTCTTGCCAATTGCTTTTCGTTATATTTCCTCGTTTATCCGTTTTTAAGACTTTAACTGGTGTAGGTCTTTTATTAAAAACACCTATGTTTGCTGCTTTATACATTCGATTTGTATTATTTAATAAAAGTTCAAACGCCATTCCTCTATTTGCATAACCCACCTAGATTACCTACTTTCTATTTCAAGATTCCACGTTTTACAAATATGTTTCTCCAAGCAGCAGTAACTCTATCTTTCTCAAATTTTTTAGCACGTTTATTAATTGCTTTCTTGAGTTTTCTTTTCTTGCGATTAGCCATTTTTAATACTCTCCTTTTATGTTTAATGCGTTGTCTTTTAAATGAATTACTACGTTGATACTTTTTAATTGCTCGTGTTATTTTTCTAATAGCTTCGATAAGTATTTTTATAAACTCAGTAACGCACTCCCACAATTTTTGTATCCCTTTTTTAAATTGATACATTTCGGGACTATTCATAATTTCTTGAACCATTTTTCTTTGCTCGTCCTTTTTTGGTTCGTTCAATGCTAATTCCATTTGTTTCTTCAACTCATTTATCTTAGAACTATCCATTTGCAACCCTGCTTTCTACTTGAAAACTACAAATCTAATAAAACACGTTTCTTTTCTTTTCTAAGACGTTTTAACATCCGCATGATAAATTGTATTAGGATTGAAAAATATCTTAGTTTCCTCTTAATCTGAAGAGTCATTTTTCAGAAGATAGAATTAAAATAACTTTTTTATTAAAAATTAGTCATTCCACTTAAAATGAATGTAATGTTCGTAGTAAGATCCACCTAAAAGGCTCTTCCTTTCTTCTTTCTTAAATTCAACTTTCACACCGTCCACCAATTCTTGTAACTTTTCTATAAAAATTTTCGAAAGCATCATATGCTTATCTGAATTATCATAACGAATTTGATACTTATAACCTGAATATCCCTTTCCAGCACTTTCGATTATTGTGGCTTCCATTTCCTCTGCAAATTCCAATACTTTTTCATCAATGGCTTTTTCTTGGATTTCTTTCAAATTCTCCACTAAGGACATTTCCATTCTCCCTTTCTTAATAAAAATTCAAAATCTATTAGAATTACTATTTTGCTCACCCAACAAATCTAGTAATTCCTTCATAGATAGTTCATATAATTGTCTGCCATCATTAGCTTTATATATTTGATGTTTATCTATTAATAGGAATATCACTTTTTGTTTCTTAAACTGATATCTATCTACCATCCTAAACACAATCATAATCACCAACACGGAAAATATTGAAAGTGAAAACAATTCACTTCACCCTGCCATGTCTTCTTTAAAAAACAATGGCTCTAAATCTTCTGCAGCAACTTGATATGTTTTAGCAGAATTAACAACACCTACTGTTACAATGTCATCATCTTGATACATTACTGTTAGTGCATTTACATCATCCGTTACCCAGTCACCTGTAATAAACTTACCTGGGATTCTTCCTTTACGTCTGAATACTTCACGCCAACTTTCCATATCAATTTCTTCTGCAGTCGCTAAACGGCACTGATCTATATGATTGAATCCCCATTCTCCTTTAATTGAACCCTCACTTTGCCAAAATCCCCATAATGCCAATTTGTTATGAACGTTATTGTTAACAGCTTTTTCAACTTTTGTAATTTGTGGACCATCTTCAAGCTCACAAACAACCCATTGTCCTTTTATTTCTTTTTGATTTGCTATTTGTAAATTCATTGATTCTCGCTCCATTCTGCTTGTCCTAATGTAATAATCATTTGTCGCTCCAAAACATTTCCTATAACGGCATTCATCCATAAATTAGGATTAATTTTTCTCTTTAAAAATTCAATGACTGTGATTAACTCTTGTGTAGATAATGAAACAAATTCACCTAAAGGCTCTTGATTGAACTTGCCACCACGTTTTTCAATAGTTAGAACCACTTCGTTTTCAATAATGTATCTTTCTGCAGTTACTAAATCGAATTGACGGACCTTCCCACGACCAAACCCTCTTATTAATTCCCTTAGTAAATCGCAAATCAAGCGAAAATCTAATACTTTTAACGTTTGCTCTATTTGTCCACTACAGCTTTTACACAATGTTTTCTCTAAGCCATCAATGTACATATTCCTTTCATCGGTAGGAGGAATAGAATTACCGCAAATATCACACCATTCTCCTACATCAGCAAAGATATCTAGCATGTTAATCGCTCCTATGATTTATATTTGTTTAACACTTCTTGCAGTCTCTCACGCTCTTCATCGGTAGATTGTGAGTTTTGTTTTTCTATTTCTTTTTTTGTTGGTTCTACATCTTCACGTAACCATTCTGGAACAATTTCTTTTCTATTCGAACGCCCCATACCTGATTTATTAAAATTTCTGTTCTTACTCATTTCAAAACGTCTATCTAATGCAGCAACATCATCTAACGTTTTTACTTTTTGTTTTTGCCAATTCTTCAATATCGCTTTTATGTAATTCCATTTAGGTGCATTCTCATCAATTGCTTTATTAGTCGCATGTAAAATTAACTCCCGACCAAATAGATCGCAAAACTCTCCTAATTCCGTAATTGCAATTTCACTTAAAGGAATACCTTTCTCTCTTAAAAAGTTGTAACTGGTTTTAAACTCTTCATCGACTAATACATGTAGTTTTGATTCATCCTTATCATCATGATGATGATTAGTATTTGGTATATTAGTATTTAGTTTATTAGTACTTGGTATATTAGTATTTAGTAGTTCGGGATTTTCCACCGGAGGATTTCCCACCGGTGGTTTTTCCACTGGTGGCTCTTCCACTGGTGGAAAATCCGCCAGTGGAAAAACTTGTGGAACTTCATGAATTATCGTTTCCCAACTGACAATTTTATTGTTATCGTTTCTAATTGGAAGACGTTGTAAATATCCGTATTCTTTCAACTCTTTCATACCACTTCTTAAACTATCAAGACCATCTTTCGCATGTGTAGCTAACTCTTCTCTATAAAATACCCAATCATCCGGAAGTGTAAGGATATACGCTAAAATACCTTTCGCTTTCCATGAAAGCCTTTCGTCTCTTAAACCGGTATTATTTACGACAGAATAATTTTTGTTCTTTTCTACTCTTACAATTCCCATATTCCCTACCTCTCCTATTTGCAAAAAATCAATAAATTGCTATAATACATATTGTTGTTTTTACTTTAGGACCCGTTGCAGCGGGTTCTTTTCTTATACATTTCTTCGAATCGCTTCAACAACTTCTTTTCTTCCTCCTACAGCTTCCAGGCGATCTGCTACATCTAAAACATCTTTACTTTCTTTAGAGGAATCATTTTTTATTTTCTTAAAGTACATGGCTGATAACTCTTTCGATATTTCTAAATCCCTTTTGATTTGTTTTTGATATAAAGCGTGTAATTCAATATAAGCGTTCTTGTTACCATTTCGATTTTCTTGTTCCATTTGCTTATATAAAAGCTGCTGGTTGTGCATACATTCCCTACGCCCTTCTTCTAATTCCATAGCTTTCTCTAAATGTTCCGGAAGAACTCGGTTTTCTGTCCCCATTGTTTAGCACCTCTCTTTCAAGGCGATCACTTTCATCTAGCTTTCGCTCGATAAAAGTACCACCTTTATATAATCCGTACATAAATGCTGCAAACCCTAAACCAAAGATACAGACGTTTTTTACACTTTCTACTTCTGTAATATCCATCAGGCTAAAATGAACACCTTTTTAGATTCTATTTCTTCCGCCAGCTCATTGTTTAAGTACTCTTTAATGTTATTCATCGCTTCAAGCTTCCAAGCTCCACCATCAGCTTCAAACAAGCCACAACGAGCACCTTCACGCATTCTAAAAACGAATTTACTTTCTGGTTGTTCTACTTCAACAAATGTTCTATACGGACTTAATTGAACTGGATTAGGTACTTTTGCATTACCTCTGCTAGCAACCCCTGTTTTAACCATCACAGCTTGCGATACACCATCATCTCCAATTTCTTTTACACCTTCTTCTACGACGGTACCAACTACCTGCAAAACGATATCTCGATGGTTGTTTTGTACAAATCCTGATTGCAACGCAATATTAAATTCTTCCCTGTCATAGAAACTTCCAAAATTAAAGCGTGGAGTAGATGCTTGCGCTTGAATATACGCACTTCTAGCCTTATCTCCATTAACTGCAGTAAAGCAACTTACCGTTGTTGGGTTTACAATATGAATCATTAAAGGTTCAGACGTGTCGAATTCTGATTTTACGTAACCTACTAATCCAGATAAACTACGTACAACAATTTCAGCTGGTGTTGGTTCTTGTACAAGATGTAATCGCTGCGTTGCGTATGTTTGTTCACCAATTCTATGCGTTTCAACTGTTCCAATTTCTAATACCTTCTCAATCGCTTCTCTTGTCATAGTCATTTCAAATTCCTCATTTCTTAATTTGATTTAGTTTTTAAATAATCGATAACTACCGTTTGTTTATCTGCCGCTTTATTATGTTCCACCGATTCCGCTTCCTCTACAGGTTGTCCAACATCTGTCTTCACATCACCTTGTAAATCCATATAGAATTGACCTTTAACCCCAGAAGCTAATTCTTGACCAACTAAATTACCATTTTGATCCGTATCTAAAAGAATCTTAGATTCTACGGCTTCCGTCGGTACAAGTTTTGAAGTTGCTTGCACTTGGCAATTCCATACTTCACGTTTTTGATCACCTGTAAATGAAAGCGTTAAAACTATCTTTCTTGCTTTTTTGGGATCAGTATTTAAGTCATACATATTTTCCATTACACGTTCAAATTCTTGATGAAATCTTTCAGAAAGTGCTCCATCAGCAAATGTATTTAAATCAATCATGACTTCCATTTCTTTTCTCACCTAAACCCTTCTTAATTAAAATTCAACATCCACTTGTATTTCGATATTCATAGGGATTTCTTGAGCCACAATAATTGAATTAGAGCTTATCCCTTTTTTAATCAACTTTTGAACTCCCTCTTTTGCAGCATCTTTTGTTTTGTATCCGTAAATACTTGGTAAATTAGATAAACCAGTAACTATTACTAAAATTTGTTGTTGCATGTTACTTCCTCCTATTGAATTTCTGCCATATTTATTTGTGCATTTGTAGATGTAATTTCTTCATCTAAAACAGTTGGAATTGAATATTCTTCATTAATGATTTGAATTGCTCTATCTAAATGATGACGTTTAATAGCTTTATAACTGTTCACACCAAACTCTCTATGTAGTTGACTATAAATATCGCTATATAGCTTTCTTCTAAGGCTAATATCCTTATATGCATTAGAATCCTTGCCACCTAGTAAAAGTACCCCTAGCTTCCTTACAACTTTTGATATTTCATCACATTCAACTGCATATAAAGGAGCATTTTCACGTAAGTCCTTCACATCAGATTTAATATCCCGGATTTCCTGAGTATGACCTTCCAGAGCTTGAAAAGTTAGTTTTAAAACACCCATTGGGTCTGTAGGTATTTTTTGCTGATTTTGTATGTGTTTTTTCATGCGTTTAAATTCTTCAATAAACTTAATTTTCATTTGAACAGCTTCTTTTGTGTTGTATCCCATGACAACTAGTGTGAAAGCTTCTTCTGTCAAATCGAATTTAGGTATTCTTTTATTTTGCGAATTAATGTAAGAGGACTCGTGAAAATTTACTTGTCCAAATTCTTTACCTGCATATCCAATTTGTTTTCGGATATCTTTCAGAACATTGTAATGATCTTTTCCAAACATATCTGCAATCATTAAACTGTCCGTTACTACCTCACCATTAACTTCAAATACTAATTGACTATTTACTTGTTTTTCATTTACTACTGTTAATTGATCCATAACTTTTTCCTCCTATCTATACACTTGGAATGATTTTAGTTTGATTTGCATAGCGATGTATCAAATGCAATTCACTACTTACTTTTTTAAAAATCAACCAATTTTCCGGATTCAAATTGTATGATTGGATATGAATCTTTTCTTTCTTAGTGGGCTTTTTACCGTTCTTCAATTAACTCGCCTACTTCCCTTAATAAGATTGCATCAATATTTTCTAACTCTATATGTACCGGATATTCTTTTACTCCTTCACAGTTCCAATTGATTGCAGTTGTTTTCCCATTTTCATCTTTTCCGATTTTGAATTCTTTAGCTGTAAAATTAATTGTTGCACCTGATTTGAAAATTACTGTTACTTTTTTCACTTCATACATCTCCTTATAGCTCGTCGAAAAACTTAGAAAGAAATAACTTCATTTCATTCGCTTTAAATAACCAGCGATTATTTTTTTGTTTAGCAAATTCTTGTACACGAGGATCACAAACTACATATTCCATTAACCAGTCATAACTTCGACTAGTTTCATATTGAAGTCTTTTCATATCCCACCAAGTACCAACTCCCATATCCGCTAACCTTTCATTAACTTGACGAGAAACTTCTTTTTGCAAGTAGGCATCATCAATTATGACTTGCACTGTCGCTGCCATTATGAAGCCTCCTTCACATCTAAAATTTTCATGATTTTTTCTCTTACTTTTTTTCCGTTCCTTTTTCCTGAAAGAATATCGGATAGATACGGATTTGAAATATCTAACATTTCTGCTAAATCCTTTTGCTTCATATCATTGATTATCAGCCATGTTTTAACTTTAATTTCGAATGCATTATTATCCATGCTTTCTCCCCTTCCTATTTTATTAGCTAATTTTTTAGCTTTTTATTGACATTATCTATCCTGAAAGTTAGAATTAAGACATAGCTAATAAACCTACATTAATAGCCTTTTACGTTGGGGAACGTGGTATGACGGCTTTATTCAGTAGTGTTTCGAGAGCTAAATAAATAGCTTATGAACACATAATACTATCCTGAAAGTAAGAAGTCAACAATTAAATCTAACCTTTAGGATAGAGTGTGTTTTAGCTTGAGATAGGTGGAAACAAATGACGTTATTTGAAAAAGTAAAAGAACTGGCTTCTAATCAAGGACTATCAATGGCTGAATTAGAAAGGCGCTTAGACTTTAGCCCTAATACTTTATATAAGTTAAAAACACAAAAGCCATCAATAGATAGAATAGAAACTATAGCTCAATACTTTAATGTGTCAACAGATTACTTGTTAGGGAGAACCGACAAGAAATACTGGGAACTAAACGAAAAAGAAGAGAAGGATATACAAAAGAAATTAGAAGAATTAATAGAGGATATGAGTAAATCTGAAGCACTCGCTTTCTCTAAAGACTCTGAACCAATGTCAGAGGAAACTAAGCAGTTACTACTTGTATCATTAGAAAACTCTCTTAGATTAGGGAAACAAATGGCTAAAAAGAAATTTACACCTAATAAATACAGAAACGAATAGTGATGGGAGCGGATCTGGTTGGTTTCAAAACAACAAATCAATTTAAAAATAGACAAACTACTTAGACAATATAACACCAGGGATCCATTCCTCATTGCTGAAGAAAAGGGGATTATAGTCATCACAGAAGACTTAGGAGATATTTTTGGATACTATCACAAAATATCTCGTATCCCCTTTATTCATATTAACGAACGACTTTCATATCAAAATCAAGTCTTCACCTGCTTTCACGAATTAGGACATGCTATCTTTCATCCGAATGAAAATACACCTAGATTATCTAAGGTATCGCTATGTTCTGAAATCCGTATAGAAGCCGAAGCAAATTACTTTGCAACAAGATTTCTTATCGATGGAAGTCATCATGATTACTACATACAAACCAAACAAGAATTATTACAACATTACGGAATACCCAAACAAATGGAAAGATTCATTTGAATTTACACCGTTAACAAAAGGACATTCTTTATAAATAGAATGGAGTGATTACAATGGCTAGTTTTAGAAAACGTAAAGACAAATGGGAATACCGAATTAGATACAAAGAGATGGGGAAATACAAAGAAACCTCTAAAGGCGGATTTAAAACAAAAAAGGAAGCTCAATTAGCTGCTGCTAAAGTAGAAGAAAAATTAGCAACCGGGGGCAATTTGAAGGATAGTAAAATAACATTCAACGAATACCTTTACGAATGGTTAAATACCTACAAGAAAGGTAATGTAGCTCCCAGAACTTATATGGTCTACGAGAAAAACATTAGACTTCATATTTTACCTGCGTTCGGAGAATTAAGGTTAAAAGATTTAACTAGGATTAAATACCAAAAATTTATTAATGGTCTAATGGAAAAGTACAGTAAAAAAACAGTAGAAACAATTAATGTCACAATGCATCATGCTTTAGATATAGCCGTCAACGAGCTTGGGATTTTAGAAAAAAATCCTACTTCCAAAATAAAATTAAGAACGACACGTGTAACCTCAAAGGATGATGAAATAAAATGTTATGACATAGACGAATTACAACAATTCTTAAATTATGTTCTTAAAGAAAAAGGCGGATTCAAATACTTCTCCCTATTTATGTTTCTCTCTCGAACAGGATTACGTATTGGGGAATGTTTAGCCCTCCAATGGGAAGATGTAGATTTTGAGGAACAGAAGCTATTCATTAATAAAACATTAATCAATACCAAAAGAAGTGAAAAAATTTTATTCGGTCCACCTAAAAATAAAAGTAGCAAACGAACAATTTCTTTAGATCCTTCTACTATATCTCATTTAAAGAAAATGAAGATAGAGCAAAATAAACAAGTTCTAAAGAATGGAAAATACTATAAAGATTACAATTTCGTGTTTACACATGAGAATAATTCCTGTATGCTACACCCATCAAGCCTAAAGTTTCTTTTAGAAGCTAGTAAGAAAGGTAATTTCAAATATATTACCTTGCACGGATTTAGACATACACATGCTGTCCACTTATTACAAAGTGGGGCAAATATAAAATACGTATCAGAACGTTTAGGGCATTCCTCCATAGACATGACAGCGAATGTTTATCTTCACATTACTAAATCTATGGAGGAAACTGCCGTAAACCAATATGACGAGTTTTTAAAATCTCGTGGGCAAATTGTGGGCAAGCATTTTTAGAAGTTCACTAAAATCACTTATCACCGTAGGTTTGAAACTTAGGTTTATAGAACGAACGATTTTAATCTAGCATCAGATAATAGAAGATAAAAAGATTAAAACGTTTATACAACAAGCCTTGCATTTCGTTTACATTTTTTCTTTATCGATAAAATACGTAGCAAAAAGAAAAATATGTGGGCGAAATGTGGGCACAAACAACAAATGTAGCAAAAGAGCACAGCGTGTATATATCGTGCGCCAACACTTTATATACCGTCCACCTGATACACCCAGGTAAACACTTGCCATACTCTCATGGGTTATTGTACATCATGTAGGGTTTCTTAAGCAACGTTTACCAAATTGGTGACGTTGCTTTTTTGTTCCAACAAAGGAGCCGACTAATGAAAACTCGTATTGATGTTATCGCAAATGAAGAATCTTATAACAACCTTTCTACATTTAATGAAGTAGAAGAACTAAATAAAACTATACGTACATACAGAGATATTATCCGTATGTCTATTAAACGTAACGATGTACAATCTAAACTCATTACATTACTTGAAATTTTAAAGCGCCACAGCTGCAAATATGTGGGCGTTAGTTTCTTATGCAAAAATAGAATAGCTGAAAAGATGGAAGTTTCATATAAAACCGTACAGCGTTTAATGAAAAAACTTGTGGATCTAGAGATGATTAAGCAAGTAGCAATGAAGCGTACAAAAGATATGTTACAAACTTCTAATGCTATTATCATTCAACCAATTGTGGAAGAAGTGTCCCACAAGGTAGATACTAAAAGTCCTACAAAGTGTCCTACCATTAAAACAACACCTGTTTCCTTAAAACAAAATATTAAAGATATAAACAAACGTAATATTAATGAGAATCGCAATACTCCTGAAGAGAACATTGAACAAGCTGATTTTGTTGCTCACTGGGTTCCAGAACGTTTCGTTTCTTTAACTAGCTCTTTCTATTCTGAATCTAAAATAATTCAAGAACTATGGAAGGTCGTAAGACAGTGCAATAAAGTTACAAACTTCTCTACAGGTGATAAAGCATTTGATAAAGAACAGGAGCTTACAATCGGCTTAAAATCTATTAAAGAATTTGTTATGAAAATTAAGTCTGGGGCAAAAATGAACAAGGGTAAATTCGCTTATTTCAACGGGATTGTAAATAACTTAATGGACAAGTTCTACTTTGATAAGGAGTTTATGGAAGCATAACACCCCTTAAAAATACGAACAAATGTTTGATTTTTAATCATTGGCTTGGTATTATATGGTTAGATATTTCATAAACAAAGTGAGGGTATACACCATGAAACCATTAACAAGTAGACAAGCTGAAATTTTAACTTTCATTCAAGAAAAAGTTATAGAAAACGGATACCCTCCCACTGTTAGGGAAATTTGCCAAGCCACTGGACTTGCTTCTAGTTCCACAGTACACATGCACTTAATGCACTTGGAAAAAAAGGGATATATCCACCGCGATCCATCCAAATCACGCACAATAAAAGTTTTAAAAGGAGGATTTAAACATGATTACCAACCCGGTAGCATTTGAAAAGGACAAATTGATTAGGAATATTTATTCGAAACAAAAAGGTATTGCAGCTTTATTATTAAAGCATGAAAAGCGGCAAGAGGTTGCACACCTCATTTACAAATGGCATTCTCATAAAAACTTTTTTATCCAAAACGCCGCTATTACAAATATACCTTTAGATGAACTTAAAGAAAGACATAAGCAAGTTACTCAATTACTTGAGCAAGTAGAGTTATATACAATCCAGTAAACATTTATAAATAATCCTAATATATCCAAACTTTGATTTAATGATGTTGTTATTATATATCAGGAGGTTATTTCATGAGTTATGACACTGTAGCATCGCTACAACGTATGCAACAATTAGAACAAGCTCAGGCTGCAACTGAGAAACGTATAGTGTTAAAGCCAATATATTCTTCTTTAGATACAGTGTTAATTGTTCTTGCAGTTATTCTATTTATTCCAACTTTCACTTTTTCTTTAGTGGCATTTTTAGTTTACTATTATACAAAATTCTTTTTCATGAACACACGATTAGTAAAGAATGTAGCTACTGGTGAAAAGTTTTATGTCGATAAACAGGAATT
>WPCH01092018.1_pt1 | contig 18246 bp, 13 predicted proteins | sample 5399881 | NCBI WGS metagenome assembly WPCH01 (sample SAMN12869468, study PRJNA574797) | sludge metagenome | isolation source: wastewater treatment of pH5 | place: China:Beijing | collected 2019-05-20
TTGGATGGCACCAATGGTAATGTCTTTCTTCTCCATCACTGTTTTCTTGGCATCATCATACATCACTGCGTGGACTTTCTCTGCCTCCAAAGCATAATGCGTGGAACGAATAGCGCCTTTTTCTCCCTGCAGCTCTGCAACAGCCTTGTAAGCGGGATACATTTCTTCGATTTCAAAAGTCTCACCGTCAAAGGCATCCTGTAAATTGGCTACGGAACCGGCAATTCCGCCCAGTTCTTTCAAGTGGTTGCGGGCATGCACCAGTTCTGCATAAGCAATAGCTTTAAACAGTTTGGCCACATTGGGAAAGCCTTCTTTTCCTGCAACAGCGCTATAGATTTGATACTTCATATGTGCTTGGCTTTCTCCAGAAAAAGCATCTCGTAGATTCTGTTCGGTCATCTTTCTCATCGATGAAACTCCTCCTTAATTATGTTTATGCCGTTATTACTTACTATACCATACCGCACCACAGCTGACAATCAGCCTATTACCATACATTATCAACAGGCCAAACCACTAAATGCTGTGGAAAAACATCTGTTTCACCCACTCTCTTGTGGGTAACCTGTGTATATTGTGGATTGTTGTTGAATCCAACGGATTCAACAACTCGCAGTTTTGCTATGCAAAACTGCACAGCTGGGAGCAGATGCGGGTTTAACAACAAATTGCTCCCCACCGTGCAGTTTTATTCCATAAAACTGCAGTTGTTGAACCCCTTGGGTTCAACAACCAACCCATACAGAATCTCGTTGCCTTGCTTGCCCACTTCGTCCAGTAATCGGGCTTTTTTGAATGTGTACGTCATTTTTTGGGCTTTGCCCCGCGCGATTCCTGCTAGCTTTGCCAAGTCTTTGTTCGTAAAGGGGCAGGGCAAATCAGAAGGTAGGAGATCAAGGTAGTCCGATGCCCCCGAAAAGCTCCGCAGTTCAATCACCTCAGTCAGATTGCGATCTACAATACTGACACCACGCCGGCGCCAGCTCCCCTTTCCATCATCACAACGGATTTCCCGTTCGTTAATCAGCACGGCCTCCACCGTCAAATGTGGATGCAGAATCAGATGGGGTATACGAATCAACTCCGAAAAGAGATCATAAATGTCTTCTTTTTTTGGTGATTTCCTTGTACTCAAAAGCTCACCTGTCTCCGGCGCGATTCTGACGATATCACGCCGCAAGGCGATCGGGTAAACCAGGTGAACATTGTGACCGTCTAGGAGCTTGGCCAGCTTCTTTTTGATGGACGTGAAGTTCTTTGTTTGAATCTCCACTAGGCGATCTTCTTGCACGACATCAATATGGTATCCATCGACCTCTCCCTCCACAATATCGCCAGGTTGCCGGTAGTATTCCTTGAGACCAGCATGTAAAGAGCTTTCATTTTGCGTACCTATCACAAAGCTCCACCCCAAATGAGCCAGATCAGTACATAACCGGTCGTTACTGCAGCTAAGGTGTAAGGGACACTTAAGCCCATAAACTCGCCAACCTTTACTTCATAGCCTTCCTTGCGTAGGAGTCCCAGGCCAGTAATATTGGCTGAAGCCCCAATCGGGGTAAAGTTTCCACCAAGGGTTGCCCCGATCAAAAGACCAAAATACAGAAGGTAAGGGTCTACACCCAAGAGAGAAGCCACGCCACCGACAACAGGGAGCATGGTAGCCACATACGGAATATTATCCACAAACCCAGACATTAAAACCGACATCCAGACCACCAAGGTGTAAATTAAGAAGACATTCCCCTGACCAGCATTTACGATGAAGGCTGCAATCCTGTCAATCACGCCCACCTGGGTCAACCCACCAATTACGATGAAGAGACCGATGAGCAAAAAGAGGGTAAAAAAGTCAATCTCCCCAAGAGTATTGCCGGCCCATTTTATACTATTGCCCTTGCCTAAACCTCGTAGCAAACCGACAAACATGAGGGCGACACAGATCAGACCATTGGTTATATCAGGTTTCTGACGTATAAAAGAAGCCAAAATCAAGAGCACCACCATAAAGACTAAGAGAAACGAAGGGAAATAGTCCTTTACTTCAGTACGCCCCTGGGGCTTTACCTCGCCTTTCATAGAACAGAGCACCCAGTACAACACGACAGTTGCAGCTAGCGCGCCAATCTGCACAACCCAGAAGATTCCGACCCGCCCTTTGGTAAAAAAGAAATCAAGAAAATCCATTCCGGCATGGCCACCGAGCATAATCGATGTAGCATCGCCTACCAGTGTGGCGGCCCCCTGCAGGTTTGAAGCAATAGCTACCGCAATAACGCTTGGCACCGGTGAGATTCCCTGCTTCTTAGCCATACTGATAGCAACAGGAGCCACAATTAATACAGTAGCCACATTATCAACGAAAGCCGATATGAAACCAGAAAACAAGGATAATGCCACTACAGCCCAGCGCAAATTCGGAGTTTTTTCAACGATTAAGTCTGCCAGTCGAGCCGGCATACGGGACTCAATAAAAAGTGCAACAATGCCCATCGTACCAGCGATCATCAAGATCACATTCCAGTCCACAATGCCGCCTACCATGTCCAGGGGAACAATTCCTAAGATAATAAAGGCTCCTGCTGCCAAGACGGCGATGTGGGCCCTAAAACGTGGCAATACCAGCAAAAGAATATACGTCGCGACAAAGAGCGCAATAGCTACCGTTTCCATAAATACACGACACCTCTTTAGATCGTTTAGCGGTTCTTTCCGAACCATGTTACAGTCTTACTCAGGTTAAACATCCACTCATACTCGGATCGTTCTTCTCCTCCAGCGAAGGTTTTCCTTTCTCCAACTGCGGCGTTTTCAAAATACTACAAAAGTGGCATGGAAATGTCTACCATCCATGCTATAATTATATCGTGAAATTGGAGAGGTGAGGTCATGGATGCAATCGAAGTGTCTGGATTTTCCAAGAATTATCGATCAATCCAAGCGGTCAGAGACATCTTATTTCGTGTAGCATGCTCCCCGCCTACACTTGTATGATCGTAGCCGTTACAGGACTCATGTCACTGCCTTTAGCCGTGGCTACCTACCGGGAGCAAAAAATCCTCAAGCGCTTTATGGCCACGCCCATTCAACCGCTGCAGATCCTAGTATCGCAGGTCGTAGTCAACGGCATTACCACCTTGGCAGGTATTACCTTACTCCTCCTTGCGGCCAAGCTTGTCTACAAAGTGCAATTCTTTGGCAACGTGTTAACAACCATCATCGCCTTTCTCCTGGTAGTGGTAAGCATGTTCAGTCTCGGCCTAGTCATAGCAGGAGTTACCCCAAATGCAAAGGCAGCTTCGTCGCTAGCGTTTATTGTCTATTTTCCCATGCTCTTTCTGTCTGGAGCTTCCATACCTCTCAACATCATGCCTGATGCCCTGGTGACGATTTCCAATTTCCTGCCCCTAACCTACGGGGTAAGATTACTCAGCGGCATCTGGCTCGGTGGCAAATTTCTTGATTATGGATTGGAAGTGGCCGTTTTAGTAGGCATCACCGTTGTCTGCAGCGCCGTGGCCATCCGGTTCTTCAAATGGGAGTGACAGCTAATCGACTCCACAACGCTGCTAACATATTCAGTAGCAACAGCGGAAGCGGAGGCTCCGTAGCGGTCAACGATCTCCATAATGGCCGCCTCAAGTAGGACACCATCTGCATCCCCAATAGCTTCAGCTACGTCTTGTGGTCGCGTCTGCCCACAGGATACCACGATTGGGAGAGACGTGAACTGGCGTACCTGGTCTAAGACTTGCTGTGAGCTATCGCCGGGGATGAGACAAATAAAGCCGTTTGCAGCCTGGGCGATCTGCTCCAGCCGACTTTTTGAAGTTGGCACCACAGGTGAGACATACTCTAGACCCAGTTCCCCACAAGGGCCGGCGAACTCTTCCTGTTCGGCAAAAGGCACGTCCGGAAGGATTAAGGCATCTGCCCCAACCGAGACCGCCTGCTTAATAAAACGTTCTGTGCCATAGGAGAACACCACATTGGCATAGGTCCTGAGAACCAACGGAATCGTGGTTCGATAACGAACTCTCGCCACGAGCTCCAAGACATGGTCGGCGGTAACCCCTTGTCGAAGGGCATGTTCGCTGGCCTTCCGCGAAATCGGACCTTCTCCAGTAGGATCCGAAAAGGGAATCCCTAGCACGATCAGATCTGCACCACCTTGGTCTAGGGCATAAATCAAATCTGTAGTCCTTTCCAGATCAGGGTAGCCACAGGTGAGAAAGGGCATGACAGGTCTTCCATTCGAAAATGCTCTGCTGACTTTCATTCTACTAGATCCTCCCCTCGATAACGGGCAATGGCTGCGCAGTCCTTATCGCCCCTTCCAGACAGATTAATGATCATGATCTCATCCCGGCTCAACGTGGGTGCGAGTTTTCTGGCATGGGCGACTGCATGGGCACTCTCAATGGCGGGAATAATCCCTTCAGTCCGGGACAAGTATTCAAAGGCTTCTACAGCCTGTTCGTCCGTAACCGAAACGTATTCTGCCCTCCCAGTATCATGGAGCCAAGCATGTTCTGGTCCGACACCGGGATAATCCAAACCTGCTGAAATGGAGTATACCGGAGCAATTTGCCCGTATTCATCTTGGCAAAAATAGCTTTTCATCCCATGAAAGATCCCTAAACGACCCGTGGTAATTGTTGCTGCGGTATCGGGGCTACTCGCACCCCGGCCTGCTGCTTCACAGCCAATGAGATGTACCTCGGCATCTGGGATGAAATGATAAAAAGCTCCCATGGCATTAGAACCTCCACCTACGCAAGCGATAACATAATCGGGCAATCGGCCTTCCAGGGCTAAAGTTTGCTCCTTGATTTCGGAGGAGATCACCCCTTGAAAATCCCTCACCATCGTCGGAAAAGGATGGGGTCCCATAACCGAACCTATCAAATAGTGGGTGTCAGCGATCCTCTTGATCCACTCCTCCATAGTTTGGTTTACTGCATCTTTCAAGGTTGCGGTCCCGGTGGTAACAGGCGTAACCTTCGCACCCAATAGGCGCATGCGGTAGACGTTGAGGGCCTGTCTTTGCGTGTCCTCCTCCCCCATGAAAATCTCGCATTCCATATCCAGCAGAGCTGCTGCCGTTGCGGTGGCCACACCGTGCTGGCCGGCCCCGGTCTCTGCAATGAGCCGAGTTTTGCCCATTCTTTTGGCCAAAAGTGCCTGACCAAGCACATTATTTATCTTATGGGAACCAGTATGGTTGAGGTCTTCCCGTTTTAGATAGATTTTAGCCCCACCGAGATCCCGAGTCATCTTCTCAGCAAAATATAAACGTGATGGACGGCCGGCATAATTGTTCAGGTGCCCCTGTAATTCCTCGCGAAACACTGCCTCATCCTTAAGCGCAGAGTAGGCCTCCTCCAGCTCCAAAACGGCGTCGATCAATACTTCAGGAATATACTGCCCTCCATGTTCTCCAAAGCGTCCCTTTGACATAGTTTTCTCCCTTTCTCAGATAATCAGTATATTTGGCTCTGTCATGCACATTCCGCCAGGGAACAACCATGCCCACCAACCCCTTTCCGCCAGAAATGAGAGCATAAAAAAACCCACCCCTGACAAATAATGTCAAGGACGGGTTCAAGTGAAAATCATCGAACACGCGGTGCCACCTTGATTCATGAAAATGAATTCATGCGCTTAGCAGGATACCATCATATCCCCGGCAACTGACGTGTGCCCACACGTTGCAGAATACTATGCAAAGACATGAACTGTCTTTGCCTTTCCCTGCACCCTCCGCGGTCCATTTGATGACTTGTTTTCAACCCGGCTCTCAGCATCCCGGGCTCTCTGTGTGAACATGATCACCGTTATCTCCGCATCAACGGTTTTTTGAACGACTGAATTGCCCATAGTATAGCATGGAAATTTCCCGCTGTAAATAGGATTCTTTTCCCTGGTTCCCAGACTCCCCCAGTTTACGCCGAATTGCACCTTCGACTTACAGTCGAGCTAGATCACTCTCAAACTTTGCTCCGATGAGATCCGGCCAATCGGAAAGGGCATCTAGACGACCTAGGAAAAAGCGCAATGTCTTGGGTTCGTCTACAAAAGTCAGACCCCCAATCATCTCGCGGTGCTCATAGAGCCAGGTGATGCGGTCAATTGTGTATTGCACATGGCTAAGAGTGTAAACCCTCCGGGGCAAAGCCAAACGAACCAACTCCAGATCAGCCAAAACCTCGTTTCCTTCCCCATCACGCCCCTCGGAAAGGGTCCCCCTCTCCATACCCCGGACTCCGCTTACAATATAAAGTGCTGCGGCTAGAGCACCGGCGGGATATTGGCTTTGGGGAATGTGGCAGACGAATTCCTTGGCGTTAATATGACAGCCTAAACCACCAGGGGGGGTGACCACGGGAATGCCCATTTTGTCTATCTCATTAACCATGTAGGCGATAAACTCCGGGGCCTGGTTAATCATTTCCTCATCCATTGTTTCTTCTAAACCCACCGCCATGGCTTCCATCTCCCGCACCGACATGCCGCCATAGGTCAAGAAACCTTCATATAAGGGGATCAACTCCCGCAGGGAAGTAAAAAGATCGTCTCGGCCGGTGCAAATCCCCCCGCCCCTGGCACAGCCTAGCTTACGTCCGGAGAAGTACAGCAGATCAACAAGGTCGCAGATTCTTCTGGTAATCTCGCGAACGCTAAGGTCTTGGCACTGGAGCTCCCGGCGTTTGACGAAGTAGAGATTGTCCGCTAAGAGGCTGGCATCCAATATCAGTAAGACACCATTTGTATCACAAATTTTCCGCACTCCCTCTAGATTCTCCAACGAAAAGGGCTGACCGCCGATGAGGTTTGTACCTGCTTCCATCCGTACGAAAGCAATCTTTTCGGATCCATGCTTGTCTATGAAAGCCTCAAGACGGCCCAAATCCATATTTCCTTTAAAGGGATGATTGCTTGTTGTATGCAGGGCCTCTCGGATAGGAAGCTCTACAATGCTTCCCCCGTTTAGCTCAACATGGGCCTTTGTCGTTGTGAAGTGATAGTTTGTGATAACCACTGAACCAGGCTTGACTAATACTTTCGCAAGCACGTTTTCGCAAGCACGTCCTTGATGGGCCGGCAGAAAATGTTGCATTCCAAAGAGTTCCTGGCAGGTGCTTTCTAGTCTTGTAAATGTCTGAGAACCCGCGTAGCTGTCGTCGGCAACCATCATGGCCCCTTGTTGCCGGTCACTCATGGCATTAACACCACTGTCGGTGAGCATATCCAAGAAGACATCGGTGTTCTTTAGCAAAAAGGTGTTAAAACCCGCCTCCTTAATGGCTTGTAGACGACGTTGGGTTGGTACTAGAGACAACTTCTGAACTATTTTGGGTTTGTGCATCTCCAGGGGGATCGTCCGGCCGCTAAACAATTTGCTTTCTTTCACCTTTACCACTCCTTGATTTTTTTCAAACAAAAAAGCCGTCCTATCACAGGACGACTTTGAGCCGCGGTACCACCTGGTTTAATCCGATCACCACAAACTCGTTCACAGATTCCCTCTAGGGGGCTATCACCCCCGCAGCCACTAACGCTGGCACACGTCACGACCTACTCTTCGTTCAGTCGGCGACTCCAGGGTGTAACTTCGGATCCAGGCAATTACTGGGTTGCACCAATCCCCAGCTCTCTGTAAATTGGAACTGAAACCTACTTTATCCCCTTCAATGTCTTTCGGTTGTTTGAATTAAAATAAGTATAAGGGCTAGACGAAGCATTGTCAACAACAAGATCTTGCCACTTTTGAAACCAAAGCCATGGGTCAGTTCCCGTACCGGACATGCCTGAATGGGATGGGATGGTATAGAAATCCCTAGAAGACGCAAAATAAGGGCGGAGGTGATCTAGTGAACATTACCCTGACCCAAAAGGAGAAGCTCCTCTTAGAGGACCAAAAGAAACACGAACAACTCTGTGTCGAAAAATACAACAGCTATGCTAATCAAGCGCAAGATCCACAATTGAAGCAGTTGTTCCAGCAATACGCCACGCAGGAACAGAAACATTTGGACACCGTCAACCAAATGTTGGGTGGCACCGTGCCAAACCTTCAGCAAAACCAAAGCCAACAAATGCAGCAAAGCACTGCCGTGTCGGGCTTTACAGCTGGCCTTAACAGCTCCGATGCATCCCTCTGTCAAGACATGCTCACGACAGAGAAATATGTGTCTGGAGCGTACGACACGACTATCTTTGAGTTCACCAACTCCCAGGCGCGCCAAGTTCTCAATCACATCCAAAAGGAAGAACAACAGCACGGGGAAGGAATCTTCAACTACATGCAAAGCAATGGCATGTACAATCCTCAATAATCACGATCGCGCTGGAACACCACCGCAACAGGTGGTGTTCTGCGGCCCTTATAGGGTTTGGACGAACGGTTGGCAATAACAAGTTCTTGCCAGGTACCAAATCTTGGCCCTAAAACCAAAAGCTGGTGAAACAACGTTCACTAGAACGCTATTGCGGATTCTTGAGACGGTAGCTTGTGCGGTACGTCCCATAATTTCTAGACGAAACCCCGAAATTCTCACTGCCAGTGTAGGCGTCTTGGCCGGGAAGTATCTCCGCCAAGACAACCGCAACTTCTCCAGGTTTAACTAAACCTGAATGAACAGCCGCTGTCGCCAGATCAGAGTCGAGGGTGTAAACACCTGTGCCCCATACTGTGCCAACATTTGAACCAGTTACCTGAATCGCTAGGGTTTGTCCAATGTAGCCAGCAAAATTCCATAAATTGCCTGGATTTTGAATTAGAAGCGAACTTTTATCGAACTCAACAAACTCATAACTGTAATTATAGGTTCCATAGTTCAAAGAGGTTATTCCATTACGAGTAGACCCCACATGCTCAGATTGGGCTGGCAAGATGCGTACAGCAACAATACCGTTTTCGTCGACATCAAGAACACCAGCATGGACAGCAGCTGTCCCCAAATCCGAGTCATTTGTGTAGAAGTTGGTGCCCCAAATTCTACCGTTATTTGCGCCTTTCACCCATAAGTAGACAATTTGTCCTACATTGGATGCGGCCCCGACATTCCTGCTAAGGTGCTTAATTTCAACAGGTTCGGACCAAGTGCGATAGGTGATTTGGCGTGCTAAGTCACTTCCTGCCAGAGTTGATAGCGCTTCAAAACGAGAAATTATGGACTCTAAGTCCTTGAGGAAGTCGGTAGAAGCGGCTCGATTAGCAACTGCCTTCTCGTAGGTAGTGCGCAGTTCCAAAACTAGAACCGGCAGGTCGTCAGAAAAGTTTTCTGCCGGTTGCCAAGCCGAGTAAGCGAAAACTGGAGCAGCCATCAAGCAAATCAAAAGAGCCGTTAGAACGGATCTAAGATGTTTTTCCATAAAATCCCTGCTTCCCATGTAGTTTATCTGAATCTAAAACTGATATTGGACTTCTGGCCGTATATAAGGATGGTGATCTTCATCACGATAATTAGAAACGATACCCCAATGGTCTGTTCGAGCTGTCAACCACAAGCTTTCAAGCCCCGCGGGGATTTCTACTTCCACCACAAATTTCGACTGAGAACCGGGCACAAACGCAACCGATTGAATCAAAAGTGGTTCATTGGGTGCGGTGGGGCCATAGGCCCAAAGCTCCAGCTGATCCTTGCTCAAGTCCTGCACGTTCTTATGCAGATTAAGGACGAAACCACTAGAAGTAACATCACTGATAAACGCCTTGTTCGGGGTTAGAATGGGCGGAGTGACCTCACCCCAGAAGTTTGGAGCCCACACTTGCGTAAATCCGCCAATGTTCACTCCATCGCCGGTTGCTCTAAAGAGAATTGCAGAACCCACATCCGCATCTTGTGTAGTGTATTGGGTAGTATTTGCCCCTGGAATCTGCTCCATTTCAAAGGTAACAGGATCCACACGGTACCACTGGTAGCTCAAATATTGCGCATCCACGGCAACGCCGTCTGATATCCGGTTGGCAGTGGCATTTCCTGTGAAAATCTCTCCCACATAGGAACTCCCGCCAGACATGCCCCAGTAACCAAAATAGGTGTGTACAGGAGAAGGCACTACCTCAATTTCATTGGATGTATAACCATCCAGGGGTCCTCCTACCATGAGGAGGCGGAAGGTAGTCGTTTCCCAATACGTAAGGGAGAAATTGTTACTACTCGCTGTACTTGTCTCAACATCCTCATAGGCCTTCCAGGTAGAGTCTATAGCGTCAAAGTATTGAAGCGCATACCCATCTCCTCCTAGACTCTCCGGTGTTGGAAAGCCCATGTCTACCTCGGGATGACCGGTTGTGGAGTTAATGCTTGGCCAACGATGGTTACGATCGACATAAAGCCCAGCAAAGGTGTTGGCTGGTGCTGTGGAGGGAGTAAAAGATGGGATTGTTCCACCGCTGCCTGGCACAAAGGACTGCCTAATCGTTGGCTGGTATTCACCATCAACGGTACCCGGACTAAGATCAAAAACCACTCCATAAGCATTCACTGTTGCGCGAGTGATTTTATCAGCACCCACGACCCTCACGCTAGAGTTAGCAATGAAGTGAGCTATGGGTCCTGCGAAAATATTGACCCGAACGCCCGATGTATCTGCGGCAATCTGAATGGATCTTGCACCACTGTAGACATTAAGTCGAATATCTGAACCATTCACCACCAAACGATTATCGGAAGCATACTCATTCCATGTTTCGCTTGCCACATCATTAATGAGAATATCCCCGGTAACATGCAGGTGATTTGTGACAGAGGCATTCGGGGCATTAAAGATCAAGTTCCCGATAATCCGCCCTGTTCCTACCAACTCCAAGGATTCATCTTCGTCAAATGTATATTCCACATCGCCCGTAAGAGTCTTACCATATACGTATAGATTGATCGGTCGATTGATGACAAGCTTTGTTGCTAATACCAGGTCATCAGCGAGGCTGATACTAGTCACTTCAGGGTCATTTATGGCATTTGCTATATCTTCCTCGTTATTTACAATCGCAACGCCTTCGTCAGCTACAAGCCGTATGGTAATGCTCTGTTCTTTGTTCATCACCACTGACTGATTTTTGCTCTCGAAGCCAACAGCTCCAACCAAGATCTCCACAGTACCCGACAGTCCCGAGAAAGTAGCCGTGCCACTTGCATTGGTTTCTTGTGAATCCGTACTCTTACCCGCGACTTCAACAAGTGCACCTTCAAGTGCCGTACCAGTAGCATCGTTAAGCACCGTCACTGTCAGCTTATAGGTTTTGGGGACACTTGAACCGCCACCAAGGCAACCACTGAGTAATGCAATAACGACCACCGTCACAATAAGGAACGCATTCTTGCCAAATTTTCCCATCTCGAATTCATCCTCCTTGTCAGATCTTAGGTATCATGTCCCTGCAACACCTTTGTTCACTCTTTGATGATGCCTCAGTCCAGCTAAGACTCGCATTCAGTATAGGAAAGATCTGGTCCGTCTGTCATCAAACAAAAGTCCAGATCAATAAAAAAACCTCTCCTACTAAAGTAGGAGAGGAGGCTTATTCCTTGCTGTTCAGGTCTTTTACACGCTTATTGGTTTTTCAGAAGCATACTGATAAGCTCTGCTCGACTGGCCACATCGTATTTTCCAAATATGTTTCCCGCGTGGGTTTTCACTGTACTTTCGGCTATTCCCAAAGTGACCGCGATTTCCCGATTAGGTTGGCCAGACAAGATCTGCTGCAATACTTCCTGTTCTCTGGTAGTCAGAGCTTCCAGGGGAGTATGCTTTAGCAAAACTTCAGCCTTTTGTGGTTCATTCAGACGATCGTAGCTGGCTAGGTAGGCATGGGTTTTGAGTAACAGAAGCAACTGCCTATTCAGGGGCGGTAAAAGGAGCATGGCAATACACAAGACGGAGAGTGCCAAAACGGTGATCTCTGCGCTGGAGATCTTCATATAGCTCATCGCATGACCTAGCGCTCCACCAACGAAAATACCAAACACATTGGCAGCGAGTCCTGCACCAAAGACTTTAACAGGGTTTTGCGCATAGTCCAGCATCTCAGCAAGAATACTCCACCAGAAAAGATCAAAAATGCCAAATGCACCGAGCATCAAAGTGTTGATCACAAAATAATCGATGGCACCTGTCCCTAGAACCATGTAACCTATAAATGCGCCCATAATCATAATCAAACCTATATAGAGCGAACGAGGGCGGTTTTCCTGTTTGAGCAGGTTGCGCATAACGGCAATGGCAGCAATGTATGGTACTGCCCAATACCAACTGGCGAAGACTGTTAGATGCCTAAAAGCGGGATTAATCACGTGATACATGAGACCGGAATTGATTGTGATAACAAAAACAAAAACACATAATATGAGCAACGCATAGCTGACGTTATTCGGCGAATTTATTTCTGTTGCCCCTGGGCTGGATGTGCCAACAGATAGGGGCAATTTCTTTAGAAACAACAACCCCACTACAAGGCATAGCATCGAAAGGATCAGGCCAACATGAACTGAAACATGCATGGGAGCTATATGAATCCCGATCATGATGACCTTAGAGCCAATCAACACATCGGCACAAACGCGAAAACGTTCAGTCTTAGGAATCCATGTTTTCAAAAAATATCCCCAAGCAGCAAGGTAACAGCCCCCTGCATAGGCCGCCACAATGAGACCACCCATCCACAAAAACGACGGACTAAAGAAAAACGGCACCGTTGCGATGAGACAAACTCCCATTCCTCCCATCATCACTTTGCGGGTCGCATCGGGAGAGTCTACAAGCCAACCACACGAAAGCAGACCTGCAAAAACGGCAATAATGGCACTAAATATGTATCTCGGAAACGAGAGGTTATGCGAATCAAGCAAACCATATAAAACCGGTCCCTCGAATACGAACGTAAGCAAGAATGCAAAAGGGAACGAGAAGCCGATGATCATTAATGCGCGGCGATGCGTCGCTAATAAATAGTCCACTTGGCCAACCCCTTCATCGTTCCATTAGTACCTCATCCAAATTATAACACATCAGCCGAAATTTCGCTTACACTCCTAGTCGCTTTCGTAATTCTTGAAGGAGTATTCCGGCCGAACCACTAGGAGTACTCCAAGTTGTTGACATTGGCTCCCCAAGTTGATAAAATGACACTAATATGATGAAGCCGTGAACAGGAGTAGTATGGACGAGTGGATGTTTAAAGAGAGTTGCTGTCTGGTGCAAAGCAACACATCTCCGTCCAGAACTCACCTGGGAGCTGTTTGCGTGAAGGGCTTGCCTTAGCGCAAACCGGTCATTCCGTTATCATGCCTAATGAGGGGTGTGTTCTTATCCTCGGCTACAGCCTCGGATAAGTTCTCACAATTAGAGTGGTACCGCGAATCTTTCGTCTCTAAGTATAGAGAAGGAAGATTTTTTCTATTCAAAGCTAAACCGAGGGGGAAGCAAAATGGCCCGTTACAACCATCAAGACGTAGAAAAGAAGTGGCAACAGATTTGGGAAGCCAAGGAAACCTTCAAAACCAGCGAGGATCGTAGCAAACCCAAGTTCTATGCCCTTGTCGAATTCCCCTACCCATCCGGAGATGGACTGCATGTGGGGCATCCAAGGCCCTATACCGCCCTCGATGTGGTAGCCCGTAAACGTCGGATGGAGGGTTATAATGTCCTCTTTCCCATGGGCTGGGACGCCTTTGGCTTGCCTGCAGAAAACTACGCGATTCAAACCAAGATCCACCCTTCGGTGGTGACAGAACGCAATATAGCCCGTTTTAAAAAGCAAATGCAATCCCTGGGTTTTTCTTTCGACTGGTCTAGGGAAGTAAACACTACCCACCCCGACTATTTCAAGTGGACCCAATGGATTTTCCTCAAACTCTTTGAAAAGGGTCTGGCTTATAAAAAAGAGATGCCCATTAACTGGTGTCCTCGCTGCAAAATCGGTTTGGCCAATGAAGAGGTAGTAGATGACGGCTGTGAACGTTGTGGCCATGCGGTAGAAACCAGAGTTAAAAACCAATGGATGCTTAAGATCACTGCCTACGCGCAGAGACTCATTGATGATTTGGATCTGGTCGATTATATTGAGAGAGCCAAAATCCAACAACGCAACTGGATTGGACGTTCTGAAGGCGCAGATGTGACATTCAATATCAAAGACACCGGAGAGTCCTTAACTGTGTTCACCACCCGGCCCGATACACTCTTTGGTGCGACGTACATGGTGATTTCACCAGAACACCCAGTTCTAAAGACGCTTCAAGATCGCATTAAGAATCCCAGTGCCATCGCAGCATACCAAGAAGAAGCACGTAAGAAATCGGAGTTCGAACGGGCGGAGTTGAACCACGAAAAAACTGGTGTGAAGATTGACGGGCTTGTAGCTATTAATCCGGTGACGGACCAAGAGATCACAATTTGGGTTTCGGACTATGTTTTGATGAGCTACGGAACAGGTGCCATCATGGCGGTTCCCGGCCATGACCAGCGAGACTGGGAGTTTGCCACCACCTTTGGCCTACCCATTATTGAAGTTGTAGCCGGTGGAGATGTAACAGAAGGAGCCTACACGCAAACAGACACAGGCACCATGGTGAACTCAGGCTTACTGAACAGTTTACCTGTGGAGAACGCCAAGGAGAAAATAGCGATCTGGCTACAAGAACGGGGCTTAGGTGTAGCCAAGGTAAACTACAAACTCCGTGACTGGGTTTTTTCGAGGCAGCGCTATTGGGGCGAACCCATTCCCCTTGTCCATTGCGAAAAATGCTGCTGGGTGCCCCTCCCCGAAAGCGAGCTTCCACTCCATCTCCCAGAGGTAGCAAACTATGAGCCAACCGACACCGGCGAATCTCCCCTAGCTAAGATTAGGGAGTGGGTCGAGACCAGCTGCCCCACTTGTGGCGGACCAGCTGAACGAGAAACGGACACCATGCCCCAGTGGGCTGGGTCGTCTTGGTATTTCTTGCGTTACATCGATCCGAACAACACCCAGGAACTAGCCAGCAAAGAGCGTCTAGAGTACTGGATGCCCGTCGATTGGTACAATGGTGGTATGGAGCACACTACCTTGCACCTGCTCTATTCCAGGTTCTGGCATAAGTTCTTGTACGACATCGGTCTTGTTCCCACGTCAGAGCCCTACCAAAAGCGGACCTCCCATGGCATGATCTTGGGCGAGAACAACGAAAAAATGTCTAAGTCCAGGGGAAATGTGGTCAATCCCGATGACATCGTAGAGGAATACGGGGCGGACACCCTGCGCATGTACGAGATGTTCATTGGGGACTTCGAGAAGAGCGTTCCCTGGAGCACCGATGGCGTCAGGGGCTGCAAGCGATTCTTGGATCGGGTATGGAAACTGAAAGATCAGGTTAAACCAGGTGACACATATAGTGAGGCACTAGAGGCTAAGATGCACCAGACCATCAAAAAGGTGAGCAGCGACTATGAGAGCTTGAAGTTCAATACAGCCATCGCCGCTTTGATGACCCTTCTCAATGATGTGAACCACGTAGGAACCATCAATAAAGCCGAAATGAAGACCTTCTTGATTCTTCTCAATCCCGTGTCGCCTCACCTCACGGAAGAGCTGTGGAAACTCTTAGCTTTCCCCGGTATGCTGAACGAGCAAAGCTGGCCAAGTTTTGATGAGGAAAAAACCATCGCCCACACCATCGCCATCGGTGTGCAGATTAACGGCAAGGTACGGGGTGATATCACTGTCAACCTCGATGACTCACAAGAAGTGGCTAGAGAAAAAGTGATGGCCAACGAGAACATTCAAAAGGCTCTCGCCGGAAAGACCATTGTAAAAGAGATCTATGTCCCTGGACGTATCTACAATATCGTAGTGAAGTGAACTTGTCACAAAAGGGCTCCCAAGTATCGAGGGGGCTCTTTTCGTTCCCCATTCACCTGGTTAGCAGTCTTTCATAGGTCAAATCAACACCGATTGCTCCCAGTGGCGCAGTGATCATGATGGCCAATACAGCAACAGCTAAAATCGTATCGCCAGCAGCAATCCCCAGGGATAACGGAAGACCACCGATGGCTGCCTGCACTGTCGCTTTAGGTAGATAGGCTATGGCACAAAATAGACGCTCCTTTGGATACAACCGGGTCTTGACCAGACAGAAATATACTCCTACTATCCGGAATAAAAGTGCTACCCCTATCAGGTAGACCGGCATCATCCCCGCTGCCCCCATATATCCAATATCGACTTGTGCACCGATGAGGACAAACAACAACAGCTCAGCAGCAACCCATATTTTCGAGTACGTTCCCGACATCCGTCTTGCCAGAGAACTATGTTTCTTTAAAATTGTACCACCTAGCGCCATAACGGCAAGAAGACCAGATACCGGAACATAAGACTTGACCGCAACTTCAAGCGCAAGAAACAAGAATGAGATTCCAAAAAGTAAAAGAACTTTTACGGTATCATGTACCTGGCTTTTCCTGAACAGCCACACAACCACAAGCCCAGCCAGGATCCCGAGCAAGAGCCCTGCGAAAATAGAAACAGGCACCCTTGCAAGGCTGAAGAAGTCAAAGCCCTTGCCCTGATGCATTCCCATCAACGAGGTAAAGAGTACAATGACGTAAATATCATCAACAGAAGCTCCTGCTAAGATAAGCTGTGGAATACTTTTTTCTTGTCCATGTCCACTCTCCATCAACTTTAGCATGCGCGGAACTACAACTGCGGGGGATACTGCCGCCAACACTGCTCCCATAATTGCAGCATCCACGTAGGACACCCCAAGGAGAGGTGGGGCAAAAATCACAACCGCAGCCAATTCAAAGGTCGCTGGGATGAAGCTCATCAGCATTGCAGGCCTGCCCACCCTTTTTAAGTCCTTCAGGTCAAGGGCAAGTCCAGCCCGGATCAGAATCACGATCAAAGCGATTTGCCTTAGCTCGACAGATATCGCGAGAATGGAGTCGTCTATCAGGTTAAGTACATGCGGCCCCAATAAAACACCCGTTATCATCATGCCAAGTAAAGCAGGCAGTCGCAACTTTTGCATGATACCGCCCAAAGAAAATCCGCAGAATATAATCAATCCAAGACTCAGTAACACCATTAGTCCTCCTTTGTTCACAAAAAAGCCGATGTCTCTGCAAACGCAATCATTCACAGAAGTCATCAGCTTGTTAGCGGTTTGTGATTGCTTCGCAATCAACAGACGTACACCCTTCCTCTTATCTCTTGAGAATGCCTTGGGAGATGGCGTCCTCAATGAGGGTGTCCACATATTCGCCCAACTTTAGTGCCCCCTCACCCACTGGCCCCATGCGTTTGCGCACCTGCGCACTCGATACATCGTGCGTTTGCCAGGTCCCTCCTTGGGTATTGTAGTTGTTGAGGAGAGGCTGCATGCGATCGAGGGCGCTGGCAAACTTCGCTTCAACGCTTTCTCTCGCTTCAAACTCGTCCCAGAGTGCACGGAGCTCTTGTTCCTGGTCGGGAGGCAAGAGACCATAGAGACGGTCTGCAGCGGCTTGTTCACGTTCCTCTTTATCGTAGCCTGCCTCCGCATCATACGCAAAGGTGTCTCCGGCATCAATTTCCACCAAGTCATGGAGCAAAACCATCTTGATCACCCTGATTAGGTCCACCTGCTGGGGGGTGTACTCCTGCAAAACGACGGCCATGATAGCCAAGTGCCACGAGTGCTCCACATCATTTTCCCGGCGCGAACCATCCGCAACCAGATTCTGGCGATAGATGTGCTTTAACTTGTCAATCTCCATCACAAAGTTAATTTGCTGCTTGAGGCGTTCCACTACTGATACCACTCCTCCGGTATAGGTTCCCGATCCAGAAATAGATCGGAGTTCCGGGCCAAAAACCCTAGCGTAAGTTCCACCATGGGCGCTACTTCAGCCACTATACTGGCGGCATCACCAAACTTGCCTTGCCAGGCAATACCCCGCTGGAGCAGGGGCTTAGTTAACTTTACATAGTTGTCGGAAAGATCAGATATTGGTGAAGCGTGCCGGCGCATGGGCCTATCTAAGAGGGGCCCATCAGGGGTCCTAATCTTGAATAATGTGTGACCATCAGTAAGTCTCCTCGGGACACCCGCCCACTCCTCCACCCCGTGGATGATGGTGTTACGGCTTAGATCCACACCCACAAAGATGACTTTAGCGCGGCGGTCGAAGAGCTTTCCCCAGCAACCCTCCCTAGCACAGGGCGTATCGACGTTTTCTTCTCCCTGGACAAAAACGACCGCATCAGGCCCT
>WPCH01036966.1_pt1 | contig 18160 bp, 18 predicted proteins | sample 5399881 | NCBI WGS metagenome assembly WPCH01 (sample SAMN12869468, study PRJNA574797) | sludge metagenome | isolation source: wastewater treatment of pH5 | place: China:Beijing | collected 2019-05-20
CCACCCCCCTGTGGCTGATGCTGGTTCCAACCTTAGTGCTGACCGGTCTAGGCCTTGTCTTTGGCCTCTGGCCTGGTTTAACCTTGCCCTTGGTAGATGCAGTGGTTAATCAATTCTTTAGCTTGTAGGGAGGTGAATCACTATGTATTGGAGTTTGATTTTAATTTTGGTCCCGCTCTTGGGTGCAGTGGTCTTAGCTCGCTGTAAGAATCTGCAGAGCCAATCTCTTCTTGGTATCTTCGTCACCGCGGTGGGATGTCTCGCCAGTATTATGAACTTTTTGTTGGTACGAAGCCAAGGTGCTGTGACGTGGAACCTGAGCTCACTGGGCATTTTTGAACCAGTCTTTCGCCTCGATGGCCTTTCAACTCTCTTTAGTCTCTTTAGTGCCTTGGTGTGGTTCGCTTCGGGGATATACATGTACACGTACATGCAGCATGAAGAGAGAACCCTGAGCTTCTACGTCTTCTATTTGATCACGCTAGGGGCTGTACAAGGTGTCTTTTTAGCAGGCAATTTTGTAACGCTCCTGGTGTTCTTTGAGATTATGACAGTGACTTCGTTTTTCTGGGTGATTCATCGCCAAGATCGAGAATCTCTCCGGGCAGGTTATTTCTATCTGTTCCTTGGAATTGCCGCAGGGCTCTGCATTGCCGGTGCCATTGCCTTACTCATGGTTTCTGGAACAACGGTAGAAATTGGTGTTTCCGCTACTTTACCTACAAATCCAGGCATGTTTGGTTGGGCTATTCTTCTGTTCCTTGCCGGCTTTGGAATTAAAGGTGGTATGGTTCCGGTCCACATTTGGTTACCCATGGCTCATCCGGTTGCTCCTAGTCCAGGCAGTGCCTTGCTCTCAGGTATTTTGATTAAGGCCGGTGCCTATGGTCTCATCCGCACAGGACAACTGGTTAACTGGAACATGGGTGATCTTGCGCCCTGGCTGGGCACTTTGGTCGTGATTATTGGTGTCATCACCATGCTCCTTGGGGTCGGCCTCGCCCTTTTGCAGGGGAACGCTAAACGCCTCCTGGCTTATCACAGTGTAAGCCAGATGGGCTACATTATTCTTGGTATCGGCACAGCTTTGGTACTCAAAGATCACGGAGCATACGGAGTTTCAGGCGCTATTTTTCACTCCTTGAATCACGCCCTCTTTAAATCGGCCCTTTTCTTAGGCGTTGGAATTATCTTCTTAGGCACAGGTGAACTAGACCTTTACAAACTAGGTGGGCTCTGGAAAAAGTACCCTTGGACAGCAATTTGTATGCTCATTGCCGCCTTTGGTATTACGGGTACGCCGGGACTCAATGGTTTTATCAGTAAGAGCTTGCTTCATCATGGTGCACTTGACGTCGCTTTAACGGGAGATCCCATCATGGTCTGGGCAGAACGCTTCTTTAACCTCGTTGGTGTAGGTACCACAGCGTCTTTTGTGAAGTTGATTGGACTGACCTTTTTGGGTAAGGAAAAGACTAAGCTCAAGGAAGGCGCTGGCGAAGGTCCCTGCTTAAAAGTGGGCATGGTGCTACTGGCCATCGTTATGCTGATCATTGGTACCCAGCCGAATCTGATCATGAATCTCTTTATTGAACCTGCTACATTAAGTGCAGGAATGACAGATTTAAGTCATCTCAGTAACCTAAACTTCTTTGAGAGTTCTGCCATTTGGGATATGATTATCACCCTCATTATTGGTGCGGCGTTCTTTGGTTTTGGCATGAAAACACACATCTTCCATTATGAGCCACCGAAGTGGCTGAGTTTGGAAGTAGCGGGACGCCAAGTAATCCAGGGATATCTCTGGCTTGATAGTACAGTAAGTCGGGCGTATCAGTCTGTCTCATCAAGGGTAACGTTTACTGCTAGACGTCAGTATAAGCGAATGATGGTGGTGAACCGTAGACTAGACTGGGAAGGCGGAGGCATTTTCACCGTCTTGAACTTTTCTAACTTAAACTCAAATGCTTTCTTGATTCTCGCTGTATTAGCTGTCTTGGTACTGTACTATTTCGGAGCGTACATGCTTGGAGCTTGACTATAAACAACGTTAACCGGGTGGACCTAGCATGGTCGATCCGGTTTTTTTATTTTTAAGCATGGCAAAGGTTTTTTGTCATGTCCAGCAGTTCGGAGCTGATTTTGGAGCAGTTGATTCGTGAAGTTGAACGAATCATTTGAAAGGGGTGCAGGCAAACCAGACGGTCATGGTTGACAGATTCAAGAGCAGAATGATACAATATTAGTGCACTAGTCATCTGGTGCACTATGGGTTGGAGGGGAAATGGATATGAAGAAGATTGACATTATTTATGCAACGAAGACAAAACATTCCAAGAAGCTAGCAGAGGCTATTGGAAACGCCTTTGGCGTAAAAGCAGAGGATGTAACGGACAACCCTATTCTGAAAGAAAGCGAATTACTATTCATAGTAGGTGGAATTTACGGAGGAGATAGTCTCCCAGAACTTTTGACCTTTGTGGAGACCTTGGAACCTGCCAAAACCAAGCATGTGGCCTTAGTGACCTCCTGTACATCAGGAAAGCAGCATCAAGTGAAGGTGCGGACGATCTTAGAGAAGAAGGGTATTGAAGTCATTGATGAATGGATTTGCCCAGGGAGTTTTTTGTTCTTTAAGTGGGGCCGTCCTAATCAATCCGACTTGGAGCAAGCTGTGCGATTTGCACTTTCATTGAATGAAGACATCCACTAGGGTATACTTATTGTATTAGGGAAAAAAGGAGAGGATTAGATGGCCATTGTTGAGCTAGAAAATGTTAAGAAGGTCTACACTCTAGGTAAGGCCGAAGTCCATGCTGTACGGGGTGTAACCTTTACTATAGAAAAGGGTGACTTTGCTTCTATTGTAGGACCTTCAGGGTCTGGAAAGTCGACGATTCTGAATTTGATCGGTTGCATTGATCAGCCCACAGAAGGAATTGTAAGTATTAACGGAACGGTCACCGATGGTTTGAAAGATAAGGCCCTCACAACGCTCCGTCATGAGACCCTAGGCTTCATTTTCCAGTCCTTCAACCTGATACCCGTACTTAATGTCTACGAGAACATTGAGTTCCCCCTTCTGTTAAGCAAAGAGAGGCCAAACAAGAAAGAGATGAAAGAGTGGATCAGGTTCTTAATCGAAGCGGTGGGACTTGGGGATCATATGCATCACAAATCCAACGAACTATCTGGGGGCCAGCGGCAGAGAGTGGCCATAGCCAGGGCCTTAGCTACCAAGCCTCAGATCGTTTTAGCGGATGAGCCTACAGCCAATTTGGACTCAAAAACAGGGCAGAGCATTATTGAGCTCATGAAGAAGATGAACTCCGATCTTGATACCACATTCATCTTTTCTACCCACGATCGAACCATTATGGATATTGCTGACCACGTGATTCAGCTCCTCGATGGCTTAGTTGTGGAGGATAGTAAACAAAGTGCCAAGGTGGGGAATTTGTCATGAGGATTATCCTTACCATTGCCTGGCGCAATCTTCGTGAGCACAAGGTAAAGACCACTATTATCGGCCTAATTATGGTTATTGGTATCATGGTTTTGGTGGTGGGAAACTCCTTTATGGACACGGCTGCCTCAGGTATAGAACGTTACTACATCAAAAACTACACAGGTCATTTGATGGTTACGGGACGCAGTAAAGGAAACCTGACATTATTCGGTTTTCAAGATATGACAGCTATGGAGCAGGCAGTTCCGAGGATTCCTGAGTATGCACAAATTGTAGAATTCGCCAACTCCCTGCCCTACGTTGAGGCCATCAATCCTCAAGTCTCGGCCATGGCCATGGTCTCCCGGGGGGACAATATGCTAGGGGCCACCCAAATTTTTGGTATTAGCCCCCAGGACTATCAACAGATGTTTCCCGATAACGTGGAGATCCTAGAAGGAAACTTTTGGGAGCATGGCCAGCAAGGTATGCTGTTAAATAAGGAAGTAGCTAAATTATTAGAACGACGTTTAGGTTTTCACTTGAGACCTGGCGATAAACTGCTCTTTACTTCGATGAGCACCATAAGCGGAATGAGAATTCGCGAGGTGGAGATCACAGGCCTTTTTGAGTTTAAACAGTCCAATGTCCAGCTTGATATGGTATCCCTCATGGATGTCTCTAACGTGCGAGCCCTGGGAGGCATGGTAGTGGGCCATACGGCCCCCGCTAATTTAAGCACCGAAGAACAGGCCTTTCTAGGTAAAATCGATGAAGCGAGTATCTTTGATTCCTTTGATTCACTCTTCGCTCCCATTGACGTAGAAGAAGAAATGGTGGGAGATGACTATTGGTTCTCCCTTCTAGGTGATACAGAGTCTAGGGACCTTTCAAACCTGGAGGACACTGGGGCATGGCAATACCTCTTAGTACGTCTGACAGATGAAAAGTATCTCAAACAGGCTCAGGATGACTTTGCCCAGTTCTTTTTAGATCAGAATGTTCCGGCCCAGACCAGGGATTGGTTGCAAGGGGCCGGTGCCATGGCAGGTCTGTCTTACGGCATCAAGAACATTTTTAATGGTGTTGTCTTCCTTATTGCCATCGTAGCCATCATCATAATTATGAATACTCTCGTTATTTCTGTGACAGAGCGAATGGGAGAAATCGGAACCATGCGGGCTATTGGTGCCCAAAAGAGCTTTGTGAGGAGAATGGTCATGTGGGAAACCTTGCTACTCTCGGGAATCGCTGGAACTGCAGGTGTTCTCCTGGGCGCACTGGTCCTGTTCATTCTCAATAAAATTGGCTTGCAAGCCACCAACATGTTCTTTGAGATTATCTACGGGGGTCCTGAGTTACGTCCAGAACTATCCTTGGCGTCGGTAATTATGTCGTTTGTGGTAATTCTCGTTGTGGGAATCGTCTCCAGTACTTATCCCACGGCAATTGTTATGAAGACCTCGCCCCTGAAGGCAATGGAAAGTTCGAGGTGATCTAGATGTTCTTGACGATGAAGGTCGCATTTCGTAATATTTCTAGGCAAAAAAAACGTAGCTTTCTCTTGGCGGGAGCCATCGCCTTTGGGATGCTGGTGATCACCTTGATGAACGCCCTTACTGGTGGTGTAGTAGAAAACATTCGAGACAACTTTTCCCATGCCCTTGGCGGCCATGTGTTTATCACAGGACGGGAGTGGGCCGATTCTGGTCAAGTGATTATGAAGATTCGCTCTGATGAGAAACTCGATCAGCTCTTGGAGGAACATGCATCTCAGATTGAGGCATTCACGAGACGCAGTCAGGCCATGCCTTCCTTGATCTTTGGTTCCAAGCAAAGCATGCATATGCTCTATGGTGTTGACTTTGGGGAGGAAGACAAACTCTTAGGTAGCCTAGTTGTTACCCAAGGCTCTTTGGATGGGGTGAGGACTGAGGATAATTTAATTATCCTACCCGAACCCGTAGGGGAACGCCTGGGAGTGGAAGTGGGCGAGACAATCTTGGTCAGACTGGAGACCCTCACGGGCCAACAGAACGTTGGGGAAGTTAAGGTGGCAGCTTTTATTAAAGACCAAGAAGAACTTGGCCTTTCGGCCGCTTATACTAGTCGAGCCTATCTCAATGGTTTACTTGGCATGGAGGCCCATGAGTATCAGATCCTGAACATGTTTGTGGCCGATTTGTCTTTAGTTGATAGCTTTTCCCGGACCTTTAGGGATGGCCTCAGAACATCAGAAGAGGGCGAAGACGAGGTCGAAGCAGAACCCCAGGTCTCCGTAACTGTAGCAGGTGTACCCATGGATCCGATGGTGGAACAAGAAGAGATCACACGATGGGAAGGTACACGCTATCAAGTTAGGAATATTAACCAGATTATGGAGGCAGTAGAACTCGTCGTCGGTGTTCTTAACCAAGTGGGTCTAGTCATTTTCCTCATTCTGCTGGTAGTGACCATGGTAGGTATCACCAATACCTTTAGGATGATGATGATCGAACGAACCAAAGAAATTGGTACCATGCGGGCCTTTGGGATGCATCAAAAGCAAGTGAAAGGCATCTTTCTTTGGGAAGCAGTATTCTTAGGTCTGTTGGGATGCCTTGGAGGATTAATCCTAGCAGGTATCATTACCTTGGTGGTCGGCAACTTGCATCTCAATGCTGATCCGTCCCTGCAATTCTTCCTACACAAGGGTCAAATCACATTCCGTCTCTCCATTACGAGTGTGGTCATAAACACCGTTTTAGTCGTGTTTACAAGTTTACTTGCGGCCTATTGGCCGGCACAGGCTGCCGCTAAAATGTCACCCATGAAGGCACTTAGTTCTCACACATAGGGGGTTTTTCTATGAAGAAGGTACAGTTTCTATCTATCTTGTTCCTCGTTGTTTTGGCCTTTGGATTTGCAGTGCAAGCCAAGGATTTCAGTCACATTGAGGCCGTCTTAGAGCGCCTTGATGAACAGTCCCGCTTTGATCAAACAGACTTTTCTGCGGTTTTAACCATGATCGTGGAGGATCCTGAAGCAGGGATTGAAAAGATGGTTGTGCGTCAGTTTAGGCGTGATGATGGAGAACGCTTTCTACTATTGATCCAAGAACCTGTTACAGATAAGGGGCAAGGGTATCTGTTAGAAGGCGACAATCTCTGGTTTTATGACCCATCGAGCCGTCAATTTGCCCATACGTCTCTCAAGGAAAACTTTCAGGGTTCTGATGCTCGAAATGCCGACTTTGGTTCCAATAGCTACTCCTCGTCTTATGAAGTGGAAGGATATCTGGAGGGAACTTTAGGCAATTTTGAGGTGTACATTATAGATCTGAAAGCCGTGGACGATACCGTTCCCTTCCCTTATGTAAAAATTTGGGTCACTAAAGACTCTGATCTAGTGCTAAAGACAGAAGAGTATAGTCTGACTTATAGATTGATGCGGACTGGGTTATTTCCCAAGTACACAAAAGTTGGCGATGTAGTGATTCCGGTTCAAATGATCTTCATGGACGAACTAGTAGCAGGCAAGAAAACTCAAATTTCGGTCAGCGAGATTTCTGTTAGCAAGATTCCCGATCACGTGTTTACGAAGGCCTACATTGAACGAGTGAACCGATAGGAGTGAGAGCATGCACAGGAAAATGATTCCCCTGGTCATCTTAGTGATTCTGGGTCTAACGGGTACAAGCTTGGCCATGGATTTTGACTTTGACGATCTTTTTGGCGATGATCTGTTCATGGAGTTTGAAGAAGATGAGCAGGCTGTCCGCCCTGAGGAAGCACTCTTAATTCAGGATGGATGGGATTTTGGGGGAAATTATCGTTTCTCCATTAATGCCTCAAGAACCTTAATCAAGGACATCGATCCCGTTGATTTCTTGGGAACCTCTTTAGGTGGCCAGCTCTACTTAGACGCTAGACCGGATCCTAACTTTAGAGTCTTTGGTAAGGCGCAACTAAGCTATGCCGTTAACAAACAGCGTGGACAAGAGAGTTCCCAGGATCCCTTGAAGGTAAGTTTACAGGAGCTTTTTTCGGACTTTAACTATAATAACCAAGTGTTTTTTAGGGCAGGAAAGCAGAATGCGAAGTGGGGCGTGGGGTACTTTTTTAGTCCTGCAGACGTAATCAGTATTGGCCGCATCGATCCCTTCGATCCTAATGCTGAAAGGGAAGGCCCAGTGGCTCTCAAAATCCATTATCCAAGACGAAGCACCAATTACTATCTCTATACACTTTTTGATAACGTACAGGCACCTGACGAATTAGCCCTCGCTCCTAAGCTGGAGTTTGTCCTCGGGGGAACAGAAGTCGGTCTCGGCGGGTTCTATCAGAAGGAAAAGGCACCCCGGGCTATGGTAACTGTTTCTTCCTCTTTAGGTAGCCTAGCCATCTTCGGCGAGGCAGTGGTGAGTAAAGGGTCCGATAAGGGATTTGTGGATCAAGTACCCATAAATTATCCCATTAAAAATGAAGACGATCTATTCTTCCACGCCACTATAGGGGCCATGTATAATCACAATGATCCAGATGGTCTCTTTAACCTGACCATGGCTGGCCAGTATTACTTCAATGGAGAAGGCTATAAGAACCAAGAGGATATTCAAAACTTTCGTAGGTACTTAGCCTTCTTGATGGTCACCAATCCAAAGGAGGCCGCAAAGATTCGGAGAACAGATCTGAGTTCAACGGGGAAGCATTACTTTGGGGGTATGCTTGGCTGGAACAATCTATTAAACACCAAATTGTCTGCATCGGCTTTTCTCAACGCCAATCTTTCTGACCGTTCTGGCATGGTCACGACGACCTTACGACTACCGAGCATTAGCAAGATCTCACCAAGCCTTGGTGTGAGTTTTAACTACGGTGACGAAGCAACCGAGTTTGGAGGCTTTACACAAAGTACTACAGTGTTTGCCGCCATCACTCTAGGCAGCGGATCGTTTTAATAAGCAAAAGACGCCTTTCATTATGAAGGGCGTCTTCGTAGTTTTAGATGCTATTTACCATAGAGTGACACACTAAGTTCTAGAGTGCCAATATCTGTTATTAGGGGCAGGACAACGGCTTTTTCAGTAGCCATGGAGAGCGTACCGTTTGCTCCCACAAAGACTTGGGGTGGGGAAATGTCGCAGTTCAAGGAATTCTGCGATAGATAGGTTAAGGCATTACCACTAATGATGTTGGCCACCTCACTTAAGGCTGAGGTCACAAAGGCATCGAGCTTGGTCATTTCCATGCCTGACATGACACGGACCATATCTAAGGCCATCTCTTTAGGGAAGCTATAAAGCAGAGAACCGCGTAAATCGCCGGTAACTCCAATCCCTACATTGGCTTCACTGACGGGAACAAGCTCTTGAACTGCCCTTAGGGTTCCCCTGGTGGGAGCGAGATCGAGCATGACCTTAAACACGTCAACAGTGGCTTGGTAGAATGGGTTTATGTATTCGACTCTCATTGCTGACCCCCCTGTGAACGCAGAAACTCACCAATCTTCTGATCTTCCCGGCCCACATGCATAATCAGCCAAGTCATGACTTTAGCGCCGAATTCTTGCACTTTTTCTTCGTCAAAGCCTTCCCGCTCTACGGTGGCGGCGAACTCCTGGATCTCCGCTTTGAAGGCTTCATGGACTGCGGTATGTTTTTCTAGTCCAGGATAGCCAATTTCTCTTTGCAGCTCCTCTTCATCGTCAAAATGAATGATCACATAGTGCTGCATAAAAACCAAAGTTGACTTGACTTCTTCTAGACGTTCTTCCCATAGCCCACCGCCTTGTACTGTTTGAATAAACTTGGAGACTCTTTTGAAGAGCTCTTGATGTTGGGTGTCAATTAACTCTGAACCAACCCGGTAATGTTCTTTCCACATACGCTTCACCCTTTCGGAACACAAATTCTCCGCTGAACCCACAGTTCCTGCCCGAGAATTATGGTATAATGAGAACACAAAAAGTAGATGGAGGTTGATGTAGTGCATTTCACAAACATTGTGGTAGTTTTGATCGGAATAGCTGCTCTTACTTTGATGCAGACGGGTACCGTTTACGCCGAGAAGGAGCCGGCACAGAACCCCATTGTGACCATGGATTTTGGGGAACTTGGGGTTATAGAGGTAGAACTTTATCCAAAAGTTGCACCTAACACAGTGAATAATTTTATCTCCTTGGTCCAAAAAGGCTTCTATGATGGGGTGATCTTTCACCGTGTTATCCCTGGCTTTATGATTCAAGGCGGAGATCCCACAGGTACAGGTACTGGTGGACCAGGCTATGGGATTCGAGGAGAGTTTAGGCAAAATAGTTTCATCAATGACCTCAAGCACAAACGGGGAGTTATTTCTATGGCTCGCTCCAACATGCCTAATTCGGCTGGTTCCCAGTTCTTTATTATGGTGGAGGATTCTCCCCATTTAGACGGAGCTTACGCAGCCTTTGGTCAGGTTATTCAGGGTATAGAAGTTGCTGATAAAATAGTATCTGTGGACCGGGACAGAATGGATAAACCCCTCACCGAACAGCGTATGGTGAAGGTTACCGTAGAAACTTTTGGAGTAGAGTATCCTGAACCAGAGAAACACTAGGCAGGGAGAGATTTCATGGAATTAACAACTCCTTCCCTGTTGTTCCCGGCTATCTCCCTTTTGATGCTGGCTTACACGAACCGCTTTTTGGTTCTTGCTAATCTATCCAGGGAGCTCTATGCGGAATACAAACAGAATCCAGATGAGCGCATTGCAGCCCAAATTACTAATCTCCAGGTGCGAAACAGGCTTACAAAGAATATGCAGATTTTTGGAGCTCTGAGCTTTCTCTTCTGTGTGGTATGTATGTTCTTACTCTTTGCTGGAATCCATGGACTTGCGAATGTTGCCTTTGGCATCGCTTTGCTTTTGCTCTTGGCTTCCCTAGCTTTGCTGGTCTGGGAGTTATCTTTGTCCGTAGACGCGCTTGATGTCCACCTGAGTGATTTCCACTTTGGACAACGGAAGGATAGTTAGCTTAGAACCAGAATAGGTTTTTGAGTCAAAGGTGCGAAAGTATAATTCGATCAAGGAGGAGACTTATGCTTAACTTTACGTTTTCGAACACAACAAAGATTGTTTTTGGTCGGGGAGTAGAAGAAAAAGTAGGTAAAGAGGCTGCTGCCTGGGGTAAGAAGGTTTTGCTCCATTATGGTGGTGGACATATTGTGCGTTCCGGCCTAAAAGACCGCGTTGTTGCCTCCCTAAAAGAGGCTGGACTAACGGTCGTAGAACTTGGTGGAGCTCAGCCCAATCCCAGACTAGGTCTGGTACGAGAGGGCATTGAACTCGCTCGGAAGGAAGAGGTCGACTTAATTCTAGCCGTAGGCGGCGGAAGCTCCATTGACTCGGCCAAGGCCATCGCCATTGGTGTACCCTATGAGGGAGATGTCTGGGATTTCTATGCTGGAGCGGCCAAGGCTGAAGAGAGTTTACCTTTGGGTGTTATCTTAACCATTCCTGCAGCAGGAAGTGAATCGAGTAGCAGCTCGGTTATTACCAATGAAGACGGCTTGCTAAAGGTGGGCTATGGGGCCATGGTAATGAGACCAAAATTTGCCTTGATGAATCCTGAGCTCACATATTCGCTGCCAGCCTACCAAACGGCTTGCGGCGTAGCAGACATGTTTGCCCATATTCTAGAGCGCTATTTCACCAATGAACGAGATGTTGGTTTTGGTGATCACTTGTGTGAAGGAGCTATGCGCAGTATCATTCAAGAAGCTCCCAAGGCCATCGCAGAACCTGAAAACTATGGCGCAAGGGCTAACATTATGTGGGCTGGAACCATTGCCCATAACGACCTTCTAGGCATGGGACGAAGCGAAGATTGGGCTTCCCATAACATTGAGCACGAACTAAGTGCCCTCTATGATATCGCCCATGGTGCTGGTTTGGCCATTGTCTTCCCTGCATGGATGAAGTATGTTTACAAGCAGGATATGGATCGCTTCGTGCAGTTTGCAGTGCGAGTCTTTGATGTGGAGCAAGACTTCCACAATCCAGAGCGGACAATTCTCGAAGGAATTCGTCGTTTAGAGGATTTCTTTAATCGGATTGGCTTGCCTACAACCCTTGAACAAGCCAATATTCCCTCTGATCGGTTTGAAGAAATGGCCAAAAAAGCTACGGCTGGAGATACAAGGACTCTAGGTAACTTCGTAGAGCTAGGACAAAAGGATGTCTTGGCCATTTATGAGCTCTGCAAAGGCTGAAGCTTTAGCTCTGCCAAGGCTGAGCTAGAGCTTGCGTAAAATGGTGATGGGGCGGACAATTTCGTGTCGCCCCTCTCCCAAGGGTCTATGCCAGTTCCAATCATTCCACCAGCCCAAGAGCTCGAAACCATTGAGCTTCGTTGCAGCTAAGACAAATTCCTGGGGAAAGATAGCCCTCCTGAAACCGGTATGGAGAAGTTTCTTGTGCTTGCCCTGATCTTTGATAGTGAAGAGAATATTCTCCTCAAAGAGCTGTTCGGCAGCATTATGGAGGCGGGTGGTGTAGCGAGTGGTGACTGTGATACCATCCCGGCGCATGACCCAGCTGTCTTGGGTGTTATCTAGGGGAGAGAAGTCAATACACCAATCCAGAAAATAAAGGCCACCGGGTTTGAGTGCTTTCTGGACGGAGGTAAAATGGTCTACGAGCTCGTCTGTGTTGTTAACATAGAGGGAACCTAACATGATATAGATAAAGTCCATGGGTTCTTTGAGCTGAAAGTCAATGAAGTTGGCCAGGTAAAATTGGGCATCGATACCGTGTGTTTGCGCCTTAGCTTGGGCAAACTCAAGCATGGTTGGACTTAAGTCCAGACCGCGGTACGTGTATCCCCGGGATGCTAGTTCCAACATGTGGGGGCTGTTTCCACAGGCCAGCTCAAGAACGGTCTTGACTGGTATCTTGGAATATTTGCGAATGGCTTCTTCTAGAACATCCACTTCTGCGGGAATGTTTCGATACGAATAAGCTATTTCATAATACTGTGGAAAACCATAAATAGAATCCAAGCAATCACCTTTTCTAGAAATTAATTGGAAGGACGAGAATGATGAAGCAACGAACGGCCACCTTTGGGGGAGGCTGCTTTTGGTGTGTCGAAGCGATTTTTAGTGACCTAAGGGGAGTATTAAGGGTTGTTCCTGGCTACAGCGGGGGACATGTAGAAAACCCCACCTATAAACAGGTATGCACAGGGGAGACAGGTCATGCTGAGGTGACACAAATTACCTATGATAGCGAGATCATTAGTTACAAAGAACTCTTAGAAGTCTTTTTCAGCACCCATGATCCCACAACCTTAAATCGCCAAGGTGCCGACATCGGCACCCAGTATCGTTCGGTGATCTTTTATGCAACCCCTGAAGAACACCAAATCGCCGAAGAGGTCAAAACTAGCATGGCTTCCCTCTGGGAAAACCCCATTGTTACCGAAATTGCAGAACTTGAAACCTTTTACCTTGCCGAGGATTATCATCATGATTACTTTGCCCAAAACCCTGGACAGGGCTATTGTCAAATGGTCATCGCCCCTAAGGTGGCAAAGTTTCGCAAGGCATTTCAAGATTTGCTAAAGCCTCGATGAACGAATGGGCAAGTTTATCGTTGCAAAGTAATCGTCGGGAGTTTCGGCTCGGCGAATGAGCTTTGTAGTTCCATCTGTCTTTAACAAGACTTCGGCCGAGCGGAGCTTGCCATTGTAATTATAGCCCATGGAAAAACCGTGGGCACCTGTATCATGAATAATCACCAAATCCCCCTGTTCAATCTTGGGTAGGTGTCTATTGATGGCAAATTTATCGTTGTTTTCACAAAGGCCTCCAACAACGTCATAGATGTGCTCATGGGGGTCATTTTCTTTACCGGCAATAGTAATGTGGTGATAGGACCCATACATGGCAGGGCGCATTAAATTGGCGGCAGAAGCATCGAGGCCAATATATTTTTTATGGATATCTTTATGCCTAATCGCGGTTGCAATCAAGTGACCATAGGGAGCGAGCATGAATCGGCCGAGTTCGGCAACGATGGCGAGATCCCCTAAACCGGCTGGAATCAAGACCTCTTCATAGGCCTCTTTGACACCAGCGCCAATCTCCAAAATGTCCGCTGGCTTCTGGCTGGGATGGTAGGGAACACCAATGCCCCCAGAAAGGTTGACAAAGGTAAATCGAGCGCCTGTTTCAGCTTGAAGGTCACGAACGAGTTCAAAGAGCATCTTGGCCAAAGTAGGATAGTATTCATTGGTCGTAGTATTACTAGCTAAGAAAGAGTGGATACCAAACTCCTTAACTCCTAGCTCTAAGAGCCGCTCGATGGCGATGTTCAGTTGTTCTCTGGTTAAACCATACTTGGCTTCGCCTGGGGTATCCATGATTTCATTACTTATGGTAAAATTACCACCGGGATTATAGCGCAAACAGATTTTTTTAGGAATGCTGGGGAGTTCTTGGATGTAATCCACATCTGTGAGATCATCGAGATTTATAATGGCACCAAGCTTATGGGCTAGTTGAAAATCTTGCATGGGCGTCATATTGGAGGAGAACATGATCTCCTGGCCTTCAAATCCCAGGGCTTCAGCGAGCATAAGCTCAGTAAATGTGGCACAGTCTACTCCACATCCTTGTTCCCTTAAGATCTCTAAAATAGCAGGATTAGGCGTAGCTTTTACAGCGAAGTACTCTTTAAAACCTGGGTTCCAGGCAAAGGCTTGGTGAAGTTTGCGGGCATTATCCCGAATTCCTTGCTCATCGTAAAGATGGAAAGGGGTGGGGTACTCTGCAACGATTTGGCGCAATTGTTCTGCGTGTACAAAGGGTTTTTTCATTGAAACCTCCGAAAATGTCTTGACGTTAATGATAAACATTGCTAATATAAACTAAAAGGAGTGGTTCATCATGCTGTCTAAAAAATTACTGTCCGTATTGAACGAACAAATTCATCATGAATTTGATGCTGCGAATCTTTATCTTTCTATGGCTGCCTATTGTGGTGACAAAGGTTTTTCTGGTTTCAGTAACTTCTTTGTGGCTCAGGCCGAAGAAGAGCGTTTTCATGGGATGAAAATTTATCATTTTATCAACGAACTGGGAGCGAAGGCCGTGATCTCTGGCTTACCAGAACCACAACAGGACTTCGAGGGACCAACGAATACCTTCAAGGCTGCCCTTGAACATGAGATGAAAGTCACCGAATTAATCCATAACCTATTGGATATCGCCCATGAAGAAAAGCATTACCCCACTATCAGTTTCTTGCAGTGGTTTGTGGATGAGCAAGTGGAAGAAGAAGCCTCTTTCCAAGAAATTCTCGACAAACTTGAGATAATTGGTGAATCCCGTTCAGGCTTATATGCCTTAGATCAAGAGCTAGGTACTAGAGTGTTCTCACCAGAAGACTAGACGAATCAACACAAACAAACCCAACCCAAAGCGGTTGGGTTTGTGATTTTTTGCGTCCTAAAGACTGATGGCAAGTTCCAAAGCGATTTCCATCATCTTCGTAAAGCTTACCTGACGATCATGGGCAGGCAGTTCTTTTCCGCTATGGAGTTCATCTGAAATTGTCAGCATGGTCAGGGCATTTTTCTTGGCCTTGGCTGCATTTAAGTACAGAGCGGCTGCTTCCATCTCCACAGCAAGAACACCCATTTCTTTCCAAGCCGTTGGTTTGCCAAGTTCATTATAGAAGATATCCGCGGACAAGATGTTACCTACAAAGTACTTTTGTCCTTTTTCTTTGGCAATTTCCACAGCCTTTTCTAAAAGCTCATAGGTTGCGATGGGGGCGTAAGTGCCTGGCATTCCATACTGATAGGCATAATTAGAATCGGTGCAAGCGCCCATACCGAAGACCATGTCCATGATCTTCACGTCCTCACGAATGGCACCAGCCGAACCGATGCGAATAATATTGTCCACATCGTACATATTATACAGTTCATAGGTGTAAATTCCAATGGAAGGCATTCCCATACCATGACCCTGTACTGAAACGGGTTTACCCTTATAGAGTCCCGTGAAGCCATACATTCCCCGAACTTCATTATAACACTTTACCTCTGTAAGATAGGTTTCGGCCACAAACTTGGCTCTCAGTGGATCGCCGGGCATTAAAACGGTCTTGGCTATATCGCCAGGTTTGGCTGCATTATGCGGTGTAGTCATATGTATCCTCCTTTTATAGGTATTCTGTATACTTTGACAATGATTTCCTACTTCCTTCAACGTAGCTTGACTTAAGTCGCCAAGCAGACGAGAGTAGCATATCCTATTTGCATAGAGACTAGCAAGCGAAAGGAGGAATCGTATGGCAGAGACTTCGACGCCCACTCTTCCTTCCCTGGAAGGCGGCTTTGTACTACCTGAGGATGAGTACTCCCAGCAAGATTTAGAAGAAATTGCCCTTATGGCCCGTTTAGTTTTTGCCGAGGCCAGGGGAGAGCCGTTTATGGGGCAGATTGCTGTTGCGTCCGTTGTGCTCAATCGGCAGAGGTCCTCAGATTTTCCAGATACGGTGCGGGAGATCATCTACCAACCCCGTCAGTTTGAGCCCGTTGCCAATGGGGCCATCAACCAAGTCCCCAATGCACTAGCCTACTTGGCCGTTTTGGAAGCCAGGGGCGGACTTGATCCCACGGATGGATCTGTTTTCTTTTGGAATCCCCTCAAAGTGCCAAGAAGTAGCTGGGTCTGGACCCAACCAGTCAAAATGCAGATTGGAAATCATGTCTTTGCGTAAAGAAGCAGCCCCTTTTGGGGCTGCTTCTTATTTGCTATCTTATACTTCGGCTAGTCGTTTGTAACCTTCGTAGCGACGCTTTACATCGGCCTGGGCCCTTGCAAAGAGCTCTTCTGCTTCTTCAGGGAACTGACGAGCGAGTCTGGAGTAACGCACTTGACTCTTGAGGTATGCTTGGAACTTCTCGTAACTAGGCTCCTTGGAGTCTAGAGTGAAGGGGTTTGCACCTTCATCTTCTTTACGAGGGTCGAAGCGATAGAGGTTCCAATAACCGCACTCTACAGCTTGTTTGCTCTCTTCTACACTCAAGCTCATATCAATACCATGGTTGATACATGGCGAGTAAGCAATGATCAAGGATGGGCCATCATAGCTCTCTGCTTCAATCATAGCCTTCATGAGTTGGTTACGGTTAGCACCCATGGCCACTGTAGCCACGTAGACATAGCCGTAGCTCATGGCCATCATGCCAAGGTCCTTTTTGCGAGTACGCTTACCAGAGCTGGCAAATTTGGCAACTGCTCCAGTGGGAGTAGATTTCGATGCCTGACCACCGGTGTTGGAGTACACTTCAGTATCTAAGACCAGTACATTCACATTGGCACCAGAGGCTAGAACATGGTCTAATCCGCCGTAGCCTATGTCATAGGCCCAGCCGTCTCCACCAATAATCCACATGGATTTCTTCACTAGAATGTCGGCATTAGCCAGGATTGTCTCTAGGACTTCTTTCAAGTCACCAGAAGTTTGGGCAATGGCTGCAGGGAGAAGTTCTGTGATTGTAGCAGCCGTAGTCCTGGTAATTTCAGCGTTATCGAGGTTATCGATCCAAAGCTGTAAGGCTTCCTTAAGCTCGGCAGGGATGTTTTGGTCGAGTAAATCCTCCATCATACCAGCCAATTGGCTTCTGCGTGCTTCTTGGGCAAGGTTCATGCCGAAACCGAACTCTGCATTGTCCTCGAAGAGGGAGTTGGCCCAGCTTGGCCCATGTCCAAACTCATTTGTGGTGTAAGGACAGGTAGGGGCACTTCCGCCGTAAATGGAGGAACAACCGGTGGCATTGGCAATCATCATGCGATCTCCAAAGAGTTGGGTTGCAAGCTTAATGTAAGCTGTTTCACCGCAACCTGCACAAGCGCCAGAGAACTCAAAGAGTGGTTGCTTGAATTGGCTACCCTTTACGTTGTTAGGAGCAATGTGTGCACCGCGGTCTGGCAAATCTATGGCATAGTTCCAGTTGTCATCTTGAACTAGGGCATGATCGGCCAAAGGCTCCATAACCAAGGCTTTTTCCTTGGCAGGGCATACTTGGGCACAGTTGCCGCAACCTGTACAATCTAAAGGTGAAATTTGGATGCGGTAGCGCAGATCGGAAAGATCGCGGCCTACACCCTTAAGAGTTACAAATTCTTCAGGTGCACCTTCTAAGTCTTCCTCGGTAGCCAAGAATGGACGAATGACTGCGTGGGGACAGACAAAGGCGCATTGGTTACATTGGATACAGTTTTCAGGAATCCAGTTAGGAACATTGATGGCAATACCGCGTTTTTCGTAGGCGGTGGTTCCGGTGGGCATGAGTCCATCAGGACTAAAGGCACTCACAGGCAAGTCGTTGCCCTTCAGGGATTGCACTGGGCGAACGATACCGTCTACAAAAGGAGTGGTGGCTTCAACGGCTGCAGCAGCCTCCGTAGCACTGGCCCAACTCGCTGGGTAATCCACTTCAACCAAGTGGGAAGTAGCGCTATCCACCGCGGCATAGTTCATGTTAACGATCTTTTCACCCTTGTCACCATAGCTGGCGAAAATAGCATCTTTAATGAACTTTAGGGCTTCGGCAGGGGGAATAACATTGGCGATTTGGAAGAAGGAAGCCTGCAAAATGGTGTTAATGCGGCCACCTAAACCAATTTCTGCTGCAATTTTCACTGCATCAATGTTGTAGAAACGGAGTTTCTTT
>WPCH01189865.1_pt1 | contig 18138 bp, 17 predicted proteins | sample 5399881 | NCBI WGS metagenome assembly WPCH01 (sample SAMN12869468, study PRJNA574797) | sludge metagenome | isolation source: wastewater treatment of pH5 | place: China:Beijing | collected 2019-05-20
TTGTTAAAAGATGAATTCTTATTGACTTTTACATGCTATAAACGTTATAATGATATAGCATGTTTATGGCCTCATAGCCAAGTGGTAAGGCAAGGCACTGCAACTGCCTGATCATCGGTTCAAATCCGTTTGAGGCCTCCAAATTAATCTTGAATTGGTTCGATAAAACGAGCTAATTAAACAAATTTATGCCCATTTAGGGCATTTTTTTGTATAAAAAAGAGTCTACCAAGAAAACTACTAATCAGTTGGTAGACTATGGATTTTGATGTTTTACATATACAAAAATTTAGGTAACACGAATTTGAACCACGATTTAAGATGTACATAACACGAATACGAACTTCAAAGGAAGACTGAGTATTTGACTTTTTGAATGCTATATTTAAGTTTTAAACTTAATTCGGAATCAAAAAGATAATATCCATTATCGTTTCCATTCAAAATATTTAGATAAATACTGAAATCATTGTAATCATTTATTTCAACCAATCTAGCAAATTTCTTCATATCCTCTATTGAATCAAGTTTTTTAAAGGATTTAACACTACGGATATAGTTCGATAACTTCATTTTACTTTGAACAAGTATAGTTCGTTTTGATATGCTTTCAATTTTATTCACTGCAGAAGTGGTCAACTCATTGTCTATTTCTTGGATACATGATGAAATGTAATCGTTGATCATTGATGTAATGTCCCCAGCTCTTTGCTTAGTGTTTAGCAAGCAATCATTAAGTAGGATAGACAAATTGTTAACAGTAATCATTACCCTATTTGCTTTATCATTGTTATAGCAATATAGAGTAGGTATTTCATATTTCCCCTTAGGTCTTTCTACCACATACTTTAAATATCTTTGATTCTCAGCAGAATAGACAAACTGATAAAACGGAGTGACTCGTTCAGAAGCAGGGACATAATTCTTTAGTTCATTTCTTGTTCTCTTAGCACGTAGATTTATGGCAGCACTAAATGTTTCTGGAGAAATGATTGGGGTGTGGTGATTCAAGATAAAATGTTCATCTTGATTGATGCGTTTTGTTCTCAGTGATGAACCATCAAATATATATGTTTTTCCCAATGCCATATGTCCAGCATACTTCTCATTTTGTAACATTTGCTCTATGGTTCCTTGATGCCATTTGTCTTTTCCTGTAAATGTTTTTATTTGTAATTGATGAAGTTTCTCTATCATCATTTTGTAAGAAACCTTGCTTAGGTACATATCAAATAACATGCGGACAATTTTTGCCTCAGGTTCAAACACTTCCCATGATTCACCTTTTATTCTATATCCGAAAATATGACTAGTTAGATTTCCGCCATTATGAATTTTCCGCTTAACGCTCCATTTTGTGTTTTCTGAATTATTCTTTGATTCCTCTTCAGCATGCATAGCCAATACAGATAAAATAAACTCCATTTGTGGATCTAAAGAAGATATGTTTTCCTTTTGAAAGATTATCTCAACGTTTTTTTGTTTCAAACTTCTAACGAGTGATATGGTATCGAGAATATTTCGTGCAAACCTGGTTATGGATTTTGTTATGATTACATCAATTTCCCCAGCCATTGCTAAATCGATCATAATATTAAATTCGCTTCTATGCTTAGTGTTTGTTCCACTTTTCCTATCCTTAAATACACCAATAAACTCGTATGATGGATTACTCTTTATGGATTTTTCAAGTTCTGTAAGTTGAACTCTATAAGAGCTGTCTTGATGTTCGTCTGAAGTAGAAACTCTCGCATAACCCACGACTTTCTTTTTAACTCCTGGTTTATGAATAACCTTGATTACATCTACCCTATTCATAAATTTTTACCTCATAAAAGATTCCACTTTGCTCATCTTTTGAAATATACATTTTACTAAGTATGGATTCAATTTCTATAACTGATGGTATATCTTCAACGAGTGAGGTTAGACTTTTTGTTGGTGAAATGATGAAAGTGATTTTATGTTCATCCGCTAAAATCAGGGAAAAGATATCTTTGAAATTTACGGTATCAAGTTTCATTTGCTCCTCTTTTACGAGAGATTTGATGTAATCAAGTCGAACAGAAGTAGACAAGTTACTGCTGAGTTCTTGTTGAAGAGTTTCTATTTGTGAGTCGTTATATAAAATCTGTTTGACGATGTCATCATTGTTTGGATTTTCATGATGTAGTGAATGGAGGTGCTTGTTAGAATCTTTCAAATTCGACAACTGATTTCTAAGTTCGTTAAGAGCAACATTATTGTCAAAAACTTCAAAGAGACTTGATAGAACTCTGTCATTAGCATATATCTCTTGAATTGAATCGACTGCAGCATTTACGACCAAATCATATTTAGGAGAACCACTCTTACAAATATGGTCATTCCCATAGGAATGATTACAGTTTAAGACTACCATCATATTCGCCCCACGATTGACTTGTTGTCTTTTTAATGTTCTACAACACTTAGGACAATAAAGAATGCCTGTAAGGGGATATTTAGTGGTCTTGTTCAAGTTTCTTACAGTATCTGACTTATCTTTAAGCAACAACTGAACAGAGTCGAAAGTTTCTTTATCTATGATAGCCTCATGGTTGTTAGACACATAATACTTATCCGCAATGTTGTTGTTTTTGACGGTCCTCCTTGTCAAGTAATCAATACATACAGTTTTTCTTAAAAGTGCATCACCACAGTATTTCTCGTTTTGTAAAATGCTTCGAATTGATCCATATTTCCATGTCGTTCCACTAAGTGTTTTTATACCTGCAACGTTAAGTGTTTTGACAATGTCATTGATGTTATATCGTTTCAAAGCCAATGTAAAAATCTGTTTAACTACTACAGCTTCGTCTTCCTTGATGACTTGTTTCCCATCGATTACTTCATAACCATAAAATCTTCTTGGATCCACGATTCCGTTCTTAAATTTCTTGTCATATGACCACTTAACATTCGTTGATATCGCACGTGATTCTTCTTGTGCAATTGATGATAAAATCGTCAACATAAAATCTATTTTAGGATCAAGAGAAGAGATGTTTTCCTTTTCAAAAAATATCTCTACATCAATCTCTCTAAGTTCCCTAATGTACGTTATAACATCTACTGTATTACGGCCAAATCGAGAGATTGACTTTGTTAAGATTAAGTCGATTTCACCATTTTTGGCACACGCAATCATTTTCATAAATTCAGGTCTTTTCTTAGCTTGAGTTCCTGATAAACCCTGATCTGCAAATAAACCTGCAAAAGTATAGTTAGGATTAGATGTGATGATTTGCGTGTATTCATCGCATTGAGCCTTATATGAGTTTAGTTGGTCTTCATAGTCTGTTGAAACCCTGGCATATGCAGCGACTCTCTTACGTTTGATGACTCCGACTTCACTAGATTTTTGAGTCTGAATTGGTTTAATAACTTCAATAAATTTATCCATGATTACTGTCCTCCAAATCTGACTTACCAGTTCTATAATTGGTAAGTCCTTTTTGTTTTACCATAATCGTTTCTTTATTCAAGTCTTTGTCGGTCTTATTATCTTTATCAATTTCATCAAGGCAACCGATGGCTTCATTAAGCGAAATAATGTTTCTTTTTAGCAGAGATAAGACGATTGATTCATATAGCGCTGATTTTAATACTTTGTAACTGTTCATATAAAAAAACTCCTAAATTTAGATTTAGGAATGTAATTCTAACGTGTAACTAACCCAGTCATATTCTATCAAAAAAAAGTGAGTCAATAGGGTGGCTCACAGCATACAACATTAAGACTTTATTTCAAAGAAGAACTCTTCGGTTTTTGCTAGATGTTTGATTCTAGCAATCAAGTATCCGTAATAGATGAACATCGCCTTGTTCTTCATAATCATATTCTTACCGGATTGATCAGTGAATGTGTAAATTGGTTCTTTTCCATCTTGTCGATCAAAAGTGGAAATTGTTGTTAGGAACAACCTTTTGTTTTTCAACTCATCAATATCTATCTTTTCGAGTCTACTTAGAATCTGACTTTCAGACACGAGCATTACTCCTTCGGTAACTTCTGTAGATCGAAGAAAAATCAATGTGTCGCCGTTGGAATCTTCTAATGTGAAGTACATTGAATGAGGATTCGAAATTCTCGTTTCACCATAAGTATAAATTGTCGATGAACCAATCTTAAAATGCTCGAAATAGACTTCACTTTCCTGGTGCATTTCATAAGTGGATACTGTACATAACTCATCAATTTTCACATTAAAAACTCTGGATATTGTAAGTAAATGTTCAAGTGAAACGGATCGTTCCCCTTTTTCGAAGAGTGATATTGTTGCAGTTGAGACATTAAGTAAATCAGCTAATTTTGATTGAGTAATATTAGCGTACATACGTAATGATTTAATATTCTTACCTACGATTTGATTCAGCGGAATATTCATGAGCTCACCTCTTTTTCCTTTATTATATCATAACAGCAACTTTACAATAAGTAAACATGCATTCCTATAAATAAAAAATTATTAAAGCAAAAATAACGACAAAAATATATAATAAATATACTGTGCATTTGTTTTTGGGCAAATTCTAGCATATAGATTTTACAAATAGTAAATGTTAAAAGTTGTATTTACCAGAGATAAAAGTTTTTGTTAATTGATTGCTAGAATTATCACAACCAGGAGGAGATGCGTTGTGAATGAATGCAATACCAAGAAACAAAGACCCCACTTAAGGATGTATCTTTATGAGCTTAGGAAAAATGCTCAATTATCGATTTATGAGGTGACGAATAATATGTTACTATCAAAACCATATTATTACCAAATTGAGCAAGGGATAAAAGGACATCGAATGGATGTAGTATTTCTAAATGATCTAGCAACAGTTTTAAAAACAGATTTCGAAACACTTTGTAAGGGAGAACTAGAGTATCAAAAAGAACGTAGATCCTTAGGCATAAGAAGAGAAGGCAGATGGGTGATGGACGATGAAATATGATATAAATGACAAAGTTAATGAATACATTTCATTTCTTGATTTAAAGGAGATTTCTAAAGAATCATATAAGAAGTCACTATTATCTTACATTGAGTATCTTAATGCGTATAACATAACTAACCCAAACAGGAATGTAATTCTAGCATATAAAGATTACCTTGTTAAAAGAAAATTATCATCATCATCTATCCAAAAATCTTTGGTTGTTTTAAGAGGATTCTATAGATATTTGAAACTGAATGGTATTGATGAAGATATAACATATGCCGTTAAAGGAGTTAAGGTTGCAACGACTTATAAAAGACAACCGCTAACTGAAGAAGATATAAGAAAAGTTATCTATAATGCAAGAAAGAAAATAAACACGATAAAGGGGAAACGAAATTTAGCAATACTTGCATTATTGTTTACCACTGGTCTAAGAGCTATAGAAGTTGAACGAGCTGATATAGAAGACATTGATGTTGTCGGAAATGGTTATGTTCTTTATATCCAAGGAAAAGGTAGAGATGATAAAGATAACTTTGTCAAACTAACTGAAGATGTTTATGAGATTATCCTTAGATACTTAGAAACCAGGGATAACAATAGTTTTCAAGAACGCAATAATCCTCTGTTCACGACGTATCTTAGAAACGGATTAGAAATAAGAATGAAGACAGCTGTCATTAGAAATATGGTTAAAGATGCATTTCGTTCAATAGGTTTAGATAGTCGAGCATTTTCTGCACACTCAACAAGACATTCATTTGCAACACTGTCACTTATACAGGGAGCATCAATATTAGAAGTCAAAGAATCACTCAGACATTCAAGCATTACCAGCACACAAATTTACTCACACTTAGTCGAAAAAATGAAATCAGGGACGAATGAATTAGTCTCAAATGCAATACTTAAGACCAAAAAGGAAGGTAGACATGAAAAATAAAGTATTCACGGTAACGGTTTATAATGGCAAAACCGTACGAATCATATTTAGCGAAAAACTACATTGTTATTTTATAGAACTTAACGACATGAAAAAATTATTTGATTTAGAAGTCAAGAATTTACCAGAAAAATATAGAGGCAATTTAAACTACTTTGATGTCAAAATAGGTTCAAGTGTGAAAAAAATAGCTGGTGTTGCAGAAGAGGATATCGAAATCATCAAGAACTTCTCAAAACTAAAAGATGCTGAGTATTATGCAAGATCAATTCTAACTATTATAAGTGACTTAAAAACTTCATACACTGGATATACAAAGGGAATGATTCTACCACAAGAAGAACAAGATGAACTCATTTCAAGTTTCGAGAAGAAAACAAGGAAGATTAATGTGCTTGAAGGGCAACTGGAAGAATTAAAAGAGGGAGCAAAACTCTATTTTGAATTTACAGATAATACGTCGATGGTGCCTTTAAGAAGAGTGCATGAAAAACTTAAATATAAAACATCGTATACACAATTGTTGGGTCATTTGAGACAAAGTGGTGCAATTGATGAGTACTGTCGACCTACTCCAAGTTTAGTAGAAAATGGCTGTTTTAGATTCTTCACATGGATAAGTCAAATTGGAGATAAAGAGAAGAAAACGACACAAATCGTTGTTTCGGATAAAGGTATTCGATATATCAACGAAATTCTTGAGAAAGCAAATGGGAAGTTAAAAAAATCATGAAAATATATAGCGTATTTGAAGTGTGTGAGATGTTGACCGTCTCACGAAAAACAATAAATAAGTATATAGCTTTAGGTGAATTAAAAGCAATTCGCTTGGGAAATCAGCTTAGAGTAACTGAAGAATCTCTAGAAAAATTTCTAACACTGAAAGAAATTAAAGTTAAAGAAAAACTAATCGATACATTAAAAAATAAATAGGGGAGAAACCATCATGAATATAGAATTAAAAGGTGATTTTTCACCTGTTTTTAAGCGAACCCAAAACTTGACTGTTGTTGAACTTTTTTCTGGCATTGGTGGATATGCAGAAGCGTTGAGAAGAAACAAAATTGAGCATGAGTTAAAAGGTATCTCAGAAATAAACAAGTACGCAATTGAAGCATACAAAATGTTGCATGGAGATGTTATGAACCTTGGAGACATAACTACAGTTGATAAGTTACCGAAAGTAGATTTACTTTGCTATTCAGCTCCATGTACCGATATTTCGCTAGCAGGCTCAATGAAAGGAATGGATCGTAATTCAAACACAGCATCATCACTTTTATGGGAAGTTGAAAGATTGTTAATCACATCTAAGGAATCAGAAGAATTGCCTAAATATTTACTCATGGAAAATGTACCTATGCTGGTATCTAAGAAATTCATTCATAGTTTTAATGAGTGGTTATTATTTCTTGAATCTTTGGGTTATAAAAACTATTGGCAACAATTGAATGCTAAAGATTATGGCGTTCCACAAACTAGAAATAGGGTATTCTTAGTGTCAATCTTAAATCCCAAATACGAGTTCGAGTTTCCAAAAGCATTTCCACTTGAGAAACATCTTATCGATTATCTTGAGCCAGTAGTAGATGAGAAGTATTTCATAAGCGAAGCATTTTTGCTATATTGCACGGATCCAACAGATAGAAATGGTTTCATTAGAGGTAATAGGTTTAAACCTCATGACACTACTAAGAGTAGATACGCATTTACCATTACAACAAGAAAAGGATCAACACCAACAGATAATTACGTTATCGTTCCAGAAGCAACGCTAAAGGGCTATAAAGAGGCTTATTTAGGCGATGGCATCTATATCAACCGTCCACATCAAAAACGTGGGTGTGTCCAAAAAGGAAAGATTCAAACCATAAAAAGAACTGTCAATGATTTAGGTGTTATTGTTGAAAGAGATAAAGCGCTAATGATACGTCGCATTACCCCTAGAGAATCACTGAGGTTGATGGGATGGACAGATGATAGAATCGATTTAATTATCGATAAATTCTCAGATGCTAGGCTATACACATTTGCTGGTAATGGTATCGTCATCGATGTGCTTTGTGAAATATTCAAGGAACTGTTCAAACATGGTATTTAATCGAGTATTAATCAATTTGGTTCAAGGTGGCATCTATGAGAAATGATAAGAGAAATGAAATATATTATTGGATCAAACTCCGCCAGGACCTGATGCAATCTAAGGAAATGAAGCTGCTAATGCGCCAACCAGATGGTGGTTGGTATTTTAGCATATATGTCTACCTCATCATGTTGTCAATCAACTCCAATGGAAGACTCATCCAAAAAGTAAATGAGATAGAACTAATCTATGATCTCACAACCATTACCCAGGAACTCATGTTCTTTAAGATTGATACCATTCGAGTTGCGATAGATATGTTAATGAAACTGGGTTTGCTTTACGAAGATGCATCAAACATTATTTGCATAACAGGATTTGATAAACTAGTCGGTTCAGAAACCGGTTGGGCTGAAGTAAAACGGAAGCAAAAGGAAAAACAATTGATGGAGGATGGCGTGGAAAAAGTCCACGCTATTGTCCACGGAAATTTCCCCCCAGAGTTAAGAGATAAGAGTATAGAGTATAGAGATAAAAAAATAGATATCAAATCAATCGATCAGAATGATAGAAATGATAAATATGATAAATATGATAAAGTCACTTTTTCAAGTGAATCAATTATCAATGATTTTCTAGAAAACTTGAAAACCAATCAATGGCATGAAGAGTTTTCAAAGTCTCATGTATTAACAAAATACTTAGTCTACTCAAAATACCTTGAAGAAGGAGATATGGATAATCTATTAGCTACGAATGCTTTCTTTGAAAATTATTTAAAAACAACGTATGAGTTTGATGAACTGAAGAAGCATGTTCAGTACTTTCTATTCCAGTTTAGGAAACTATCCCAAACTGATAAATCAAAAATCAATAACAAACTAGGGTATTTAACAAATGCAATCAAAAAGAATCAACGAAGTATTGAATGGAGTAACTCATCTGAGCTTAAAGAACTCTTAAAATTAAACGAGACAATCCAGGCAAAACTAAAGAAAGAATCAATTGCGATGTTTCCGGTTGATGAAGTGAAACAACAACTCTATTGTAAAGAACACTACCTGGCACGTTACAACGAAGAAATGAAGCAGTTAAGACAAACTTTTGATAAGAAGTGTTCTGTCAGATGAGTAATGAATATTTTATCAAATGTGATGACTTATCTATGATAAAACCGATATTAAGAGTGATTTTTATCAACATTAATTTTGGAGAATAGAAACGTATGAGTTTTCACTGAACTCAGTTAATTTTACAGTATAATAGGTTGTAATTAAGGAGTGATTACATGAATAATTGTAATGGGAGTATAAATGAAAAACTCGTTATAGCAGCAACCAGCTTTGCAAGGAATTTATTGAAAGTTGATGATGAACTATGGGTGTTCATTAACGACGGAGATATGTTTAAGTCAATCAATCACTCAGGTCTTTTCGAGAAGGAAATGTTTGTGATCCGCTACAATCGTGAATGGCTTAGAACTGCACAGACTGATAGAATCATCAAATGTGCATTCCATGAAACATTTCACGCAGTACAATACTCAGCTGTAATTGAATATGGTATGGGAGTTAAAAATAACCTATTCACAGAGGATGAAATGAAGCAAATGATCCATGAGTTTAAAGCGGAAAACTACGATGATTCAAGTGATAAATGGGGTACACACCTATTAGAACAACAAGCAGAAGGATTCGCCTTAGAACTCTATGAAAAGTTTATTAACGAATTCAAAAACATTGAAGATTTCGTTGATAGTTACTATGAAATGTATCCGAATATTGAATAAGTTGAATATTGATGTCTCTTATGAAGATGAGTGATCATAAACTTTAAGGTGCTTTAATCTTAATTAAAGGTAGAATTACAAGGGCTTTTGTGATACAATTTATCTAATCAATAATGCATGTTTATGATGTCTTAAATAAGAAAAATAATACCCATTTCAACTAGTAGAATGAACAGGCAAATAGTAGCAATTTTGAGTGAATTCCGTCACTTGATAGTCCTTATCTTTACTTAATGGTCATCTTCGCTGGACTATGTTGTTTAAAATGGTAAAATTAGAATGGAATGGAGTAGATTATAATGTTAGACGAGAGTGTAAAAAAGCTAAAAAATAATAATTACACAGTTGTAGATTTGTTCTGTGGTGCAGGCGGTCTATCAAGAGGATTCATGGACGAAGGATTCAATGTTGTTCTAGGAGTGGATTTTAATGATGCTGCTCTTGAAACATTTGAAAAAAACCATGGAAAAACAAAAGCTCTCAAAATTGATTTGTTCAACCATGAAAACATAAATCAGATTGACGAATTTTTGAAAAAACAGAATTTAAATGTTGATGTTCTAGTGGGTGGACCGCCTTGTCAAGGGTTTTCCCTAGCAGGAAAAAGAGAAGCTGATGACGACAGAAACGTCTTGTATTCAGCAATGGTTAAAACTGCGAAATTAATCAAACCGAAGATTGTTGTATTAGAAAATGTACCGGGTTTACTGTCACTGTATGGTGGTAAAGCGGGAAATAGAATAAAAGCCGATTTTGAAGAGTTAGGTTATAAAATGTCAGCAAAAATTTTATACGCACCAAATTATGGAGTTCCTCAAATTCGTAAGAGAGTATTCTTTGTAGGAATATTAGGAGGTGCAAAAGAGTTTGACTATCCTAACCCAATTCTAAATGAAGGGCAATTTGTCACAGCACGCCAAGCCATTAGCGATTTGCCTTCATTGATAAATGACAATGATTTCAAGTTGAGTACAGTAAGGAATTATCTATCTAGTCCTCAAAATGAATATCAAATTAAAATGAGGGATAGTTCAAAAGTAGTCATGAACCATTACCCGACTAGACATGAGCAAAAAACAATCGATAATATCTCTTTAGTACCTGAAGGGGGAAATTATCGAGACCTTCCAGTTGAACTCTCAAAAATGTTTAAATACAAAGAGTCTCTTCGAAGATACCATGGGGATAAACCATCTTTAACAATCGACACAGGTCACAGAACACATTTTCACTATGAATACAATAGAATTCCTACAGTGAGAGAGTGTGCTAGATTGCAATCATTTCCTGATACATTTATATTCCATGGCTCTAAACAAGAGCAATATAAACAAGTTGGAAATGCTGTACCCCCATTATTAGGTAGTGCAATAGCAAAAAAGGTTAAGGAGTTGTTAGATAATGAAAAAATATAACGCAATAGATTTATTCTCTGGATGCGGTGGATTACTTGAAGGATTTTTAAAATCTGGGTATGTTAATCACATTGCATCTGTAGAATGGGAAAAAGCTCCAGTTGCAACCTTGAAAAAAAGATTAGAAGATAAATGGGGATACAAAGATACAGAGCATAGTGTGATTAGATTCGATGTACAAAGAATAGATGAGTTGTTTGAAGGATTTAATGATCCTAATTATGGTGAACATGAAGGACTATCAAAATTGATAGGTAACCGCAACATTGACATTATTATTGGTGGTCCTCCATGTCAATCATACTCTGTTGCAGGTAGAATTAGAGATACGAATAAGATGAGTGGAGACTATAGAAACTACCTATTTGAGTATTACATGAAAATTGTAGAAAGACTTCAACCAAAGATGTTTATCTTCGAAAATGTACCAGGTATGCTTTCTGCTATGCCTGATGGAACACCTATTATTGACGATATCACTAGAGCTATGAATGAAAAAGGATATGACATCATAGATGATGTTAGGGGATTTGCATTGCTTGATACAAGCGAGTATGGAATTCCCCAACAAAGAAGAAGAGTTATATTGTTGGGACTAAAAAGAAGTGAGTTTTCTGAACATAACACACAAGAATTATTGAGAAAATTCTACACGTATAATTTGCCAAAATACAAAACTCGAATGGTATCTGTAAGAGAAGCAATATCTGATTTGCCCCCATGTTACCCTTTATACAGTGATACTAGACCTTCACATACCGTTCCAGACACTAAGATATCATGGCATTACTCACGTTATCATGGATTAAGAGATGTGAAAATATTCAAAATGTTAGCGGATGATTTACAATCAGAGTTCCCTGAATTTATTAAGTCGGAAAAGTTGTGTGAGATATATAATGAAGCAACAGGAGCAGACACAAAAGTACATAAATACCATGTACTAAGACCTGACAAACCAAGCACAACTATACTTGCACATCTACACAAAGATGGGCTGAGATTTATTCATTATGATCCAAAACAAGCTAGGAGTATAACAGTTAGAGAGGCAGCAAGATTGCAAACCTTTGATGATGATTTCGATTTTGTTGGTTCACAAGGTGATGCATTCAAAATGATAGGTAATGCTGTACCACCAATGTTTGCAGCTATTCTAGCAAATGCTTTAAATGATTTTCTGAAGGAGATATGAAGCAATGGCAAGAATTCCTAAAAACCATAATGGACTGTATTTTGATACATTAGTTAGAACACAAAAAATGGAAAGTGTATTAAGTCTAATCCATGCAACATATCATGCAAAACGTTCTGTAGATAAAAATGCAAATATTAAAGAAGAAATAGCCAAAAGACTAGAGAATAGTTATAATCTTTTTAGAGATAATCCGAAAGGTGCCATAACAGGCAGTGGATCATACAATGGAGATATTTCACAGTTCGATAGTCAATATACAATTGGACACGAGTTATGTATTTGGAAAAATTCAAATCTTGATTTGACGCCGATGGCAACTAAAGTTGCTGAGAATATTATCACAATAAGAGATTATTTTGATGTTGTTTTCTTTAACTATTTTCAACCTATTGATAATGTAGCAGTTCATCCCGTGTATTGCATATTGAAGTATATGTCAGAAAATGGCACCATTAAAATTGCGAAATCTGACATTCCTAATGTACTGAACGTTTCAGCGGATAATGAAGACATTAATGCGTTGTGTAATTTTTTGGATGGCACCCATTATTTTAGGTTATATGGTAAAGAACTTAAATTTGTAGGTAAAACAAGTCCAACCGATTACATTAAGTATTGCAATACAAAATATATTGGAAAAGCCGGTTATGAACTTGCGAAAATCGAATTAGGTAATGAAGACAAATATATTGATTACTTGACTTTTTCTGTTTATGAAAATGAACGAGATTTAGAAATTGTTAGTAGAAAAGAGTTATTCAGAGTCTGGATGCTTAGAAAGAAAAAGAGTAATGGAGAACCATATGCTCCTGGTGTGATAAAAGATTATATTTATGGATTAACTGCAATATCTAAGATACTTAACATAGATATTTTCAGTATAACAGGTGCAGACGTTTTAAGAGAATTAAAGGTTGAGTTAGATACCAATCATGAATACATTGAAGAAAATAAGAAATTAAACAATAAATCTAGCGCTGGATTAAGTCAGTATATAGAATTTTCGGAAAATTTTAATGAAGATGATAATGATATATATCAGAATTTGATTGAAAGTTCTCCATTGATTATTGAAGAAAGTAATGACATTTTATATAACGAAAAACAAAGAGGACCCAGAGTCAATCCTCTTTTTCCTCTAAATTTCATTTTATATGGTGCACCAGGTACAGGTAAGACTTATTCAACTATTGAGTATGCATTATCAATAATAAAGAACAAAAAACCTGGATTAGAAGTGATATCTATTAATCAACGAAAGGAGCAAATCAATGAGTACAAGAAATATGCTTCAAGAGGCCAAATTTGCTTCGTAACATTTCATCAAAACTATACATATGAAGACTTTGTTCAGGGATTAAAACCTGATATTTCCAAGGATAGCTTAAGATTTATCAACACAAAAGGTGTATTTATGGATATTTCTGAGAGAGCACAAAAGGATCCTGAAAATAATTATGTTATCATACTTGATGAAATAAACAGAGGAAATATCAGTAAAATTTTTGGTGAATTGATTACACTTATAGAAGATGATAAACGACTAGGAGAACTGAATGGAATGGAGCTTACTCTTTCATCAGGAGAGTGTTTTTCTGTACCTAATAATTTATATATCATAGGAACAATGAATACAGCCGATAAATCAATTTCACTTCTTGATATTGCATTGAGAAGGAGATTTTCATTTATAGAAGTACCTCCAAACGTTGACATAATTATCAATTCAAGCTTAAAGAAAATTCTAAGCAACCTAAATGATTTTTTACGCAATGAATTAAAAGGAACAGATATGCTTATTGGACATTCTTATTTCATGAATAAGAGTGAAAATGATGTTATCACTATTTTCAATAATAATATTATCCCTCTTTTATATGAGTATTTCTATGACGATGAAATCAAGGTGAAAAGAGCGTTAAGCAAATCCCTTGGTGAAGATTGGGCAATCGATGATACAAGTGGAAGGATTAAAATAAAGACTAAATAAGGGGAGATATGGGTGTTTAATACAACAGAGCATAAAAGAATCCCTAAAAATAAATTACCTTCAAATTGGAGAAATGATGATACATTCGATCGCCTTGAAGATTTTTTGCAATTAAATTGGGAACAAAGGAATATTTTTTATTCTGATGGAGAAAGTACGTCAAAGCAATTGTTCTTAGAATTCTCTAAAAATGCAATCAAAACTAAAAACTACATAGGCACCATCTGTTTCGAAGGTGAGCAATTAAACATATTCCCTAAAGTTTTTATCGATAAAGAAGAAGATGATGAGGATGAGGCACAAGGTTGGAATTATGATGATTTAGTAACCAATCTTATAGAGTGGTTGTCATATAGTGATAAATTGAACTTTCCTTTTATTAGTACTGAAAGTGATATATCAAACACTAATAATCTAATGGAACTGTTTATAACGGTATTTGTTAAATATGTAAGAGCTACAATTGATTCACAACCTTTTTTTAAATATGAAAATCTTATTGAAGAAGGGTCAACCATAAGAGGCAAAATTAATTATAAAGATTATGTTTCAAAAAAATACTCTCAAGGACTACACCACAAGTTTCAATTCGAACTTTCTAGCTTTACATTTAATAATAAGGTTAATATAATTATTAAAGCTGCTTGTAAAATTGTATATCAATTAACAGAGAGTGAAGCAAATAAAGATACATTAAAAAAGATACTGATGAAAATGAACGAAGTAGAGGATAAAAACTGTTTGCCACATGAATGTGATTTTATTCATTTAAACAAACTTCAGTCGAAATATATAGTTATATTAAGCATGTGTAAAATGTTTTTATTAAACAAAACCACATCGTATGAGAGTGGACGAAATCAGTCATTTTGTTTTCTTTTTCCTACAGAAATTTTATTTGAAGGTTTTGTTGGAGGATTTTTAAAAGAAAACCTACTTGATGTAAATAGAATTGCAACTCAAACATCAAGTACATATTTGGCAAATCTTATTGTTGATGGTATAGAATATGGTCAAGTATTCAATCTAAAAGAAGATATATTGATTGAAAAAAATGGTGACTTATTTGTCTTTGATACTAAGTACAAGGTTATAGACAATCTTGATAATGTGCAAATAAACAAAAAGCTCAATATAAGTGAGCAAGATATGAGACAAATTGCTCTTTATGCAATGAAAAGAGATGCTAAAAGGGTTGCACTTATTTATCCATTATCGAAAAATGAAGAGATTTCAACATCAAGTATTGTTTATGATGTGCCAATCACCGAAAGCAAATCATTTCCAATACATGTAATTAAAATACCGTTCTTACTTCATGATGACCCTATCAAAAACAAGAGCAAAATAAAATTTTTGATTAACACATTGTTAAACGAGAAATGAGGACAAATGATATTTTTTAGTGATATTGATAGAGAAATTTTTGAAAAGCACCTACATATTGACTGCGATGAATTAGTTATTATTTCAGGATATTTGGGACCCAATCCCATATTAAATCTAGCATCTTTACCTATAAAGTCATCAGTGATTTATGGGATGTATACTAGTGATGGAATTGCACCTAAATTGCATAGTACTTTACTAAACGTCCATAATTCATCAGCTAATGTCGATATTATGTACTCAAGAATCGTTGTCCATTCAAAATGCTATATTTGGTTAAAAGACGGTGTAATAGTTCATGCACTTGTTGGTTCAGCTAACTTTTCAAGTAGTGGGTTGAGCAAACCGTATAAAGAAGTGTTATCGGAAGTATATTCTAGCGCATATCCCAATTTGAAAGATTATATTGAATATGTTATGAGTAATTCTTTTATTTGCACTAGTAGCTCCGTTCGAACAAGTGTTGCAAGATCACGTAGTATATCGATTATTAGATCATCATTTGGTAAATGTTTAGTTTCATTACTAGATCTGAGTTTAGGAGTGGTACCACTTAGAAGTGGTTTAAACTGGGGTATGACAAAACTTACTGGATCACACACAAATATTGATGATGCTTACATTCCGATACTAAAAGAATATATTCATAGTCATCCAGAATTATTTCCACCTAAATCAAAAACCCCCAGATCATATGTAACTACTGGACGAAGACAACGCCACAATGAAGCAATAGATATTATTTGGGATGATGGAACTACAATGGTAGGTTTGCTAGAAGGAACTCAAAAAGATAATGGATTTGATTATCCTAAACAAATAGCTTCTCACCCCCAAAAGAAGATTTTAGGACAATATATTAGGAATAGGTTAGGAGTTCCAAGTGGAGTTCCGATTACAACTGCTCATTTAACCGCCTACGGACGTCACAATATTGAAATTTCTCTTCTATCCGATGATGTTTATTATTTTGATTTCTCGAGACCTTAGAAATTATAAAAACGGTTTAGGAGCTAATAATGAATAGATTATTTGTTCTAGGTAATGGATTCGATATTCTTCATAATCTAAAAACAAGTTATAAAGACTTTTTCGAATTCTCTGAAAAGTATTATACTGGAATGTTAGATGAATTAATTGCGTATTTTGATCATTTAGAAATTGAAGAGAATTGGTGTGATTTTGAAGATTCACTATCTTATTTGAACGATTCAAAAATATCAAAACAATTAAGGGTTTCTAAATTTGGTAATCTTACTGAAGGTATAAAATCAGTTGAGGTATATTTTCAAACCATTAAAGAAGTTCTAGATTTTTTATTTTATCAGTGGGCGTTTCACATTAGTAATAATGAACTTAATGATGTAAAGTCAATATTTAGTTTCAGAGAAACTGATGAGTTTTTATCTTTTAACTATACTGAACTTTTAGAAAACACATACTCTATAAATCTAGAAAGAATCTTGCACATACATGGTTCATCAAGGGATGATGTGGGAAGTTTAGTATATGGGCATAATAATAGGTTGTTCTATGAACACATTTTTGAAGTGACTAGGTTAGAGGAATTAGAAAACAATCTTGAGTTTGATGCTGAAAACGAGCTTTCAAGAAAAATTGCAGAAGAAACAATGAAATTAACTAAACCCGTAGATAGAATTATTAATAGTAATGTTAGCAAACTCAATGTAAAATATGATGAAGTTGTTTTTATAGGACATTCCTATTCAAAAGTAGATGTGCCTTATTTAAACTTTATTATTGATACTAATAAAACATCAAAAATTGTGTTTCATTGCCACGATAAAAAAACCGAATCTAGATTGTGTGCAGAGATTGACATGAATAAACTAACTAATGCCTTGATTATTGACACCTCAACAATATACAATCTATTTAGTAATAGTGCTTTATGATGTCTTAAAGCAGAAAATGATATACTATTATGGGTAATAGATAGGCAAACCCCAGTAACTGTGAGTAAATCAGAAAGTGAGTAAAATATATACGTCCAAAACGAGTTTTTATATAAAATATGCTCAGTTAATGAAGATTTTTCAGTGCATAGAATTTGATACTAAATATATTTATGCAGCAATGAAGGTTGGTGATGTTATCTTAAATAAAAAAGAGTAACAAAGCCACTTTAGGTGCAACAGTTAATCTGTTATATAAACTTGATAATAGTGATAATAATCCTCATCTCAGCGAAGCAGATTATAAATTGTTAAGTGATATTACAAATATTAGAAACTATTACGCACATCAGTGCTTTACAGAATATGTTTACTCTGGCAATAATATAAATGAGGACTTTGTTAAAGTAAGTAGAAAATTAGAAAATGATTTTAATAGAATTAGTAAGTTGGCTGGTA
>WPCH01031199.1_pt1 | contig 18040 bp, 19 predicted proteins | sample 5399881 | NCBI WGS metagenome assembly WPCH01 (sample SAMN12869468, study PRJNA574797) | sludge metagenome | isolation source: wastewater treatment of pH5 | place: China:Beijing | collected 2019-05-20
AGTGTTGTTCAAGTCGTAGGCCAAATAGTAGAGACTTCGAAAACAGAATTAGGGATTGAAGTGCTTGCTCACGAAGTGAAAATATTAAATGGCGCAGAACCACTTCCATTTGAAATAAATAAAAAGAAGTTACAAGTCGGCTTAGATCAACTACTGAATGAACGGGTATTATCATTAAGACATGAGCGAACCGCGGCTATATTTAAAGTGAAATCTACGCTCGTCCAGAGCTTTAGTGAATTCCTTATAGAGAACGATTTCACACGTATATTTACTCCAAAAATTGTTTCGCAGGGGGCAGAAGGAGGAGCAAATGTTTTTAAGCTGCCATACTTCCAAAAAGAAGCGTATTTAGCTCAATCACCACAGTTTTACAAGCAAATGATGGTAGCGGGAGGATTAGAACGTGTTTTTGAAATTGCACCTGTATATAGAGCGGAACATCACAATTCTTCCCGTCATTTAAATGAATATATATCGTTAGACGTAGAGATTGGCTTTATAAATGATTTTCATGAAGTGATGCAATTAGAAACGGATGTTTTAAGATATATGTTTCAACAAGTAGCAAAAAACTGTGAAAAAGAGCTACAACTATTACAAATAGGAATACCTGTTATTACTGAAATACCGAAAATTACATTGTTACAAGCACAAGAAATCTTGAAAAGTAAGTATCGTAAAGAATCTCCTGTAGGGGATTTAGATACAGAAGGTGAAAAGTTACTAGGGAAATATGTAAAGGAAACATATAATAGTGAATTTGTTTTCATTACACATTATCCGAAAGAAGCGAGACCGATGTATACGATGCAAAATAAAGAGAATCCAGCTATTACTGATTCATTCGACTTATTATATAAAGGGCTAGAAATAACGTCAGGGGCACAGCGAATTCATAATTATGAATTGTTACTCGCTTCGTTTAAAGAAAAAGGATTACATCCAGAGAAATTTCAATCTTATTTAAATACATTCCGATATGGTTGTCCACCACATGGAGGTTTCGGAATTGGGTTAGAAAGGATTGTATATAAACTATTAGAATTAACAAATGTACGAGAGGCTAGTGCTTTTCCGAGAGATTGTACTCGTCTTATACCATAAAAAGAATCTTTGCGATTATCGCGAAGATTTTTTTTAGTTCGTTTGAAAAGATGAAAATATAGACCCTTTCTTTTGCTAATAAGCTTAGTAAAAGTGAGTTATCAATATGAACCATTTCGACAAAAAATCAATATACCCCTTGACAGTTACAAATATAACCGATATACTTCATATTAATTTCAAAAGAAAATATATTCTAAATATTACAATGTGTTGAATAGGAGTAGTAAGGTCATGTATTTGTACAGAGAGCTATGGGTTGGTGTGACATAGTCAAATGACATCCTGAACTCGCCTAGGAGCAGTAAGGTGGAACGGAATTACATTCTTAGTAAATCTTAACGGTTAACCTTCGATATTAGGTTTGTAATCAAACGATTACTACTAAGGTGGATTCATAATGGAATCAATAAGGGTGGTACCGCGTTAAGTAAATGGCTTAGCGTCTCTTTATATAGAGATGCTAGGCCATTTTTTTATTATATGGAAGAAGAAATGGAGGGTTTATTTGAATAGGTTTATAAAATTTATTTATTTATATAAAAAGATTTAATTAGGAGGAAAATGAGATGAAACAGACGGAGCAATGGACTTCGAAATTAGGTTTTATAATGGCGGCAGCCGGATCAGCAATTGGACTTGGTGCGATATGGAAGTTCCCTTATATCGCTGGGAAGAGTGGGGGAGGAGCGTTCTTTTTAATATTTATATTATTTACTGTTTTAATTGGACTACCGCTACTTATAGCTGAATTTATGATTGGACGCAGTACGCAGAAACAAGCAGTTGGAGCATTTAAAAGCATCGCACCAAATACAGGATGGCATTGGATTGGACGCCTTGGTGTTGGAACGTGTTTTATACTACTTTCATTTTATAGTGTTGTAGGTGGATGGGTATTAATTTATTTATTCAGAGGAATAACTGGACAACTGATTACGCCAGGACAAAATTACGGCACATTATTTACTGAAACAATTGGGAATCCTGCTTGGGCTATTATGGGACATTTCGCTTTTATGTTCATTACGATATGGGTTGTATCAAAGGGTGTACAAAACGGAATTGAAAAAGCAAGTAAATATATGTTGCCAGCATTGTTCGTTTTATTTGTCGCTCTTATTATTCGTTCGTTAACACTTGATGATGCAATGAAAGGTGTGAAGTTTTTCTTACAACCAGATTTCTCAAAGATTACTTCGGAAAGTATTTTGTTCGCAATGGGGCAATCATTCTTTGCAATTAGTATCGGGATTTCAATTATGGTTACGTATAGTTCCTATTTAAATAAAAAAGAAAGTTTACCAAAATCAGCAATAACAATTGTTGGATTAAATTTATTTGTTTCATTATTTGCAGGTCTTGCTATTTTTCCAGCCGTATTTTCATTAGGAATGGAGCCAACAGAAGGACCTGGATTACTATTTATCGTATTACCATCTGTATTTAGTCAAATCCCATTCGGTGGATTTTTCTTAACAGTATTTCTTGCACTATTTACATTTGCGACATTAACATCAGCATTTTCTCTACTAGAAACTGTTGTTTCAGCATTAGCAAATGGTGAACAAGAAAAGAGAACGAAATTATCATGGCTGATCGGTTTCGGCATTTTCTTAGTAGGTATACCATCAGCGTTATCATTTGGAGTATGGAGTGATATTACGATTTTCGGAAAGAATATTTTTGATGCAGTAGACTTCTTATCTAGTAATATATTAATGCCACTTGGTGCACTATTTATTAGTATTTTCGTTTCATTCAAAATGGAGAAGAAGGTACTAGAAGCAGAGTTTTTTGTAGGTGGAAATTATGGAAAGAAAGTATTTACTTGTTGGGCATTTTTACTTCGATTTGTAGCACCACTTGCAATAATTATCGTCTTCTTAAATGTAATAGGAATTATTTAATATTAAATGTTATAATATTCAGTAAAAAAAGGGTGGTGATCATAAAGGAAAATTTGATAGAAGCAGGGAAATACATGAATATTAGAGGGAAAAAGCTATACGTTGAAACACATGGAAATCCTAAAAATAAGCCAGTCTTATACTTGCATGGTGGACCAGGAGAAAGTTGTTATGATTTTTCATTTCATCAAGCGGAACGTTTAAAAGATTCTCTATATGTAATTATGATAGATCAAAGAGGTGTTTGTCGCTCAGAAGAAATTACTGAAGACGAAGCTTTTGGATTAAATGATTTGATTGAAGACTGTGAGGAATTAAAAAAAGTATTACAAATTGAGAAGTGGTCTATAATTGGACACTCTTTCGGTGGATATGTAGCATTGCTTTATGCGTCGATATATCCAAGTTCAATAGAGAAAATAATATTTGAAGGACCAACTTTTAATTTTGCATTAACAAGTAGGGCTTTGTTACAAAAAACAGGGCATTTATTAAAAAAGTATGGAAAAGAAGAAATAGCAAAAGAATGCTTTGCTTATTCATCTAGCGATGCTAGTTCAGAAGAGTTGTTAGAAGCTTATATAAGATTAAGCGCTGAATTAGAAGAAAAAAGAATGGAGATTTACAATAATAAGGAAGATAGGACAGATGAGAGTTTATACAGTGATGAAGAGTGGGAAATATTTTCAAATCGCTCCAAAATTCACTTTGATAGATTAAAATTAGAGGGAGCATGTCATACATCATTATTATCAAAAATAAAAGATGTACAAAATCTAATGTTATTAATAGTAGGAAAACATGATGTAGTAACGTGTGAAGAACAAATTAAAACATTTAATAAAGATGCCCGAAACGGCAAGTATATCGTATTTGAAGAGAGCGGTCATTCACCTCATTATGAGGAAGCAGATAGATTTGCAGAAACAGTCATACATTTTTTGAAATGAAGAAAAGGGTGCTTCTATAAATGAGAGGCACCCTTTCTAAATTTCTGGATATGTGATTGTGATGCTAGGCCACTTACTTTGCCAATTCTTTTTTATAACTCTGTTTTTGTACATATGTAATCGTTCTTTCGATTTAAGAAAATGAGCTGTTGGTTTCACTTGTAAGGAAAGGACATCTTCAATACCACATGGGGCTGTTAAGATAACGTTGTTTAGTTCATCAAGTGTAACTCCTAAAGCCGTTGCTGTTTCAGGGAATTTAGATATAGCATTAACAGAAGAAGAATATGGTGGCATATTATTCACTACATGCATACGAGCTTGATTTTTTACAGACCAAGGGATAGTAGCATCAATATTCATTAATTTCGTTTCTAATGATTGTTCGTATATCTCATCTTGATGTAGACTATCATAATAAATCACATCAACATCAGGCATAGCCGTTTTAGCTTCATAGTCATGTAAAGTATCCCAAATTTTAGAACGAACAAATCCGGCACAAATCCACCAATCAGGTAGCTCTAGTGATTTTGCCATTTGTAATACATTCATCATCCATTTGTCGTTTTCTATTAAGCGAATGATATCTTGTTCTGTTTGTATAGTCATTTGTTATCTCACCTGCTTTTTTTTAGAGAGTAAATTTAATTCATAAGCTTTATAATCCATGTAATCCAGTAAGCACCTGGTATGAATAACAGTTGAGCAAGTAATGTACCAAAAAGTCTAGAAATCATTAGCCAAGCATACATTTTACTCATTGCTTCAGCACCTTCTTCTGATTGAAGAGCTCGCTCTGTTAAAAGAGCAATACGTGGATCTAGTAGCACTGTTAATAAAATAGTAGCAAAACCATTAATAAGACCAGAAGCTGTAGTGGCTTTTGTTGCGAAAGCTGGAATCAAAAAAGAAGCATATAGTGCGGAAAGAACTCCCGCTGTATAAATTGCAGTAGCGAACATGTTAATAAGCATTATACGCTTTGGAATACCGCCGATACGCAGTCTATGAATCATTTCTAACTTTGGAAAGCGGACATATTTTTTTGTGTACTTTAATTTTTGAATGTTATTCGTTTTCATCATTCGAATGAAAGAACCGTCTGTTTCAAAGTTTTGAATGACATATCCAAATAGTTTTGTCAAAGTTGGATACAGTATAATCGCAAGCAATGTACCGATAGAAGCAGATAATAGTACAAGACGTATAATATGCTCTAAATCAATAGAAGGATCTAGTTTTGCTTCGTCCACAATCCCGCCAAGTAAAAAGGCTTGTAGTAAGTTTGACGTTCTTGAAATGAGTAATACGATTCCTACGACGGATAATGCGACAGCAATCTTCTTTAAACGAACCCCCGCTAATCGAATACTATAAGAGCTTGTTTCAACTGCGTGGATTACAATTGTGAAAGCCATTATAAAAATTAACGTAATTGACATTTGTTTCACCAGTTTCTATTAAAATAATTGTAACTTTTTTACTTTATCATATCTATCGTATTTTGTAACTGAAAGTATGTGACATATGGAAATTGATTTTTCGAAAAAATAGATAATGATAGTATAATAGGGAGAAGTGGAAGAGATGTTAGCAGTTATTTATACAGCAAATTAAGTGGAGGAATGAAACATGTATAAAACATTTCTATTTGATTTAGATGGAACTTTAACGGATCCGAAAGAAGGAATTGTAAATTCGGTTTTGTATGCGTTAAAAAAAGTAGGAATTGAAGAAGTACATATAAGTGAGTTAGATTCATTTATAGGTCCTCCTATTCAGCAATCATTCGTAGAGAGATATAATATGAGTGAAGGAGAGGTTGAACGTGCAGTTTTTTACTTCCGTGAGTATTTAAAGCAGCGTGGATTGTTTGAAAATAATGTATACGAGGGGATTCTGAAGCTCTTGCAACAATTAAAAAGTTCAGGGAATCGCATATTTGTAGCAACTTCAAAGCCCACTGTATTTGCGAAACAAGTTATAGAGCATTTTCAATTAACGAATTATTTCGAAGACATCATTGGAAGTAATTTAGATGGTACGAGAATAAAAAAAGAAGAAATAATTGCTCATATTTTACAAAAAAATGAAGAACTAAATAAAGAAGAAATGATAATGATTGGTGATAGAAAGCACGATATAATAGGTGCAAATCAGAATGGAATTGCTTCAATTGGTGTTTTATATGGCTATGGCTGTAAAAAAGAACTGACTGAAGTTAGTGCGACCTACATAGTGAAAGATGTTGAAGAACTGTATCATTTTTGTGTAGAGAAAAATTTAATACAGCAGTAAATATAGATTCTAGCAATCCCTTTATAACGTATGACGATGAATTCGTTTCTGTTTAAAGGGATTTTTCATATGTAATCGAATAATTATAATTAGACATTTTTAGCATAAAAATTTGTATGAATAAGAGGAGGGATGTCAGAATTAAAAGGTTAGTAGAAATTTATCAATAAAATTTAGAATATTCTGTTTAATGGAGGGGTAAAATTGGAGTTAGTTATTATATTATTAGCACTAAGTTTACTTATGTTCGTAGCATACAGAGGTTTTTCTGTTATTTTATTCGCACCGATATTTGCATTATTTGCAGTATTTTTGACAGAACCTAGTTATGTATTACCTTTCTTTTCTAATATCTTTATGGAGAAAATGGTTGGATTTATAAAATTATATTTTCCTGTGTTTTTATTAGGAGCAATATTTGGAAAAGTAGTGGAAATGTCAGGAATTGCAGATTCTATCGCAAAAACAATTATTGAGTTAGTTGGTGAAAAACGTACTATATTAGCGATTGTATTAATGGGGGCTATTTTAACGTATAGTGGTGTTAGTGTGTATGTAGTAGTGTTTGCTGTTTATCCGTTCGCAGCTAAGTTGTTTCGACAAGCTAATATTCCAAAGCGTTTAATCCCTGGAACGATTGTTCTTGGAGCAGTAACGTTTACAATGGATGCGTTACCTGGATCACCACAAATTCAAAATGTAATACCTACAACATTTTTTAAAACGGATATTTATGCTGCACCGATACTTGGGATTGTAGGAGCAATTTTTGTTCTTACAGTAGGTTTACTATATTTAGAGAGTAGACGTAAGAAGGCAAAAGCGGCAGGTGAAGGATACTTTGGTTTTAATGATGGAAATACTGAAATGGCAGCATCTTTGCAAGTAGAACAAAAAAATATGCCATTAATTAATAACATTGAAATCACAAGAGCACAACAACTTATTGCATTTATACCACTTATTTTAGTAGGTGTAATGAATAAAGTGTTTACTATTATGATACCGAAGTGGTATCCAAGCGGTTTTGATTTTTCTGCAATTGGTATGAAAGCATTTGGAAAAGTAGAATTAAGTGCAGTAGTAGGAATTTGGTCTGTAGAATTGGCACTTATTATAGGGATCTTAACAACGTTATTATTATATTGGAAGCGAGTAGTAACAGGTTTCCAAGCTGGATTGAATACAAGTATTGGTGGAGCGCTACTTGCAACGATGAATACAGGAGCTGAGTTTGGATTTGGTGGTGTCATTGCAGCACTTCCAGGTTTCGCAATTATGAGAGATGGCATCTCTGCTACTTTCACAAATCCGTTAGTGAATGGTGCAGTAACGACGAATATTTTAGCTGGAATTACAGGCTCGGCATCAGGAGGAATGGGAATAGTATTAAGTGCAATGGGAGATAAATTTATTGCAGCGGCCAATCAATTTGATATTCCATTAGAAGTTATGCACCGTATCGTATCAATGGCATCAGGAGGAATGGATACACTACCACATAACGGGGCTATTATTACTATTCTTACAGTAACAGGATTAACACATAAACAGTCATATAAAGATATATTTGCTATTACAATTTTGAAAACGGTTGCTGTATTTTTAGTTATCGCATTCTATACTTTAACAGGACTCTATTAAAAAATTTGAATCGTAAAGATTCATCAAATCGATAATTTATGTTATAAAATATTAATTAGGATAAGAAGGGATGGGGGACTTGCAAGAGGTTTCTGAGTTTCGTATGCCAAAGTCGGTATTATATGGAAGGAATTCGCTTGAAAAACTGGGAGAACAATCAAAAAAGTTAGGGAAAAGAGCTTTTATAGTTACTGATACAATTATGGAGAAATTAGGATATGTTGAAAAGTGTATGCAACAACTAAATAAGAAAGGTATTACTGTTAGTACATATAATAAAGTGGATGCTGAGCCTACAAATATACACGTATTAGAAGCGTTATCTCTTTGTAAAGAGGAAAAGTGCGATTTTATTATCGGTATTGGTGGTGGAAGTTGTATTGATGCTGCGAAAGCGGTAGCGGTTTTATATACAAATGGTGGAGAAGTTGAGGATTATGTCCAAAAGGATATTAAAATAGAAAACAATCCACTACCACTGATTGCAATTCCAACAACTTCTGGTACTGGATCGGAAGTTACAAGTGTAGCAGTAATTACGAATAAAAAAACAGATGTAAAAATGATGATGAAGCATCCTAGTTTTATACCGAAAGTAGCAATTATAGATCCAGTTTTGACAAGTTCGTTACCCCCACAAATTACGGCAGCAACAGGAATAGATGCGTTATGTCATGCGATTGAAGCTTATATTTCTAAATTTTCACAACCACTTACAGATGTACTTGCTCTTTCAGCTATTGAAAGTATTATGAAATATTTACGTATAGCATATGAAGATGGACGTAATATGGAGGCAAGAGAAGCGATGATGATTGCTTCTTTACAAGCTGGAATTGCATTTTCTAATGCATCAGTTACATTAGTTCATGGAATGTCAAGGCCAGTGGGAGCATTATTTCATGTACCGCATGGAATATCAAATGCCATACTATTACCTACAGTGTTAGAGTTTACAAAAACAAGTGCAATGAAAAGGTTAGCAAAAATTGGACGTAGTTTAAATAAGGATTTGTATTCGAATTCTGATGAGGAAGTAGCAGACTACACACTTGGTGAAATAAAAAAACTTTGCTTTGATCTTCGTATTCCAAATTTAAAAGAATACGGAATCGATGAAATTGAATTTGAAAATGCTATTTCTAAAATGGCATCAGATGCAATTGAAAGTGGTAGCCCAGCTAATAACCCACGTGTTCCATCATATGATGAAATCAAAGAGCTGTATCGAGAGTGTTTTAATTATAAGTATAAAGAATTTATAAAAACATCAGATTGTTAATTTCAGAATATTCTATAAAAATTTCCTTGGAAATGAAAGTAGAATTATTCTTTATTATTTCCATATTTCCGTTAAAACAAGACTTTATATTCCAAACTTAAAGTCTTGTTTTATTATGTATAATATACACAATAAAACGTTGTTATTAGTTTTATAAAATAGTTTAGGTAGGTGTTTATATGAAAACGATAGGTCTTATAGGTGGCATGAGTTGGGAATCAACTTCTGAATATTATCGAATTATTAATGAAGAAATAAAAGAGAGATTAGGAGGGCTACATTCAGCAAAATGTTTGATTAATAGTGTGGATTTTGAAGAGATTGAACGATGTCAGTCTAGCGGAGATTGGGATGGTGCTGGAGAAATTCTAGGGAATGCGGCATATTCATTACAAAAGGGAGGAGCAGACTTTATAATCATTTGTACAAATACAATGCATAAGGTAGTTGAAAAAATAAAGGAAAAAATTGATATTCCAGTCTTACATATTGCTGATGCAACTGCAAAAGAAATTAAAAGAAAAGACATTCAAAAGGTTGGTCTGCTTGGAACTAAATATACAATGGAGCAAGATTTCTATAAGTCACGTATTGAAGAGCATGATATAAAAGTAATAGTACCATCAGGAACAAATAGAGAAAAAGTAAACGAAGTAATATATACAGAATTATGTTTAGGAAAAATAGTAGTTCAATCTAGAGAGTATTATAAAAGGGTTATAGAAGAATTAGTACAAGAAGGAGCACAAGGAATTATATTAGGTTGTACGGAAATAGGTTTATTAATAAAGCAAGAAAACGTATCAGTCCCGATATTTGATACGACCCATATACATGCAATTGAAGCAGTCAAGGTAGCTTTAGATAAATAGATTATAATTATATTATGTAAACTTAATTCGTATATCTGGAAAACATTCAGAAAATACTTTATAATGTAAGTGGTTACATTTGAGGGGGAATGCGTATGTTTTCAGTTCAACCAATCGCATTTGTACATAATGAAAGAAAGGAAATAAAAGATGATGAGTGGGGAGAAGTAAGATCCCGTATAACTTTAACTGAAATGTATGCAGAAAAAAGTATACAAGGGATTGAAGATTTTTCTCATATTGAAGTTGTTTTTTATTTTCATAAAGTAACTGACGAGCAAATTCAGTTTTTTGCTAGACATCCTAGAAATAATAAGGATTATCCTGAAGTAGGTATTTTTGCACAGCGCGGGAAAAATCGTCCGAATCGCATAGGTGTAACAATTGTAAAGGTGATCAAAAGAGAAGGTAAATCAATTATTGTTGAGGGATTAGATGCTATTGATGGCACTCCTATATTGGATATAAAACCAATAATGAAAGAGTTTATGCCAACAGAAGAAATACACCAGCCTAAATGGGCAACGGATATAATGAGACAGTATTGGAAGGGGAATGGAGTAAAATGAGAATATATGAGGCAACAATTGCAGATTTAGATGGACTGGCATCAGTTTTTAATAACTATCGCATGTTTTATAGACAAGATTCTGATTTAGAAGGTGCAAAAGTATTTTTACGAAATCGAATTGAGAAAAAAGAGTCCGTTATTTTCGTAGCAGTTGAAGACGGCGAATATATTGGGTTCACACAACTATATCCATCATTTTCTTCCATTTCAATGAAAGATTTATGGATTTTAAATGATTTATTTGTACAAGCGGCGAAGCGTGGAGCCGGAACAGGTAAAAAATTATTAGAAGCTGCTAAAGAATACGCATTAGAGAATGGAGCAAAAGGTGTAAAATTGCAAACAGAGATTGATAATTTATTAGCACAACGATTATACGCTGAAAATGGCTATTTGAGAGATAATCGTTATTTCCATTACGAATTAACGTTTTAAAAAATTAAGTTGAAAGAGGCATTTTCAAGAAAAAGAATTTCTTTGTAATGAGAAATTCTTTTTTATTTTTGCCTAAATTAAAAAACATGACAAAAATAAAACGATATTTATTTATTGTTAAACAATAAATGTTGTGATAAAATTATGTTGCCATTAAATAAGTGAGGTATTGTAAATGAATCTTAAACGAAGTTCAACAATGTTCTTAAAAGTAATTATTTTTCTTGCTGGAATTTCAGTGCTTGCTTTATGCATATTTTTAGTGCCGGAAATGGCGGATTTCACAGCGAATTTGTATCCTAACATTACTCCGATAAAATATCTTGTTTTCATTGTAATGTATGGAGCAGCTGTGCCTTTTTACGTTGCTCTTTATCAGGCTTTCAATCTTTTACAGTACATTGATGAGAACACAGCGTTCTCGGAATTATCAGTGAAGGCGTTAAAGAATATAAAGCGCTGTGCAATTACAATCAGTGGTTTGTATGTATTAAGTTTGCCACTTTTTCATTTTATAGCGAAAAAAATGGATCCTCCTATTGGGTTAGTGGGACTCATTATCGTTTTTGCTTCGCTCGTTATCTCCGTTTTTGCTGCTATCCTCCAACGACTTCTACAAGAGGCAATTCACATAAAATCAGAAAATGATTTGACGGTTTGAGGTGGCGGATATGACAATCATTATTAATATTGACGTCATGTTAGCAAAACGAAAAATGAGTGTAACGGAGCTTTCAGAGAAGGTTGGAATTACGATGGCGAATCTTTCTATTTTGAAAAATGCGAAAGCAAAAGCGGTTCGTTTTTCAACATTAGAAGCGATATGTAAAGCTTTGGAGTGTCAGCCAGGGGATATTTTGGAGTATAAAAACGATGAGAATACTCAATAAAAACAGATAACAAATGTAAATAATAGAAGTCAATAAAGAAGGGATAGCCACTAAGCTATTTCTTCTTTACGTTAATTGCTGTTACTAATAAAAAATATAATTTGAATTGCAATGTTTGCGTATCAAAAGGGAACTTGCTACCTTTTGAGGTGATCCGTTTTGTGGAATACAATTATTTGCCAAAAAGGCTATTTTAACTATGTTTTAAATTATTTCGGGTGAATCAAGATTTTCATTTGTATTATAGTTGATTTAAAACCCAGTTTGTTGCATCTTCAAAGTTATCTGCAATGTAGTTTGGTTCAATATGTGCCCATTTGTCTCGGTACGTATGCAAAGCATCATACCCAGCGCCTGTTCGGACTAGAATCGTAGTCGCATTTACTTTTGCTCCTGCAACAATATCAGTCCAACGATCACCAACTACAGCACATTGTGTTAAATTAAGTCCATGTTTTTTTGCTGCTTTAAGCAGCATGCCTGTACTTGGTTTACGGCATTCACAACCATCACCGTGTTTATGAGGACATACATAAATATCATCAAAACCGAAGCCTTCTAATTCTTGTACAAAATCGGCTACAGTTGCTATTCCATCTGCGATACCGGGTTGATTTGTGAAAGAAAAAATTTTTATATTTTTAGCTTTTAGTTTTTGCAAGGATGTTTTTGTGAATGGAAATAATGTAAAAGATCCTGGATAATGTATTGTAGTGTCACCACCAATTGTACCGTCACGATCAATGAAAATTGCTTTAATGTTTGTCATAGTTATAGTCCCTTCACTTTATAAAGTAGTTTAAAAATATTTTACAAATCGGTAGCCATTTACTTCATAACCTAATTTTTTGTAAAAAGGATGAGCTTCTACTCTTTTTGTTCCACTAACTAGCCATGTGCCAATGCAATTATGTTTCTTTGCTAATTGCTCGGCATAATCCATCAAAACTTGTCCAATGCCTTTCCGTCGTATGTTAGAATCAACGCTAATAATTGAAATCTCTCCATAACGTGTTACATCTTCTAAATTTTCACGTATGCGAAATCCAAGTAATCCAAATATAGCTTCTTCTTCCTCGTAAACATATAAAAAATCAAACGGACTCATTTGTACGAATTGTAGGCGGTTGTTCATATCTTCATAGGAAATAGAGGAACCTTTTAATTCTTTCGTTAAAGAACAAAGTGCGTCTATATCATCTATCGTTGCTTCACGAATTTGAAAAGACATATTATCAACTCCAATAAAATGTAATCAAACATTTAATATTCTGTTAAAAAATGTTTTTTCCTGCTATGAAAATAAATATTTTATAATGATATATAGATAGTTATATGTTATTCTTTTCCTTGATTGTATTGGAAATGGAAAGAAGGGGAATGCATGTTAAAAGTAAATATCCGCTCAGCTGGATATGAAATAGGCGAAAAAACAATTCATGATATAGTTTTTTCTATCGAAAAAGGTGAACTAGTTGCTCTTATTGGAGCAAATGGTGCTGGGAAAAGTACGACGATTAAAACGATACTCGGATTACTTGTAAATATGGACGGTGAAATATCATTCGGTGAAAAGAAAAATCCGTATGCATACGTACCAGAACATCCAACATACTATGATTACTTGACGCTCTGGGAACATATTGAATTATTAATGGCAGCTCGTGGAAGTGAAATGGGAAGTTGGGAAGAACGAGCGGAACAATTATTACATACTTTTCGAATGAATAAGCATAAACATGAGTATTTATCAAAGTTTTCAAAAGGCATGAAACAAAAGTCTATGCTAATATTGGCGTTTTTAACTGAGCCAGATTTTTATATCATTGACGAACCTTTTATCGGTTTAGATCCAGTAGCTACGAAAGAGTTTTTAAATTATTTATATAAAGAAAAAGAGCGCGGGGCAGGAATTTTACTTTGTACGCACGTATTAGATACTGCTGAAAAAATTTGTGAAAGATTTTTACTCATTTCACAAGGTACATTAGTCGCAGATGGACATTTAGAATCTATTCAAATATTAGCGGAAATGCCGGGTAGTTCATTATTAGACTGCTTTGATGTAATTGTAAGGCGTGAACAACATGATTAAACAACAATTTTATAAGAGATTACGCCATGAACTTGAGCGGAAATGGAAGTCTATACGTTCGGTAACAGATTGGACAGTCGCATTATATATTATTCCAGCACTTATATTTATGGGAATCTATTATCGATCGCTATGGATAAATGAATTATCAACGGAAGAGACGATTTATTTCGGATTAGGATTACTCGCATTTTATCTAGTAACATATCCAAGAGGAGTTCGTTCATTTTTTGAGCAAGCGGATAGTTTATTTTTAATTTCGTATGCAACACATATGCGAAAATTAGTCCAGTATGGCATGATGTACACATTTGTTCGAATAGCGATAACGAATATAATAGTAGTCGTTATTATGTTACCAGTGTTGATGAAAAGTATCGAAGTAACAGAGATACAAGTCCTATTATTTTGGGTATTCTTTACTATATTTCGATTTATGTTGTCGTTGTTAACGAGATTTGTTCATGTACATGTGGGGAAACGATGGGTTTTATGGATTGTAAAAAATGTAGTATTTTCTATGAGCGTGTCCTTTTTTGGAATTAGTTTATTTTTTATTTATAAAAATCCGTTGTATTCAATTCTATTTATCGGTCTAGTAATTTTCTTAAGTAGTGTATTAGTAAAAGAGAAAATGAATTATAAAAAGTTCTTTTTTAAAGAAATCGAGAAAGAAAAGGAGGAAAGCATGCGCTGGACGAGCGGAATTATGCAAGTTGGTGGTCATGCGGCTAAACCGAGTAGTTCGAATAAAAAACCGTGGATGTTTCCGCGCTCTAAAAGACTTTTAGGGAAAAAAGCTGATTCTCGTATTGTCGAATCTTTTTTGAAAGGATTTTTCCGTACAAGTACTGCACGAATATTTTATATTCAAATTGTATGTATCAGTACTGCAAGTATAATTATGACTCCAAGGTGGATTGCAGCTATTGTTCTCGTATTTGCTGTAGTTGCAATTTCTCGCTATGCACGTGATTATTGGAATGAATTTACGAATAAGATGTTTCTTCGTTTATATTGTGATGAAGGGAAATTACTATTGTTAAGATGGAAGGCAGATCGTTATTTACTACTACCAGCAATACTTTTATATGGAATAGTTATACTTTCACAGTTTTATTTATTGCCAGCTGTGGTAGGCAGCGTTGTTTTTATTTTATTAATTGTATGGATTGTATTTGTACCATTAAAAAAGAGCCAGTGACGGCTCTTTTTCTAGTCTGTAACACATTGATAAATAAAATATACTAAAACGAGTATACTTGCGGCGGAATACATGACATCTAAAGTCATCTGATCGCCTCCTTATTGTTGTTGTATTTTTATTGTATGAAATCTTACAATTTCATATTCAAGTGAAAAATATGTGAACGTTAACAAAATTGTAAAGTGCAAAAATTACAATCATTTTGTATAATAGAAGAAACCACCGTTATATAAAAAATAATGAGTGAAAGGGGAGGGAACATAAATGCCAAATTGGTTTAGAAAAACCTTAGTCGCATTAATTACCGTGTTTACATTTGGTTTAGTGACGCCTCCTTCCATATTACTTGATAATGCCAAAGCTGCGGACAAGCCTACGAGCACAGCTGGGCAACAAAGTTTGGAGAGCACGTCCTATACATATGAAGAAACGAATGACAGGTTAACCACCGATACTTTTATTACTTATGCAATGCAAGAAGCAGAGAAGCAGTCGATGCAAAAGTTTGGTACTAAAATTGGTCCAGTAATTGAAGATGAGTTTAAAGATGTAATATTACCGAAAATTGAAGAGGCAATTGCTGAGCTTGCTAGTGATGTACCAGAAGATTCACTACAATCATTAGCGATTTCTCAAAAACCAGCTGGTGGAAATAATGAGAAGATTTTTCACGTCTACGATACGAAATCTGGAAATGATTTATTGCGTTTCCATGTAAGAAGAGATCATCCACCGCAAGATGGTTATTATTTTAATTTCCATTACCACCGTTTTGATGATGGATACTCTGGACATCATGAGTTAGGAAATATTTATTGGAATACGAATGTACCACCGAAATGGTTGTCTTAAAAAGAACAAGAGAAAATCTTGTTCTTTTTTATTTTTATAGAAGGGACAGACAACTATGTTGTTGAATAACATAGGTTTAGAAAAAAGAAGCAAAGGGAGTATGGGAATGCAAAAATATATTGTTTTTGACTTTGATGGCACATTAGTAGATTCACAAAATATATTTGTACCGATTTATAATCAACTTGCTGAAAAACATGGGTATAAAGCAGTAAAGGAAGACGAAATTGAACATTTACGTAAATTAACGATGCCAGAGAGATGTAAACAACTTAATGTACCACTGTATAAACTACCGATATTAGCGTTGGAATTTTATAAATTATATCAGCCTGCTATAAAAAATCTCGTTTTGTTCCATGGGATGAAAGAAGTATTAGATGAACTACATAAAAAAGGCTACGGAATTGCAGTCATATCATCGAACTCAGAAGAGCATATTCGGGCGTTTTTACACAAGAATGGTATCGAAAATATTCAAGAAGTGTATTGTTCTAAAAATTTGTTTGGTAAAGATAAAATGATAAAAAGATTTTTGAAATCAAAAAAAATAACAGAGAAAGATATGTTATATGTCGGTGATGAACAGCGAGACGTAGCAGCGTGTAAAAAGGCTGGAGTGAACGTAATTTGGGTATCTTGGGGATATGATGTTATTGAAACAGTGAAAAAAGATGCACCAGATTACATGGTTCATAAGCCGATGGAAATTGTGCAAGTAGTACAAGGAGCGTATTCTTAATATGAATACACTGCGAGCAGGCATTCATCATATTGAATTTTGGGTAGCAAATTTAGAGGAATCCATTTCTTTTTATAATAAGTTGTTTTCCATAATTGGGTGGAGAAAGTTAAATGAAATAGCATATAGCACAGGAGAAAGTGAAATATACTTTAAAGAAGTAGATGAGGAAATTGTAAGGACGTTAGGGCCTAGACATATTTGTTATCAAGCTATTCATAGAGAAGTAGTTGAGGAAGTAGCAGATTTTCTTTCCAGTACGAAAGTGAAGGTAATACGTGGTCCAATTGAAATGAATCATTATTCGGAAGGTTACTATACGATTGATTTTTACGATCCGAATGGATTTATTGTAGAAGTTGCCTATACACCAAATGCAGAAATGTAAGGGGAATAGATATGAAGATAATTACAGCATGGCAAAACAATATACAAATAGTAAAAAATGCAGTGGATATTAAAGAAATTTCTAAAGGTTTTTCACCTGATAAGAAATATATAATTACGAGTGCGAATAATGATAAATATTTATTGCGGACAGGCGATATAAAAGAGTATGAAAGAAAGAAAATAGAGTTTCAAATCTTAAATGAAATGCAAAATCGTAGTGTGCAAGCACAAAAACCAATTGAAATAGGTTTGTTGGCAGAAGAAGGTTTATGCTATGGCATCTTTTCGTATTTAGAAGGGGAAGATGCGAAGAAGTTATTGCCTACGTATTCACCAAAAGAACAATATGATATTGGTATAGAGGCAGGGAAAGATTTAGCAAAAATGCATACATATGAAGCTCCTAATAATATACTTCCATGGTATGAAAGAGCAATGAAAAAACATAGTAAATATTTAGAGGCATATAAAACATGTGGAATAAACAGAAAAAATGATGATAAAATCATAAAGTTTATTGAAGAAAATGAAATATATTTAAAGAACCGCCCAAATCGATTTCAACACGATGATTTTCACTTAGAAAATATAATTGTACGGGATGGAAAATATGTAGGTGTTGTTGATTTTAATGGCTACGATTGGGGCGATCCACTTCATGATTTTGTGAAAATTGCACTGTTTGCAAGGGACATTAGTATTCCGTATTCAATCGGACAAATAGAAGGATACTTTAATAGAAAAATACCAGAGGAATTCTGGAAATTATACACGGTGTACGTTGGTATGACA
>WPCH01332693.1_pt1 | contig 18019 bp, 14 predicted proteins | sample 5399881 | NCBI WGS metagenome assembly WPCH01 (sample SAMN12869468, study PRJNA574797) | sludge metagenome | isolation source: wastewater treatment of pH5 | place: China:Beijing | collected 2019-05-20
AAAAAACTGGGGATGTCTAATTAAATCGCATCAATGACGACTGGTTCACTCAGCGCATCTTTATAGGCACGATTTGCCTCATAAATTAAATAACCATAAAGAATGGCATCAATGACAAAGGATGAATAACTTTGCGTTAAATCGAGTTTGTCAGCGCCTACAGTTTCTAGATAACCATTAATCGTCCCTAAGCCAATAATCGCATAAACTAAGTAACCGACAAACACGGCAGCATTAAGTATTGCCAAAAGGCGAACAATCTGTACTTTCTTTACTTTGTTAACCGGATTTTTACGGATTAGAATAATGAGCACTACCATCGCTATAATGACGAGTATTAAACCAATGAGGAAGACAAGTTCGCCTACGGCAATATTGTGCATATTAATAAGCATCGGCACAAATTCATGGTCCGCGCCATGGAGGTTAATAAACTCGGCAATCGTTGCTTTCGTTTCTCCTAATAAACTAAATGAGCCGATAAGCGCAAAAACCATAAAGAGCCCAACTGCAATCGCACTCACTAATGTGCGTAATAAATAATCAACTTTCTTTTTCGGCATGACTTCTTTGGTAATTTCGTTGTTCATAAGTATCTCTTTTCTCTACTTGTGTATATTACCATAATGCGTTTATATTTTGCATAACAATTTGTAACCATAACGCAAAAAATAATCAGTAGTATACGATTTACAGTTATTAGCAATAAAAATGGCCGCAATATGCGGCCTGCTACTCTATGTTCAACTTTAATTAAATTCACTTATTCTTTCAATGAGGACAAGCTTTTCAGGAGTCGACTTCTGCATATCAATAATGCGTTGATTATTACTACCGCGATAAAGTAAGTCTACATTAATTTCCCGCAAGATAAAGCGGCCATCAATTAAGTAATCAATTTTACTTAGAATTTCATTCGTTAGCGGATCATTTTCACTAACAAGTTTTTCATATGTTGAACCTGTATACATGACAATATTTAAGCCGTCTCCTCGTGCAGCGTTAATAAGTGGTAAAAGTTTCTCTTTTTGTACAAGTGGTTCACCGCCACTAAGTGTAATACCGTCAAGGAGCGGATTTTTCCGCCAAATGTCAATAAGACTTTCTATACTTACATCTGTGCCGCCATCATTATCCCATGTATGTTTATTGTGACAGCCGGGACACGCATACGGGCACCCTTGTGTAAAGATTGTGAAACGAATGCCCGGTCCGTCGACGACCGAATCATTAACATAACCTGCAATCCGGATTGTGGCGTTATTCATTTTTGGTTTTTAAGTGCCGGACGATATTTGAGTAATTAATAAATGCTTCGTAACTTACATCATTTTTATATATAAGCGTTGGCACGGTGCGAATATTATATTCTTTACTTAACGCAATGTTTTCTTCGGCGTCGACTAATGTATATTTCACATTGTTATCATCAAGCGCTATTTTCACCATCCGACAATTTGGACACGTCTTCGTCGTAAATAATAAGTATTCACGCCCTGGTCTAATATCTTTTAAGACATCACTAACAACGGACGAACTACTTTCCACGACTCGTGTATGATGTTCGACCAGTGGGTTATATTCTTTCCGTTCGGCAAACTCAGCTTTCTTCCCGTCATTCCAATTTTTAAGCGGCCGGTAGTAACCAGTAATGCGTGAATAAACTTCGGTTTCATGGTGACATTTTGGACAAACCGGCACTTCACCCGTTATATAGCCGTGTGTCGGACAAATTGAATATGTGGGGGACATTGTAAAGTATGGCAGTTTATAGTTTTCGGCAATTTTACGGACAAGCGCCGCCGCACTTTGCCATGACGGTAGTTTTTGCCCTAAGAATGTATGAAACACTGTACCTGACGTATAAAGCGTTTGCATTTCATCTTGAATTGTTAATGCTTCACTGACGCTTTCCGTATACCCGACCGGTAGGTGACTAGAGTTTGTGTAAAACGGGGTGCCGTCACTTGCCACGGCGGTAATAATCGCTGGGAAATTCTTTTTGTCGTGTTTTGCAAAGCGGAAGGCGGTACTTTCGGCGGGTGTTGCTTCTAAGTTATAGAGATCACCATACATTTCTTGATAGTCACTAAGCCGTTCGCGCATGTGATTTAATACTTTAACCGTAAACGCTTGTGCTTCTTTCGTTGTTAAGTCTTTCTCTAGCCACTTCGCGTTTAGTGTTGCTTCGTTCATCCCGACTAGGCCAATGGTCGAGAAATGGTTATCAAAATTACCTAAATACACTTTTGTATATGGGTATAATCCGTCTTCAAGTAACTTACCAACGATGTCACGTTTTACTTTAAGACTACGCGCACTTAAATCCATCAGCCGATCAAGTTCGGTGAAGAATGCACTTTCTGTCGCGGACGTATGCGCTAGACGCGGCATATTTAGGGTGACAACACCAATTGAACCGGTGTTACTGCCACTACCAAAGAAGCCACCACCCTTTTTCCGTAATTCGCGGAGATCAAGCCGTAAGCGGCAACACATCGACCGGACATCACTTGGCTCCATGTCACTATTTATATAGTTACTAAAATATGGGGTACCGTATTTTGCCGTCATTTCAAAGAGTAGTTGATTGTTTTCCGTTTCACGCCAATCAAAGTCGCGGGTGATTGAATATGTTGGAATTGGGTATTGGAACCCGCGCCCATTTGCGTCCCCTTCAATCATGACTTCAAGAAACGCTTTATTTACCATATCCATTTCGTGTTGACAGTCTTTATATTTAAACGGCATTTCTTTGCCACCGACGATGGCAAATTTTTCTGCTAAGTCATCAGGCACAATCCAGTCGAGTGTAATATTACTAAACGGTGCTTGTGAGCCCCAGCGACTTGGTGTATTCACGCCATAAATAAACGATTGGATCGCTTGCTTTGTTTGTTTGTATGTTAAGTTATCAGCTTTCACAAAGGGGGCAAGGTAAGTATCAAAGCTACTAAACGCTTGCGCACCCGCCCATTCGTTTTGCATAATGCCTAAAAAGTTCACAAGTTGATTACTAAGTGTGTGCAGATGCTTGGCCGGAAGACTTGTAATTTTGCCTTCAACACCACCAACACCATCACGAATAATCCGTTCAATATCCCACCCGGCACAATACGCACTAAGCATACTAAGGTCATGAATATGAATGGCAGCAGTGCGGTGTGCATTAGCGATTTCTTCGTCATACACTTCACTTAACCAATAGTTTGCGGTCACCGCACCGCTATTACTTATAATCAGGCCGCCAAGTGAATAATTAACCGTGGAGTTTTCTTTGACGCGCCAGTCATTTACATTTAAATAATCTTCGACGAGCTTTTTATAATTAAAGACGGTGCCTTTGGCGTTACGCACGCGTTCACGATCTTTACGATATAAGATATATTTTTTCGCAATTGTTTGGTCTTTGCGCATTAAATACTTTTCGACTTCATCTTGGACGACTTCAATGTCAATAATACCTTCATAATTTGTATTAAGCGTATTTGCAATCTCTGCCGCGTACAGCAAGGCTTGGACGTCGTTTGTTTCGCCGTAAGCACTATTGATCGCATTTGCAATTTTGCTGGCGTTAAATTTTTGTAAACGCCCATCGCGTTTTTTAATGTGTGTGACCATGATTATTATCCTCCACGATTTGCTCGTTGTGAGTATCAATATATCGAAAAGCCATGGCCGTTGCAACCTATGTTGTAAGTCGTTTTTTCGTTACCGAAAGTAGTAATTAATTAGTAATAAACATAATTAAAAAGTTCTTGTTTTAGGTGGTTAATATAACTACTAATTCATTACTAAATAGCCTTAAACTATAAAAAATAGTGCTTTTTTGCTGGTATTAAGTTAGTAATTTATACATTGTAAAAATTAGTAGTGTCATTTTGACGTTTTTTGCAAAAGCATCCAACTTGCCCGAATTGCCGAGTAAAACGCAAAGCCTAAATTATAACCGCCACAAATGCCGTCGATATTCAATGCTTCACCGAGCGCAAAAAGCGTGGGGTTATTTTGGAAATTAAAGTTGTCTGTTAGGTCCGCAAGTTTAATGCCGCCATGCATCGCTTGGGCATTTTCGGGATAGTTATTTGCTAGTGGCGTAAGTGTTAAACTTTTAATATTATGAACAAGCTTTCCCTGTTGACTAGCAAGAAAAGTTGCAACATTTGCGCTAAAGACTTTGGTTAAATCATTGCTACTTTTAATAAGTTTAGTTACTTCTTCATTTGTATGGTCAGGCATAAAATCAATTAAGACTTTATACGGTTTATGTTGATCAAGCTGATGCGCCCATTCAAAGTAACTTGAAACGATAAAACTAACAATACCCGATAAGCCATTGTCTTTAAAAAGGATTTCGCCACGTGCAGTTTTAAGGAGTGTTTCCCCTTGATAAAGCTGCATGTTCGCGTCAATACGTTCATGACGGATCATCTTTAAACTTTCCCGCACTGCGATTGTTTTAATGACCGGGACAAACGGCGTTGTTTCTAAATTTAAACTACGCATTAATGTCGTGTTGTTATTCGCAATATCATATTTAAATAAACTGGCGCTTGAGCCCGTTGCAATAACAATATAATCATAAAACACGTCATTTACTAAAAAGCCGTTACCTTGAGGGGTAACACTTCTTACGTTTGTTTCCGTTAATACTTTCGCCCTTAAGTGTGATCGGAAGTTTTCGCGTAAGGTTTTCGCACTCCGACTAAACGGATACACGCGGCCTTCGTCATCAGTGTAAGTAACTATGCCGAGACTATTAAAAAAGGCACTGACTTCGTCTTCAATATAACGATAATGATTTGCCATAAAAACTTCGTCATTATAATCACAAAGTTTAATCCCACGATTAAAAATGTTTGCTTTACCGTTACCAGTTTTTAAGAGTTTCATAAGTATATCTTTTTCGCGTTCGTAAATCGTGACATCATACGCTGTTTGCACAAGGAGCGCGAGCGTTACGCCACTTACGCCCCCGCCAATGATTGCGATTTTTTGTTTACTCTTTGCCAAGGTTACGTTTCCGTCGTGCGGCCTTTTGTTTTTGAATAATGTTATATGTTGTTAAACTGCCCACAGCGAGCACAATAATAATTGAAAAGACAATCATCCAGTTTTGAATTTCTGTAGCTTTAAAGTTTGCCCACATATCAATGACGAGTTTATTGTTTTCGCCAAAGTCACGCATAACCGCACTCCGCACGACTTCGTCGTAAGTTGGAAATTGCGTCGCAAGTTGCCCACCAATATAATCTTCATCAATATAAATAATCGCGTCATCATCGTCAGCAATTGTGCCACTAAAGAAATAGCGTAAATCGATTTCGTAGCCATCTTCGTTTTCAAGCACTTCGTCATAATCATTTACATAATCTAAAATGTCTTGTCCGGCAATAAACGTCGTATAACCGATGTAATCCATGTTTTCCATTGCGATTTCCGGGTCACTTACGAAGTTCACAAATGCTTCGGCTAGTTCGGTATTTGCGCCTTTTGGCATTACCCAGCCGTCAAACCAAATATTACTACCTTCGTCGGGGATAACATAACGTAAGACGTCGTTACCAACTTCTTCGGCGGCTTGATAAATTGAATAAACCGCGTCACCACTCCAGGCGGTATTCACGGCAATCGTACCTTTAATCATATCGTTTTTGCCTTGGTCAACTTCAAGGCCATAAATGTTTTGTTTCAGGGCACGTAATTCTTCGTCAACTTTTTTAATCGTGTCGGGCGCAATGTCATTTAGTAATTCATTAAGTTCGGCGTTATATTCCGCGTCACTTAAGTCGCCAGCTTCGTGAGCATCAGCAAGATCATGGAGTTCGTCTTCATACACTTTAAAAAGACCCATAAGGTAAGCTTCACGCATTGAGTCTTTAATCGAAATCTTTTTATTATAAAGACTGTCCCATAATACTGACCAGCTTCTCATGTCGTCACTAACGGTGTCACTTACTTCTTGGTTAAATAGAAGCCCAAACGTCCCCCACATATATCCGACTGCATAATTTGTCCAGCCTGCTTCCGCAAACAGTGCTTGGTGGTATAAACTTGCGTAGTCGTTATAATTTGGAATATTTTCATAAAGGCCGTCATCATCAACACTAAATTCTTCAAGCATATCTTCGCGAATCATCCGTTGAATCATATAATCACTCGGCGCAATTAAATCATAATTAGCGCCATTAAGTTTCATAATGTTATACATGTCTTCGTTTGTTGAAAATGTATCATAGACAACTTCAATTTCTTCGCCGTATTCTTCAAGGTAATAATCAACAAAGGCACTGAGCGTATCAAACGCTTCTTCGTCGTCATCTTCGGCTTCGGCAATATAATCTTCCCAGTTAAAAATACGGAGCACATTATCATCACGTTGTCGCGCACTACTAATTGTCGTATGTTTACTTACAACAAGCGGTGCGGGGCCACTACTTAAGCTAACATTTGTTAAGGTAAAAAGACTTAACCAAAAGACATAGCGTTTCATTATGGCATCCTCCGCAGTTTGAGCTCACGGCTTACGGCTTTACGTGTCGATTTAGAATCTTTACCAAGGCCTGACACAAGCACAACACCTAATGTAATAAGGAAAATGTATGTTGTAAGTGCCCGTAACTCCGGCGGAATTGTTGATTTTACAATTACCCCTTGCACGAAGGTGGAAAGTGTATCAAACGATTGATTACGTAAGAAACTCGTAATAATAAAGTCATCAAGCGAAAGCGTAAACGCAAGCATAAAGCCGCTCACAATACCGGGAATAATTGCCGGTAAGACAACTTTATAGAGCGCATACATTGGTTTTGCCCCTAAGTCAAGCGCGGCCTCGTAATCATTTGGATCCATTTGCATGAGTTTTGGTTTAACGTTTAAATACACAAACGCAATACTTAGCACGACATGGCCGACTAAAAGTGTAAAGAAGTTAGGACTACGTACATTTACACCCGCGCTAATTAGGGCATTACTAAATACTTTAAAAAGAATCGCTAAACTAATGGCAATAACGATTTCGGCATTAACAACAGGGATTTCATTGACCCCCTCAATTAATTCTTGTGGCCGTTTTTTCATATAAAAGACACCAATTGCCCCAAGCGTACCAAGAATCGTCGCAACGAGGGCACTAACGGTTGCAATTAAAAGCGTATTAAAGAGGGCGCGCATAATTTTCGCGTTTAAAAAGACTGCGCCATAAAGTTCAAAGGTAAACCCCGTCCACACACCGGTTGTATCGGCAGCGGTAAAACTAAAAATCATTAAAAAGAGAATCGGTAAGTATAAGAGAAACAAAATTAAATAAATATATGTTTTCGCAAGGATTTTCTTTACCATACATTATTTCCTCGTTTCATTTTATTTTTGTCGAAAAGTTTCGGAATGAGGACACTAACCCCAATTAAGAAGAGCATGACAAGCGCCAGGAAGCTGCCGTCATTCCAAATATTTTGGGTGAAGTAAATTTCAATATACTTCCCAAAGAGGGTGACTTTCCCTTCGCCTAAGATGTCGGCGATAACGTAACTTGTCATAGTTGGCATAAAGACCATCGTTGCCGCACTTACAACACCTGGCAGTGTCATTGGTAAAATAACGTGGAAAAATGTCCGCACTGGACCCGCCCCTAAATCTTGACTTGCTTCAATTTGGTTTTTATCAAGTTTTAGCATCGTCGCGTAAAGCGGTAAGATTGTAAACGGTAAATAGTTATACGTTAAGCCAAGAAGCGTTGCAAGTTCCGGATACTCACCGCCACTTAAGCCAATAAAGACGAGCACATCACGCATCGCCCATGTGCGTAAAATAAAGTTAATCCACATTGGCATGACAAAAAGCATGACTAATACAACGTTTTTGTTATATTTTTTGTTTGCTAAAATCATCGCAAGCGGATACCCAATAATGAGTGTTAAGGCGGTATTTAATAGCCCAAAGATAAATGACACGAATAAGACACGCCACTTTGCGCTACTCGTAAAGAAGTTTGCCATTGGATCAAGACTTAATTGGCCGGCACTATTCGTAAACGCATAAAAGAGAATGAAAAAGAGTGGGAGCAGCACAAAAAGCACCATAAAGACAATATATGGAATACCTAAATGTGCGCGCCGGAAATTAATTTTCATATGGCTCTAATTCCCCTTTAGCGACAATTTTAATATTTTCCGGTTTAATTTGAATACTAACTAAGTCGCCTTCGTTCCATAAGTCGTCGGAATCAACGATAAAGTCTTCTTCGTCTGCGGTCCGTACGATAACTTGGTAGTGGTCACCCACCCAAATCGTGCCAATAATTTGTCCGTGCGCTTGACCGTCATCGGGATTATCAATAATTTCAAGGCCGTTAAATTCTACAGTCGCAATAACATCAATATCATTTAAGTCGTAACGGACATTATCAGGACCAACTAAATAGCCTTCCTCATCAAGCTTACTCCCCTTTAAAAGTTGCGTAACATCAACACTAAACGCCGCGTCACCAATCATTAACTCGTTTTTATTATTGAGCCACGCATCAGTGTAAACGTTCGCGGTTACTTCTTTTTTCATAATATGAATTGCTTCGGGTTCAATGACAAGACCAACTTCTAAGCCAAGATCATATTCTTTTGTACTTTGGATAATCACTTCACTTTTACGGCCAACATAAACGACGTATTCATAGTGCACACCTTTAAATACTTTGTTCATAATTTCGCCGTCAACATTGCCCTTGCCTTTCCCAACAATTAAAATGTCTTCCGGGCGAATAACAACGTCCACTTTTTCGTTTGTGGCTAAATCATCAACACACGTAAAGGTGCCGCCTAAAAACTTAACTTCAAGTTTCCCGGACATCCGCGCATTATAAATGTTTGATTCGCCAATAAAGTCGGCGACAAACGGATTTTTTGGTTCGTTATATATATCAACGGGCGCACCAATTTGTTGAATTAGCCCGTCATTCATGACAACAATCGTATCACTCATTGTTAACGCTTCTTCTTGGTCGTGCGTCACATAAATAAATGTAATGCCTAACCGTTTATGTAATGTCTTGAGTTCGAGTTGCATTTCTTTACGCATTTTTAAGTCAAGCGCCCCGAGCGGTTCATCAAGTAAAATAATTTCGGGTTCATTCACAATGGCACGCGCAATCGCGACCCGTTGTTGTTGGCCGCCGGAGAGTGTACTTATATCCCGCGCTTCAAATTGTTCAAGATCAACCATCTTTAACGCTTTCACCACTTTTTCGTCAATTTCTTTGGACGTGAGTTTGCGCATTACTTCTTTGCCGTTTTTAACGTCTTTAATCTTTTTAATTTTTAAGCCAAACGCGATGTTATCATAGACATCTAAATGCGGGAATAAGGCGTAGCGTTGAAATACCGTATTAACCGGTCTTTTATACGGCGGTAAATTTGTAATGTCTTCACCGTTAAGAATAATCTTCCCGTTTGTCGGCAACTCAAAACCCGCGATCATGCGCAGTGTTGTTGTCTTCCCACAACCTGAGGGTCCTAAAAACGTAATGAACTCACCACGCTTAACGTATAAATCAAACCCATCGACAACGGTTTTACCGTCATATTCTTTTGACACATTTTGTAGCTCAATAATGACATCTTCACGGCGTACATTATGCTTTGCAAGTTTTTCCATATTTTGCCCCCCTTGACTAACTTAAAATATACGGCAAATAGGCTGAAAATACAATGAAAAATACTCAACTTTTTTATTGACCCCCCAAAACCACCATTTTATGCGCATTTTATGAGCATGTTTTCGCACTATTTTTTCACAATTTTCACGCGATAATCTCTCTTGTTTGCAAGCGTTTTTAATTGTTGTTAAAATAGAGGAGAATCGAGGACAACTATGCGACGATTTTTAAAAGGAATACTGTTCACGCTTCCCTTCTTATTAACAGGTTGTAAGCCCGCACTTGGCGCAAAGATTACGATCACAAAAAGTCGTGAAGTGTTAGAAACATTTATTGAATTAGCGGATAAAAGCGCGGTCACAAATTTAATTAGTGCCGAAGCGAACTTTGTCTTAGTAAGTTATGCGCTTGTTGGTTGTAGCTGCTGGGGACAATTTCATATTCAAGTATTAAATCCGTATATTAGTGAAACAAATATTCCAATTTACGTGTTACATACGGACTTATTTAATAATGAATATTACGGCTTACCAATTAACGAAGCAAAAACAAATACACCAGTCATTGGTTTATATAAGGAAGGAGTATATACGTACGGCTTAAATTACTTTGAGGATGAAGCAGTGTTTGCAAAGCTTGCAACCTTTAAAACGTGGATTGGCCGGTATATAATGATTGTATGATTAAATATATAAGTTTACGGAAATTAAATCGCTTACTGCGTGGGCATAAACCGTTTATCGTCATGTGGACATTAAAACCGTGTCCTGATTGTATTGCAGTGCGCGAACGCTTTTTACCGGCGTATATTGCTCAAGACTTTAAGGCGAAACTACCACTTTACTTTATTGAAACACTAAAATACCGCAAGATGAAAGATAAAACAAAGTGGGAAAATATTAAACGAATTTACGGCTTAAGTGACGAATTAAATAAAAAGTCGGGCTACGGCACTGGGTTTGTCCCCGCCTTCCAAGTCATGACGCCTAACGGCACAAATTACATAAAAACAGGGGATGTCAGTCCAATCATCACCGACATGTTTGTGTTTCAAAATGAATTTGTCCGGGAAGAAAACGGAACATTCGTCATTGACGCGTCCTACTTCAACGGTAAACGCGCGACAACGTATTTAGGAAAATACACCGGAGAGATCGGTAAAGTCATTGCCAGTGATGTTGTTAACCCGCGCAATAATAGTGTGCGCCGTTATGACGAGAACGCCGCGCACTTAGCAAAGTTTCTTGATTATTATTACAAAGCTTAAAAAACCGGCGACCGTGATGGTCGCCATTTTATTAACTATACTTGTTCTACTTTTTTTGTTTTACGGACGATGTAACGGACAAGGACACGCAGTTCATGGGCAACAAGCGGTGTCGTACTTAAGAGCGCCAGGAACAACCATTCAATAAATGTTAATTCGGATGTGCCAAACGCCACCGTTAAGAAATGAATTTCCGTCACGGCAATTTGTAAGACGAAACCGACAAAGAAGGCGACCCATAAAAACCATTTTTCTTTAATAAATGTGCGGAAGAATGTTTTATTAATATTTGCCATCCCAAACATATGGAACAATTGACTAACGCCAAGTGTTGTAAACGCAAATGTTTGCGCACGCGTTAGTGTTACATCATTTGCTAAGTATAAATTAATATCAGCAATCGTCCGTGCTCCCCCTTCAATGATAGGGACGTAAAGGAATGCAAGTGTCGAAATAAGCGCAATAATTGCCCCGTAAACAATCGTTAATAAATAACCACCGTTTGCGAATAATGATTCTTTTTTATCACGCGGTTTATCCTTCATGATATCTTTATCTTTACTGTCACCCCCAAGCGCTAACGCGGGGACACCGTCTGTAATAAGATTCACCCATAAAATATGCAAAGCGGTAAGCGGCCACGGTACGCCAATTAAAAGCGCGGTAAGCATCGTAATAATTTCACCAAAGTTACTGGAAAGTAAAAACCAGACAGTCTTTTTAATATTCGCATATATCCCGCGTCCTTCTTGGACGGCTTTTTCAATACTTGCAAAGTTATCATCAGTTAAGACCATGTCACTAGCGCCTTTGGCAACATCCGTACCCGTAATGCCCATTGCAATCCCAATGTCGGCTTTCTTTAAGCTTGGCGCGTCATTTACACCGTCACCCGTCATCGCGACAATATCACCGTGGGCTTGGAGGGCACTGACGATTTGCACCTTATTTTCCGGCGAAACACGCGCAAATACGCGTTTTGTGAGTAATACGTCACGTAATGTCTCTTCATCTAAAGCGTCGAGCTCCGCGCCGGTCATGACTTGGCTGCGATCTTTCGCAATCCCGAGTTCTTCGGCAATCGCATATGCCGTATCCGCGTGATCACCCGTAATCATAATTGTTGTAATACCCGCACTCCGTAAATTCTTCACAGCAAAGATTGCTTCCGGGCGCGGTGGATCAACCATCCCAACTAACCCAACAAAGACGAGGTGCTCTTCACTAATTGTTTTGGTGCCGACTTCTTTCGTGGCAAGCGCTAAAACACGTAATGCCCGGCTTGCCATTTGCGTTGCGGCATTGTTAATATTATCAATATCTTTACTTGTAATTTCGCGTACTTTACCATTTATACTAATGTGCGTTGTCAGTTTTAAAATATTATCCATCGCCCCTTTGGTATATTGCGTAAATGTTTTATCCGTCGCATGCAGTGTCGACATCATTTTCCGTACACTGTCAAACGGTAATTCTAAAACACGTGGTGTCGCCGTTTCTAAGGCGTCTTTATGGTGTTCGATTGTATTGGCAAAGTTGACAAGTGCAATTTCTGTTGGGTCACCATACACCCCATGATCAACACTTGCGTCACTACATAGTGAGAGGCCATCGGCTAAAGTGCCAATATTTTTTTCACTAAATTCATCACTACTATATGTTGTTTCGTTTATATATGCACTAACTACAGTCATAACGTTTTGCGTTAATGTCCCGGTTTTATCACTACAAATAACACTCACAGCGCCCAGTGTCTCAACACTTGGTAAGCGTCTTGTAATCGTATTCACCTTCACCATCCGCTGCACCCCAAGCGCGAGCGTAATTGTGACAACGGCCGGCAATCCTTCCGGCACGGCCGCAACTGCTAATGAAATGGAAAGCAGGAACATATTTTTAATATTATCAAGGGACGGATCTTTAATGAGCGCAATGATAAATAATAGTCCAACCAAGACAAATGTAATGATGCCGAGCAATTTTGATAAGTCAGCAAGCCGCTTTTGGAGCGGCGTTTCTTCTTGCTTCGTTTGTTGGAGCATACTCGCAATTTGCCCAATTTCCGTTTTTAGTCCGGTATTAATTACAACCCCTTCCCCACGGCCATACACGACGGGGGTGGACATGTAGACAATATTCTTACGGTCACCAATGGGTGTAACTTGCGCGTAAACAACGTTTGCGTCTTTTTCGACCGGAACACTTTCGCCCGTTAAACTTGCTTCACTTACTTTTAAGTTAATGCTCGTAATAAGTCGTAAGTCCGCAGGAATTGTCCGGCCTTCTTCTAAAATAACAATATCACCGGGCACGAGTTCACTCGCTTTAATTTCACTTATTTCCCCGTTACGACGGACAACTGTTGTCGGCGCACTTAGTTTTTCAAGTGCTTCGAGCGCTTTATCCGCTTTTAATTCTTGGATCGTACCAATGATGCCATTAAGTAAAACGATGAGCAAAATTAAAATCGGTTCAAAGTATGATCCATCTTTTTCAATGAGCGCCATCACAAATGAAATTACGGCCGCGACGAGTAAAATATAAATCATCGCATTATTCATTTGGCTTAAAAACGCCGAAAAGATTGTTTTCTTCTTCGCACGCGGGAGTTCGTTTTTCCCATATATTTCTTGCCGTTTTAAAACTTCGGCATCACTGAGCCCCACGTGTTCATCGACTTGTAATGTCGCTAAGACATCTTTAACTGTTTTTTGTTCCATATTCATCCTCCTTTAGTGTGACGATTACCGCCAGATACTAAAGGTCTCGTTCCCATGTCTGTGGGCTTATCAACCAGGATATGATCCGTGATGTTGGCGATAAGAACTACTACTCCCCTTTAGGATTCTTCATCATTTTACTATAATAAGAGATTTTATGACAATAAAAGGGCAACTTAATTGTTGCCCTCTACTTTAAATAAAGTTGTGGATATTTATTCGCTTACTTCCGTGCTTGCTTCCGCATTTTTACTTTTATGACGGACATAAAGCTCCATCGCTAAGAGTAAGATGAGGAATAAGACGATAAGTAAACCAAATGACACCCATAAAAGGAGCGTACTTTGCGCAATAAATCCAAGAATCAGAAACATTGGTGCACCAAAAATTGCCGCCATTCCACTGCCGTTAACTAAGTCTTCTGCTACACCAGTTTTAAAGTGCGGGTCAATTTCGCGTAAAAGCGCAACCCCTTCACTTGCGGTGCCTGTTACCATGCCAAAGAACGCAAAGAATGTATACCACCGTGTTTCTGGGAAGTAACGTTTCGCCATAAAGTTAACATAGAAGTAATTAAGCATTGTCGCAAAGATACCCATTAGTCCGAGCAACACCCAAAAACTCGGGTCATTTAGTTGCCCAAAATTAATTGACATAATGGCTGATGCAATCATTACGTCAAACGCCAAACCAGCAATCCGGTTTTGCATATAGTTATTAATATATTGCCGTTTCATAATCTTTTTGCGTCGTAACGTATTAAGTACCGCTTTAATAATCATCGTGACGATTAAAGCAAAAAGGAAGTTAAAGCCCCAAATTATTCCTTGGAGTACTACTACGCCAGCTAAATCTACTACTAAATAACTTATTAGCGAGATAAATCCGAACGTGATAAGGTATGTCGCTAAAACAAATGCAACTTGAATAGTGAATTTATCAACAGATTCAACAACGGGAATCTCGTCAGGTTGATCTATATACGAACTTTTATCCAAATCACCGAACGTTTCAACTGCCTCACTTCCAATGCGCTTTACAATACCACGGCGATTCATGACGTTTAAAATAATCGTACCAATAATCGTCGCAACTAAAAAGCCAAGTGCCGCGACACTTAGACCAAAAGATTTACCGCCCGTTAAGGCGTTTGCCGCAAGATTACCATTAGCATCTTGCAATGTTTCAAAAATATAACCCGTATTACCTGCTTGGCCTGGTCCTTGACCAAATCCAAGTGGGAGTAAGACACCGGCATACGGTGCTTTCCCAATTGCCGAACCGGCGAATATGAGGCCAACAAGCATACTCAGGGCAACCCCAAGGACCCCTTGAATTAAATATGTTGTCACAATTAAAATACCGGATTTAATTGGTCGTCCGTCTTTTTTCTGTGGTTTAGCGGCACTAACGAGTGTTAAGGCAATAAAACCAATGGCTAAACTATGGTATGTCACAAAGTGCATATAGTCTTCATCAACAATCGGGGCGCCACTAATCGTTAAACCGGTGCCCGTAAAGATATATTTTAACCCTAAGCCAACGAACCCAGCAATAAGCCCGGTTGGAATGAGGTAATTACGGAAAAATGGTGTTTTCCGTCGTAAGATGTTCCCAAGTAAGATGAGCGCACCGATAATACCAAATTGGAATATCGCTGCCCAAAAGTAAGGGTAACTATTGGTCGGTTGCGCAAAAAATAATAATTGCATAACTTGTCCTCCTTTGTATGCTTTGAGAGTATTTATAGACCCAGCTCCGCTGCTGTTAATTTCACAAATTCGTTTGCCGATACGTCTTCTTGTCTCATAATATTTTGTAAGATTTGTAAGGCAATCATAAATTGATACGCGCTCGTTTGCCGAATGTTTTTAATGTTAATCATCTTCGTTTGTTCACCATTAATATGAATGACTAATATTTCTTTTTGTTGAATGGCCATTGAATCAATTTGGCTAAACGGATAAAAAACATCTGCAACATTTGGCCGATTATATTTAATCGCTAAGCCGGCACGTGATAACGTAATCGTTGCTTTGCCAAAATGGCGACGGCGGCGCCGGAACACTTCGGAAAATTGTCCTGCTTCGGACAAGGCAAAATCTTTTGTTTTAATAATATGATCTTGGTAGAGTAATTTATTTGTGTGATCAAGCTGGATTGTACTTTGCGCTTCGTTAAATGTTGCACTATGCGTGTAGCCATGTTTATCATATTCACCAGCAAATGAGCAATTTGTGCACGTTACGGAGTTGTTTTTACCATAAAGCGTATTATGGGCGTGACATTTTGGACAAATAAATAATAAGCGGTGAATACCTTCCGCGTTATGTTTGCCGGGGAAGCCGTTATTATCGGTTTCTAAATATGCATTCACATTAATGCCTTCTACAATTAAATCGTTTATTTCGTCCGCACTCATACTAGCGTATTCTTCGGGCATAACAATTTGCCGAATAAAGCCTTTAAAGTCGCGCTTCGTCCGCCGCTTTATACTCCAGCGCGGATTACTTAAATAACCACCATGAAAGTTAAAGATAACAAGCGGAACTTTTAGTAATTTCACAAGTTTCCCCATGCCGGGTGGCACGGAACTACGGGCACCAGTCATCGTGGAATTACCTTCAACAAAAATGCCAACGTTACCACCTTCTTTAATGATTTGCATCATCGTGCGAATACTTGCCATGTCTGATTGGCCTTTAACTTTCGGAATCGGCGCAAATGTGTATTCTAAAACGCGAGAAATAAAGCCTTTTGAAAAAATTAATTCACTCGCTAAATAATATACTTGGCGGTTTAATGTCCCCGTTACTAAAATCGGGTCAAATGCCGAGACGTGATTACTCACAACGAGGAATGGTTCATGTTTTTTTATATTAACACGCCGCCGCCGGAAGCCCGTTTTAATGCGAATAAAGGGGGCAACTAGGACGTTAGCAACGCTCACAAATATTTGGTGGCGTTTATATACAATCCGGTTTGTTTTAGCCATGCGTGTCCTCCTTAATTGGTTTTACGTAACAAATACGTTTTTTATGGACGATGTGATCAAACTTCCGCCATAAATCTTGAATTTGTTGATTTTCCACGAGTTGGGGACCTGATTCAGCAAACTCGATGCCGTCTTTTAGCGCACTATGCATTGTTTCTAAAAATAATGTGTACACTAGCCCACTATTTTGTAGTTCGGGTTTAACGGCAATGAGCAGTAAATCAAGTTGTTTTGAATGTTTTAAGGCGCGTAAAAAGTGAATAAAGCCAAAGGGAAAGAGTTTACCTTTAATTTTCTTTAACGCCGGGGATGGAGATGGGATCGAAAGGCCAAACGCTAGTAATTCGTCATCATCATTCGTCACTAACACAAGGTATTTTAAATTAATAAGTGGCATGTATTGTTTGGCTAGCAGCTTCATTAAGTCTTCACTAAGCGGCACATAACCATAGAGGTGATCATACGCCCGATTTGTTAAGGATAACGCCTTTTCAACATACCGCCGTAAATGCCGTTTTGATTTTAAACGAACAACTTTTGCTTTATTTTTACGGAGCACCATATTATTAATGCGAAACATTTGGTCGTCGACATGGTCAGGAACGAATATGCGCCGTTCAACCCATACGGCGTCACTCACAAACCCGAGTGCTTCTAAATGGTGCATGTAATATTCATAGTTATAAAATGTTGCAAACATATTAACTTGGTCAAACCCTTCAACGAGTAAGCCTTCTTTATCTTGATCACTATAGCCAAGTGGGCCAACAATTTCTGTCATCCCGTTTTCCGTGCCCCATTTTTCAACGGCCCGGATAAGTGCTTTGGTCACTTCAATGTCATCTATCATGTCAATGCGGTTAAAGCGCACGCGTTTTTGGTTATACTTTTTATTGGCAAAGTGGCTAATAATCCCACATATACGGCCAACAATCTTATTATCTTTATAAGCGAGAAACAAATTAAAATCACACCACGCTGAAGCGGGGTTTTTACTTGGTGTTAAATTTGCAATTTCGTCTTCAAAAATATACGGCGTGAATTCCGCACTATCTTTGTATAGTTCAATCGGGAAGTTAATAAATTTTTTAAGCGCTCGTTTCGTTGTAACTTGTTTAATTTCAATCATAAAAAAATCCTGATTTCTTTAGTCATTAATAACTTATTATAACACTTTTTCAAATGGTGTTTGAAATATACTTAATACCGAAAATAAAAAATAGACCATTTGGTCTACTTATTTTTAAATGAGCCTTCCCCCTTATTTTTGCATAAGAGTTGTTAACCCCTACCATTATATACACAACAAGGTACCTTGTTGCAAATTTTTGAACTGTATTGGACTCATTTTTAGTCTTACAACAATTCTTTTATTATTATAGTAATAG
>WPCH01103694.1_pt1 | contig 18013 bp, 16 predicted proteins | sample 5399881 | NCBI WGS metagenome assembly WPCH01 (sample SAMN12869468, study PRJNA574797) | sludge metagenome | isolation source: wastewater treatment of pH5 | place: China:Beijing | collected 2019-05-20
GTGTAGATGTCACCTTCATCTCTCGTTACTGGCACTTGTGCCCGTTTAGCCCTTTGCTCCGCAGCCCTTTTTAAGATACTAACAAGGAGCATAATTGCGACATAGATAATTAGCCCCATATATTTACGCATGGGATTCACCTACCCCTGAGTCTCGTCATCTTTGGCCTTTGGATCCCGATCAGGACGACGCCCACCAATACTCTCTCTCATAGATGTATCGGCCATAATGTTCTGCATACCATAAAAGTCCATAACTCCTAATTTGCCTTCCCGCAAGGCATCAGCAATGGCCCGAGGAACTTCAGCCTCAGCTTGAACAACTTGTGCCCTCATTTGTTGAGTTTCTGCTCTCATCTCTTGCTCGCGTGCCTGGGCAGCGAAGCGCCTTTCTGCTGCTTTCGCTTGGGCAATATTCTTATCTGCCTCAGCTTGGTCCATCTGCAAACGGGCACCGATATTGCGACCCACATCGACGTCGGCAATATCAATAGAGAGAATCTCGAAGGCAGTACCAGAATCGAGTCCTTTATCCAAAACCAATCTAGAGATCCCATCTGGATTTTCAAGAACCGCTTCATGACTTGAGCTAGAACCAACAGTAGTAACGATACCTTCGCCAACCCTGGCAATGATTGTGGCTTCACCCGCTCCACCAACCAAGCGATCGATGTTGGCACGTACTGTGACTCGAGCCTTTACCTTAAGTTCAATACCATTCTTGGCCACAGCGGAGATCAAAGGCGTTTCGATGACTTTGGGATTAACACTCATCTGTACAGCTTCTAACACGTTCCTACCTGCAAGATCAATTGCCGCCGCCCGTTCGAAGGGTAGGGGTATATCGGCCCGATTGGCTGCGATTAATGCATCGACTACATTATCTACGTTACCACCGGCTAAAAAGTGAGCTTCGAGTTTATCAATAGATGTATCCACTCCACCCTTTTGAGCCTTAATAAACGGCAAGACAATACGACTGGGAATAACCCTACGTAAACGCATTCCGATTAAACTGATCAGCGTAACTTTGACACCAGCGGAAATAGCTGAAATCCACAAACCCACTGGAACAAAGCTGAACAAGATAATCAAAAAGATTAAAACCAAAAACGGAATGATCCCTGCGAAAATCAAAGACATGTTTCGACCTCCTTAAATTCTATTCTTTTCCTATTTCCCGAACAACTACCCGAGTTCCTTCTATCATCACAACTTCAACTGAAGAATTTGCTTGAACATAACCCCCTTCAGAGACCACATCATAACGATTTCCATCAATCGCTGCGGTGCCACTAGGTCGAAGCGGTGTTACGGCTATTCCTTGTTTACCCACTAAGTGATGGTGAACGGCGGGAGCACGGTAACCAGCCTCCGGTAACTCGCTGTGTGATAGTATTAAGCGCTGCCAGAAACTCGATCGCTGAAAGCGCCCCCATAGCAATATCACTGCCACGACACTTACAGTGACTGCTATCGATAAACTGAATAGTGCAGTCTGAACATCACCAAAGGCTAGAATGACACTGGTTATCACAGCTCCAATACCCAAGAACCCTGCCAGGCCAAAGCCGGGGATTACAGCAATCTCTAAAACAAGCAATAAAAGACCTAAGATAACGAGCAAAATGGTTTCTAAACCGGCAAGGCCAGTAACATAGTGGCCTCCGAAGAAAAGAATAAGGGCAAGAATACCGCCTGTACCTGGTACCCCCCAACCAGGAGAGGTAATCTCGAAAATCAGACCCAAAAAGCCCGCGCTCAAGAGGAGGGAACTCACCGTGGAGTTCGTTAGAAAACGGGCTATTTGCTCAGCCCAATGGGGCCTGAGCTGCACCATCTCGTAGCTTTCATATCCAAGCTCCTTCAAGAGTTCAGAGGTGCTTCCGGCCATCAAATCAGCCATACCCCACTCTAAGGCATCCTTTGCCGACAGCGTAAGAATCTTCCCCTTTTCTACAAGGTCCTCCACGACCACATCTGCATCAACCATGGCTGCCGCCAACTGGCGATTACGGCCAGTTCGCTGCGCTGTGGCTTCGAACTCAGCCTTAAGTGCAGATACTGTCTTTTCTTCCATAGGTCGCGGTTCGGCAGCACCCATGCTACTTCCGGGAGCCATGACAATTTGCGGGGCAGCAAGGGCAATTAAGGCGCCTGCAGACCAAGCCCTTTCACCTACATACGCAATGACCGGAACGTCCGCTTTCACAATGAGATCTCTAATATCAGTGGCCGCATCGACCCGACCCCCAAAAGTATTAATCTCCAATAACACAATACCATCATTACGCTCGGCAAGTTGAAGCCCTCGGGCAACAAAGGCTGCTAAGCCAGGTTCAATTTCACCGTGGATGGGTAAAGAATAAACAAGCGACGCAGCGTACCCCCCTAGGCCCACTGCAAATACCAACACCAAAGCCATTACGACTGTAGCAACAACCTGCAAACTCCTTCGCTTCACGTTATCACCCCTTCTGGGAAAAATGGCTCGATATCGTGGTTGCGACATCGAGCCAAAAAATAACTACCGGAACTTCCTCTTACGGGCTGCCTCGGACTTCTTTTTCCGTTTTACACTTGGTTTTTCATAGTGTTCCCGTTTCCTAGCCTCGGACAAAACACCTGACATCCGCATTTGCTTCTTAAAACGGCGCAACGCATTATCGAGGGACTCATTTTTACCTACTTTAATTTCTGCCACCAGTATCCCTCCTTCCAATGCTGACTGCGTCCATTGACAATATCATACGCTTTTTGCATAATATCACACTAATTATAATCCATTTAGCCCTGCTGGTCAATATTAACCTGGGGGCCACTGTAAAGAACGACCGCCCAAGAGATGAAAATGTAGATGATTCACGGTCTGTCCCCCGTCGTCTCCTGTATTAGCCACCACCCGAAAGCCTGCTTCTAAACCGTCTACTTCTGCAAGTTCCTTGATGGCAAACATAATCTCCCCAAGCACACTCTGATCGTCTGATTCTAGATGTGCCAGGCTCTGAATATGCTTCTTGGGAATCACCAAGATGTGACTTGGTGCCATAGGATTAAGATCACGAAATGCTACCAATCGATCTGTCTCCATCAGAAACTCCGTAGGAAGCTCGCCTCTTGCTATCTTGCAGAAAATGCAATCCTGTGACATGCCCTTTCGTTACCTCCTTAGACGCCCTAAAACACCCTCAGAACTTGCCTCTAGGACTTGGATAGGTACGATCTCACCAACGAGGTCTATCCCGGCTGGTACAGGAAACGTAACCTTGACATAATTATCTGTATGCCCCATGGCTTGGCCTTCGTGCATTTGCTCCACCAATACATTGACCCGCTTGTCAACAAAAGAACGATGGAAGGTCTCGGCCATGTTATCTCCTAATTGTATTAGACGTTTACTGCGTTCTTCCTTCACCTTAGAGTCAATTTGCTCAGGAAATCTTGCGGCAGCAGTCCCTGTTCGCCTCGAATACTGGAAAACATGGGTCTTGCTAAAAGCTACTCCCCGGGCAAGTTCCATGGTCTGGAGAAAATCTTCTTCCGTCTCCCCCGGGAATCCCACCATAATGTCGGTTGTAATTGCAATTTCGGGAATTGAGAATCTTAACTTGTTCACGATAGACATAAACTCGGCACCTGAGTAATTACGACGCATCCTTTTTAAGATAGTATCGCTTCCGCTTTGCAAGGGAATATGGATGTGGCGGCACACGACAGGGTGCTTACGCACCAGATCAATGAGTTCATCTGTCACTTCATGGGGATCAACCGAACTGATTCTTAGGCGCAAAAGGCCTGGTGTATCCGCAATTTCTGCACTCATCTGCTTTAAATTCAAAGGAGGATCGAGATCAGCGCCATAGAGACCCAGATGGATACCCGTGAGAACAATCTCAGTATAACCAAGGTCAATGATCTGTCTAACCTGCTCCATCACACTTTGACTGGAGCGGCTACGAGATGGTCCCCTAGCAAAGGGAACCCTACAGTACGTACAAAACTGATTACACCCATCCTGAATTTTCAGCGTAGCTCTCGTGCGTCCAGAAAAGCCCAAGGAGGGTAAATCTTCAAAATCTGAAACATGAAGGATATCTTCTACTAAGGAACGCTGGTCTCCCCAACTCATGGCTTCAATCTCTTCTACAATTCGGTTACGCCCGTTTGTGCCCACGACAAGAGAGACCCCTTCGATTTGGGCTACTTCTTCCGGCGTCGTCTGGGACAAACATCCCATAACTACTACTTTGGCTCCCGGGTTTTTCTTATGGGCGCGCCTAATCATTTGACGTGACTTACGATCACCCAGATTTGTTACCGTACAAGTATTAATCAAGTAAACATCTGCCACTTCATTAAAATCCACCACGGAATAGCCTGCGTCTAAAAATTGGGTGACTACAGAATCTGTATCATATTGATTCACCTTGCAACCAAGGGTAGCCACGGCAAGCTTCTTAACTTCATTTGTCATGCTAAATCTCCCCACTTATATCCCAACATGCTTAGAAGGACTAATCCAGCGGTTTCTGTTCGGAGAATCCTCGGTCCCAGGGTACATACCTTGGCACCAGCCAAGGACAGCTGTTTTACCTCTTCTGGAGTAAAGCCTCCCTCTGGTCCTACAATAGCCGCTGCTCCTTGAGGTTCTTCTTTCAAATCCCCTAAGCTGGTTTGTCTTTCTCCCTCATAAGCAAGTACAACTAGTTCTCCTGTTTGGTGTCGCTCTTCTACACTGGCTACTACGTCGCCAAAGGTATATAGCTCATGAACCACAGGTAAACGGGTACGACCACACTGCTTAGCTGCTTCAAGGGCGATGCGTTCCCAGCGCTCATGTCTTTTTTTGGCCTGTTTAGCCTCCAGCTTCACAACCGCATAACGAGACGAAAAGGGCACAATTTCTGTCGCCCCTAATTCTACCGCCTTCTGAATTACAAGATCCATTTTGTCTCCCTTGGCCAATCCCTGAAATAGAGTCAACTTGAGAGGCGATTCTTGTGAACGCTCCACCGTTTCTTCTACGATTCCAAGTACGGAGGAACCAAGTTCCTGGATCCGAACCACATGAACTTGTCCATCCAAAACACATTCAATTTTATCACCAACACCCAGCCTCAAAACCCGAGTTATATGGTGCACGTCGTCACGTGAAATTACAACTTGGTCACCTTGCAGTTGTCCGGGTTGCAAAAAAAATCTAGCCAGATCAATCACCTCTTTGGAAGAGATAGCCCATCCATTCTCCTTGCTGTACGCGGCGCAAGAGACGCAATCCCGCTCTCTCTGCCAAAGACAAGATTTCCACATCCCGATCTTCAATAACTCCTGCTGCAATGAAAAATCCTCCGGGAGCTAATACCCGCTGAATGTCGGGCAACATGGGGCCAATGACATGGGCAACGATATTTGCCACCACCACTTGAGGACTCCCCGGAAGGTCTAAAAGGCTACCCTGTTCGATGGAAAAGCCAAGCTTATTAAGATCCCGGTTTTCCCTCGCCACCTTCACTGCAACAGGATCAATATCCACTGCGCGAACCTTGCCACCTAACCTGGCCGCAACAATGGCCAAAATTCCAGAACCTGTCCCCACATCCCACACTACCCGGTCTTCAAGGTTGAGTTCTTGCAGGAACTGGATACACATAGCCGTGGTAGGATGGGTTCCACTCCCAAAGGCCATACCTGGATCGAGATGAATCGTCAGATCTACACCGTCCAGTTCCTGTTCCAGAGGCTCCCAGGATGGCTGAATCAAGATGCGCCCAATTCTAATGGGGTGGTAATAAGCTTTCCAGGCGTGTGCCCAATCAGCTTCATTTATCTCGCCACTCTGGACCACAACGGGACCGGGGTCAAAACCAAATTCGCGAAGGGCGAGGAGATCCCTTTGCAATTCTTGAAGCTTTTCCTGGCTAAACCCCTGCTCAGGGAAATAGCATGTAATAGTCACTTGTTCAGAGTGCATAAGCTCAGGAAAATAATCTCCCCAGCCCATCTCCTGCGCGTGGTTCATTAGCTCCGAGTCATCTACTGCGTAGCTTTCGATTCCCCAGTTATCCAAAATCCCATAAGCGCCTTCAACTGCAGTACGATTGATTACAATCTTAACTTCTTGCCAATCAGCCATGGCCAACCCTCTTCCTAACGCCAAGCATCTTTCATCCGCTCAAAAAAACCCTTGCTTTCCTCGGGTAAATCTCCGCCGCCTTCTTTGGCAAATTCACGCAACAAGTCCTTTTGTTTGGCTGTGAGTTTTTGAGGAGTCACGACCTTGATCTGCACAAGCTGGTCACCTCGTCCTGAACCTCGCAAATCTTGAATACCTTTGTTTCGCAGACGCAAGACCTTCCCAGACTGGGTTCCCTCAGGGATCCGCAGGTTAACCTTGCCCTCTAGAGTTGGTACCTCCACGTCATCACCTAGGCTTGCTTGTACAAAAGAAACCGGTACTTCACAAACCACATTCCGTCCTTCTCTGCGGAAGAACTCATGAGGCTTGACCCTCACAAAGATGATCAAATCTCCCGGTGGTCCCCCTTTTTGCCCGGTCTCTCCTCGTCCTGCCAAGCGGAGACTTTGGCCATCATCAATTCCTGCAGGAATCTTGATGTTAATCTTGCTCATTTTGCGCTGAGTTCCACTGCCATGACAAATCTTACAGGCTGTCTCAAAGGTTTTACCTTCTCCACGACAACGACTACAGGTTCTGGTACTCGCGAACTGACCGAGTGGAGTTTGTTGAACATAACGCACTTGCCCGCTCCCATTACATTCTGAACAGGTGGTGATGGGAGTACCTGGCTCGGCTTGATTGCCGTGACAATGATCACAAATCTCAGTACGAGGAATGGATATGTCTTTTTCCGTACCAAAAGCAGCCTCTTCAAACTCAACGGTCATCTCGTATCTTAAGTCAGCACCCCTCTGGGGGCGATTGGTTTGGCGTCCGCCAAAGCCTCCCCCAAAGAACTCGCTGAATATGTCACCTAAATCATCAAAGCCTCCAAAACCACCATATCCTCCAAAACCACCCTGCCCCGCATTTTCGAAGGCTGCATGACCATATTGGTCATATTGGGCCTTACGCTCGGGATCACCTAGGACAGAATAGGCTTCGTTGATTGCCTTGAACGTTTCTTCAGCCCCTGGTTCTTTATTCACGTCAGGATGAACTTCTCTGGCCAGTTTTCGATAGGCTTTTTTTATCTCATCTTCAGAGGCGCCCCTCGGGACGCCTAGAACATTATAATAATCTTCCTTGGCCAAGCGTTACACCGCCTTCTTGTACTGATTTAGGATTCCTCCGTAAACTCAGCATCAACTATATCTTCGTTTTCACCCTGGACGTTTGCGTCACCATCAGCTTGGGGCTGAGCACTTTGTGCTTCTTGATAAAGCTTCTCCGAAATACGATGTAGTACTTCGTCGAGCTGTTTCATCTTTGTTTTGATCTCTTCTGTGTCATCATTTTCCACCGCTGCCTTAAGCGCATCTTTAGCGGTCTCGATTTCTGCTTTTTGTTCCTCCGTAACCTTATCGCCTAGCTCATTGATGGTGCGATCCACTGCCCAGAGGGAATTGTCGGCTTGATTGCGCAGTTCAATGCCTTCCCGTTTGGCTTTATCTTCCTCAGCATGTTCTTCTGCTTCTTGAACAAGCTTATCAATGTCCGTCTTCGTTAAGCCTGTGGAAGAAGTAACAGTGATCTTTTGCTCCCGACCTGTTCCCCTATCTTTGGCCGTTACGTTGACAATTCCATTACGGTCGATATCAAAGGTAACTTCGATTTGTGGAATGCCCCGAGGTGCGGGTGGAATTCCAGTCAATTGAAAACGTCCCAAAGTAACATTATCCGCGGCCATGGGTCTTTCGCCCTGCAAAACATGAATATCTACCGCAGGCTGATTATCAGCAGCCGTTGTGAATACATTACTTTCTTTACAAGGGATGCTGGTGTTCCGTTTAATCAACGTTGTCATTACCCCACCTAATGTTTCAATACCTAGCGACAAGGGGGTAACGTCGACTAAGATCAAACCCTTTCCTTGATCAAACTCGCCTGAAAGGATCCCAGCCTGAACAGCCGCACCTAAGGCCACACATTCATCAGGGTTGATACCCTTATAAGCCTCTTTGCCCATAAGCTTTTCAATAGCTTCTTGAACAGCAGGAATTCGAGTCGAGCCACCTACTAAGAGTACACGGTGAACATCGGATGGCTTCAAACCAGCATCGTTTAGAGATTGACGAATGGGTTCCAATGTCTTTTCCACCAGATCTGCAGTGAGCTCATTGAATTTGGCCCGACTAAGGTTAATGTCTAAGTGGGCTGGTCCACTGGAAGAAGCACTAATAAAGGGCAGATTGATATTGGTCTGAACTAGACCACTTAACTCAATTTTTGCCTTCTCTGCAGCCTCTCTAAGGCGCTGCATGGCCATTTTATCCTTACTTAGATCAATTCCGGTTTCCTTCTTAAACTCACTGACTAAATAGTTAGTGATGCGCTCATCAAAGTCATCTCCACCGAGACGGTTGTTTCCACTCGTAGCTTTAACGCCAATGTAACCTTCGTCTAATTCTAAAATTGATACGTCAAAGGTACCACCACCGAGGTCAAAGACAAGGACAGTCTGTTCTTGTTCTTTATCTAAGCCATAGGCCACAGCTGCAGCTGTTGGTTCGTTGATGATCCGTTCTACTTCCAAACCAGCGATGGTTCCTGCATCCTTAGTGGCCTGCCTTTGGGCATCCGTGAAATAAGCGGGAACTGTGATTACCGCCTTGGTCACAGACTCGCCTAAATAAGCCTCAGCCTCTTCTTTGAGTTTACGCAATATCATGGATGAAATCTCTTGAGGACTGAGATCTTTACCATCAATCTTCACCTTATGGTCAGTACCCATATGCCTCTTAATGGATGAAATGGTCCGCTCTGGATTGGTCACCGCTTGCCTCTTTGCTCCTTGACCCACAATACGATCGCCTTCTTTTGTAAAGGCAACGACAGAAGGTGTGGTCCTAGAACCTTCGGCATTAGGAATGATGATCGGTTCGCCACCTTCCATGACAGCCACGACTGAGTTGGTCGTTCCTAAATCAATACCAATTACTTTTGACATTCATCTTCCTCCTTGTTCGGTCCCACTAAGACCTTACTGTACCTAAGTACTTTTTCGTTAAATACATAACCTGTTTGAATTTGTTCTAAAACAACTAAAGTGCCATCGCCTTCACCTTCCATGGCCACCGCTTCATGCACACCAGCATCAAAGGGTTCTCCCAGAGCAATGATGGGTTTCAGTCCATAACCTGCTAGGGTATTCATGAGACCCTGATACACCATATTTATACCTTGGAAAAATGGATCTTGCTCCTGGCTTCCCTGACCAGTGCTTAAGGCACGCTCAAAATTGTCTAGAATAGGCAAAAGATCTTGGAGCAGACTTTGATTTGCATTCTTTGTGGTCTCCTCCATTTGGCTCTGGGTTCGGCGGCGATAATTGTCAAAATCCGCTTTTAGGCGGAGCAACTGCTGATTAAGCTGGGCATTTTCCCTTTCCAACTGCTCAGCACATTGGCGGATCTCCTCCAGGTCAACCTCTACATCATGCCCGTTTTCTTCCAAAATGTCATCATGTTCTGTCACCAAAGTACCCCCTTCAGAAAAATGACCCTTACCTTGCCTTACAGGGTCCTTTTTAAGTTCATTACTTTTTTTCAGTCAACAAGGCACTAAGGGAATGGGATACCACATCTACAGCGGACATAACTTTTGCATAGTCCATGCGGGTTGGTCCAATCACACCTATGGTGCCCACCACATCATTGCCCACGTAATATGTGCAAGTAACAAGGCTGCAACCTTGCATGGCACTGTGGAAATTCTCATGACCAATAACGACTTGCACGCCACTAGATTGGGCAGTTGTGTTTAACAGACTTAGCAGGTGTTCCTTTTGCTCAAGGGCCTCCAAAAGGGCTATAGCCCTATCCATATCGCGAAACTCAGGTTGGTTTAGGATATTTACCGTACCTGATGCGTAAATTTGCTCTCCCTGATCTTCAGATAGACCCTGGAGAACGAGTTCCACAAGTGTTCGACCGATTTCGCCAAAGTCACGAATTATCTCCGTGAAAATGGTAGGGCCTAACTGTCTATAGGTAATGCCTTTGAGCTTTTGGTTTATGGCAGAAGATAGCTCCTGAATCTGTTCTGAAGAATAGTCCTTCTCGGTGCGGATCAAACGATTCTTTACAATACCAGGATGCAGGACTAAGGTAACCAAAATACTGGAGTCTTCTAATGCTACCAACTGCAAGTGCTTAAAGACCAATTGGTCTGTACTGGGTGCCAAAACTAAGGAAACGGACTGTGTCAAAAGGGCCAAGAGTCTTGCTGCTTCATGGATGGAGCGCTCCGGACTTAACCTAGGACCCAAAATCCTCTCGCGAACCTTTTGGAGTTCTAGCAAAGAAAATACATGGGGTTCAATCAAGGCATCAACATAGAATCGATAGCCTTTATCAGAAGGAATACGACCTGCGGATACATGAGGTTGCTGTAAGTAACCTGTTTCTTCTAAATCAGCCATTTCGTTACGAATGGTGGCTGGGGAGACACCCAAATCATGTTTGCGCGCAATTGTCCGGGAGCCCACTGGTTCCGCGGTCTCGATATAGCTATCAATAATCGCTCCGAGCACTAAACGTTTGCGTTCGTCTAACATGATTTCACCCTCCTCTTTTTAGCACTCATCGAAAGAGAGTGCTAACAGCTTTTAACCATAAAATATCACTTCATCCTCTGTTTGTCAAGGGGTGGAAGTTACCTTAAGAACTCTCCAGAAACCTGGTTTTCCAAGACCAAACCCCGAGAAGTGACCCTGAGGTACCCATCGATAAATTCTACTAGGTCCCTGTGTTTTAGATCCTGGATAGCTTCATTGTAGACATCCAAAAAACTGACCTCGTAGCGCCGTCTAAACTCAGCTTCACTCACTCCTTGCAATAAGCGCATACCCACCATCATAGTTTCATCCATTTCTTGTTCTACGGACAATTCGTCAGCGTGCTTAAAGATAGGAGTTCCCTGATCCCAGCTCTTTACATAGTCCCCTAGATCTGTGGTATTTGTATAACGAAGCCTCTGAACATAACCTGTGGAGCCACTTCCTAATCCTATAAAGGGTTTGTTTTCCCAATACAAGAGGTTGTGCTTGGACTCAAGGCCAGACTTGCAGAAGTTCGAGATCTCATAATGTTCGTAGCCTTCCTCTTTCAGGATCTGACAGGCTGTTTCATACATTTCGGCTTGCTCATCATCACTAGGGAAGTCTACAAGACCTGCTTCATACCATCTGGTCATGGGAGTCCCTTCTTCGAGGATCAAACCATAGCAAGAAAAGTGTGTTGGTTTAAGGGCAATGGCTTGTTTTAGAGTTTCCACCCAAGCTGCATTACTTTGGCCCGGTAGGCCAAACATCAAATCCAAATTGATATTGGTGATCCCAACCCTCTTTAGGGCATCCACACTATCCACAGCCTGTTTTCCTGTATGAACTCTCCCAATGGCCTTAAGGAGGCTGTCTTGGAATGCCTGTACGCCCAAGCTTACTCGATTCACTCCTGCGGAAGCCAAAATTTCAGCAGCTCTAGTCGTTAGGGAATGGGGATTCGCCTCCATGGAAATCTCGGGGTCTGCCACAAAGGGCAACTCTTCACGGAGAAAGGTAATAAAAGACGCCAATTCTTCTGGCGGAAGAATACTTGGTGTACCTCCACCGATAAAGAGTGTGGTTAAGGGTTCTTTGCCCCACCGATTAGCCCAATATCTTGCCTCTTGGCGCATGGAAACAAGATAGTTGCCGGTGATCAACGAAAAATCTCGTTGGTCACCGACAACTACAGAGTGAAAGTCACAGTAATAACATTTTTGTTCACAGAAAGGTATATGCACATAAACACCCATGGTCAGCCACCCACCTTAGTCTACTTCTAAAATGGCCATAAATGCTTCTTGAGGAACTTCTACATTGCCCAAGCTTTTCATACGCTTCTTACCCTCTTTTTGTTTTTCCAGGAGTTTGCGTTTACGACTTATATCGCCGCCATAACACTTAGCTAGAACGTCTTTGCGCAGCGCTCTCACTGTCTCCCTCGCGATAATCTTGTTACCTATTGCCGCTTGAATAGGCACTTCAAACTGTTGCCTGGGTATGACTTCTTTAAGTTTTTCGGCTAGGCTACGGCCACGGGATAAAGCCTTTTCTTCATGAACAATACAAGAAAGGGCATCCACTGGACTACCATTGAGTAAAATATCTAGCTTTACTACATCTGATTCGCGGTAGCCCAAAAACTCGTAATCCAAGGATGCATAACCCTTCGTGCGAGACTTAAGGCGATCGAAAAAGTCCATCAAGATCTCAGCTAAAGGCAGCTCATATTCAAGTTTAGCCCGTTCAGGGGTGACATACTGCATATTGGTGAAGATGCCTCGGCGATCCTGACAAACATCCATAACAGCTCCTACAAACTCATCGGGGACCATGATAGAAGCTGTCACATAGGGTTCTTTGATGTGATCAATAGACGTCACATGCGGTAGTTCCGAAGGATTATCCACTTCCTTTACATCTCCGTCAGTGAGAACCACCTTATAAACGACACTTGGAGCCGTAGTAATCAAGTTTAGACCAAATTCTCGTTCTAAACGCTCCTGAACGATTTCCAGATGAAGTAGGCCCAAGAAACCACACCGATAGCCAAAACCTAGAGCTACGGATGACTCGGCTTCATAGGTGAGGGCCGCATCGTTAAGCTGCAATTTATCTAAGGCATCCCTTAGATCCGTATATTCCTCGTTTACAACCGGATACAAACCGCAATACACCATGGGTTTGGCTGGTCGATAGCCCCCTAGGGGCGCAATTGCCGGACGAGAGGCAACTGTGATGGTATCCCCTACCCTGGTATCCCGTACATCCTTCATGCTAGCGATAACGCAACCAACGTCTCCAGGTCCCAAAGCATCTACGGCCACTAAAGCCGGGCGCAAAACTCCAACGCTGCTGACTTCGAATTTCCGCCCTGTACTCATCATCTGAATAATGTCACCAGTTTTAATCTGACCATCTACAACTCTGGCGTAAGCCACGGCACCCCGATATTGATCATAGTGGGAATCAAAAATCATGGCCCTGGTTGGAGCCTCTAGGTCCCCCTTAGGGGCAGGAACACGCTCCACAATTGTCTCTAAAATAGCGTCAATACCTTGCCCTGTTCGTGCACTAACTAAGACAGCATCTTCACCTGGGATACCAATATTGTCTTCAAGTTCCCGGATAACCCTATCAGGATCAGCGTTAGGAAGGTCAATTTTGTTAATCACTGGAATTATTTCTAAATCATGATCTAAGGCTAGGTACAAATTGGCTAGGGTTTGTGCCTCGATCCCTTGGGAAGCATCGATAACCAAGAGAGCACCCTCACAGGCAGCCAGGCTGCGGGATACTTCATAAGAAAAGTCTACATGACCGGGGGTATCAATTAAGTTCAAGATGTAATCTTGCCCATCCTTGGCGCGATAGGTCAGTCTAACTGCCTTGAGTTTAATGGTGATGCCGCGTTCGCGCTCTAGGTCCATGGAGTCCAAGACTTGCTCAGACATATCCCTTCCACTCACTGTCCCCGTTTGTTCTAAGATCCGATCAGCTAAAGTGGATTTGCCATGGTCGATATGGGCAATTATGCAAAAATTCCGAATGTTCTTTTGGACCATACGTTTACCAATTCCTTCATAAAGTAATCTCCTTGTATTATATCATAGGGTGTGCAAATTTCAAAACACTAGCGTTCGCCTCTTGCCTTGAGCCGATTTTTTAAAAGATTTAAGATAAACTGGGTTTCTTCCATCTTGAAGACCAAACTCAGTACCAAGTATAAAAGCACCCCCACACCAATTGCTGCGAAGGCTTGGACCAATTGATTAAGCTTTGAGACCATGGATAGCTGATTGGCCACAAAGGATGCTGTAAAAAACGCAGCAACTCCCATAAATAATGAAGCAATGGTCGATTTAATTACTGTACCACAGAGACGTGCGTCAACTAAGACCTCTAGACGCTTGTGAAGAATACCAAGGGCCAGAACCATGTTGAAAATGGAACTTAGGGAGTAAGCCAAGGCCAATCCCCCTGCCCCAAGGTTGCTCCAACGCAAAAATGCTAAGCTTAGAAGAAAGTTTAAGACCACTGTGATAAAACCTATCTTCACCGGGGTTTTCGTATCCTGCAATGAATAAAAGCCCCTAGTGGTTACTTGAAGGGCAGCCTGGGCCATGAGACCTGGTACATAAAACAAAAGCACAAAGGCTGTTGCTGCGGTGTCCACCGCGGTAAACTCACCGGATTCAAAGAGTAAACGTACAATTGGTACCTTCAAGAAAGCCATACCAATGGCTGAAGGAATCGTGATAAAAAAGACGATCCTGAGGCCAAAGGATAAAGTGCGGCTAAACTCTTCTGTTTCTCCCTTGGCCATAAGCCGTGCTAAGGTAGGAAAAACGGCGGTGGAGATTCCCATGGCAAAAATGCCTAGGGGAAAATTAATCAGGCGATTAGCCAAACGAAGGGCTACAATGGAGCCTGTTTCTAGTGTAGACGCTAGGTTCTGGCTGACAATTACATTGACCTGAGAAATAGAAAGTCCAAGGATAGCTGGTAGCATAAGCTCTCCCATGCGACGAATGCCCGGATGTTTGAAGTCTAAAATCGGTCGGTAATGGGCTTTACTCCTGCGCCAAACTGCAGGAATTTGAATAGAAAAATTACCCAAAGCACCTAAAACAGTTCCTACCGCCATACCCATGATGCCCATGAAGGGTCCCAAAACATATGCCCCTAAAATTTGACCTAAATTATACACGATGGGTCCCAGTGCCGGGAGGAGAAATTTTTGGTAAGAGTGAAGAACCCCCATACAAAGTCCAGCTAAAGCCGTGAAAAATACAGCAGGAAACGTAACCCGCATTAACAGTACCAAGAGTTCCTTTTGCTCACCAGAAAATCCCACGCCCACCAAAGGTGCCAGGCTTGGGGTGAAAATTACGCCTAAAACCATAATCAATAGAAGAATCAAGAACGTCGCGTTTAAAAAGACACTCGCAACATACCAGGCTTCCTTTTCTTCGTCCTTGGCTAGATAGTGGGTGAATATAGGAATAAAGGCGGAACTCAGAGCCCCCCCTACCAAGAGCTGGTACATCAAATCAGGCAGGGCAAAGGCAGCGAAAAAAACGTCAGTGGTAGCAGTTCTACCAAAGACCTCGGCCACAGCCCTCTCCCGAATAAAGCCTAGTATGCGACTGACTAAAATAAAAAACATAACAATGGAGGCAGCCTTGGCCACCTGTTCCCTATTCTCGTTTTCCAATCCTTTTCGCTCCTCTTTCTGAATGTTTCACGTAGCGACTTTAGTCGCATGAAACATCATAGATGAATACGTTACATTCATCTATGGCAACAAATTGAAAGATTCGCCTTCGAAGAGCTAATTCCTGTTAGAGCACCTTAACCAAAACATTGGCGAATAATTCTGCTGCTAACAAAGCTTCTTCCAATGTGGTTTCTACAGAGCCCACTTCTACAATTAGGCTCCCAGGATGTAAGTGCTGATTATACCTAGCCCCTTTGTGCACCTGCACAGGGCGCATTAGACCTGGATACATCTGATCACATACACTCTTTAACTTATAGGCAAAATCGAGATTCTTTTGATAATTAGGATGGGATAAAGGAATGTTCTCTGCTGTTCCTACTATCAGGACAATGCGAGCAACCTCTCGACCATTAATAAAGACAGTGGGATTGGGAACTCCCGCATCTCGATGCAGGTCTATGACCATGTCAAAGTCCTTTTGTTTACCTAGAATCTCCCGTACTGTCCTTTCGGAATTGCTATAGGAACTGTTGATGGTCGGCAAAGTGTGAATCCGACTCTCATGAACGGTTTGCATCCCCAGGCTTGTTAAAGCATTAGACAAATGACGCCCCACCGCCATTACCCCAGTAATGGTAGGATCAGCCATGTTACGAAATTGATAGTGGGCGGCTGTGGCCTGGGCAGAAGAAGCACCTCGTCCAAGATACATTTCGGAGGAATGGGTATGGTAAATCAAGATTTTTGGTGCCGTCGAAGAAACGTCAACTCTCTCAAAAGGAAAATCCAGGGGAATATCCCTGGGACGAACAGGATCCGGTGCAAAAGATAACTCCTGGATAAAAACAAAGGGTCGTTCCTCCCACATTCTCATGTCCACCACTGTGCGAGGGGAAAAGGGCAATGTGGACGCAAGGAGACTTAAGGGATCTTTTAGATCATAGTTGGTGAGCCAATAGAGAAAAGACCCCATATCGAACTGGTCGGAACCTCCGTCGAGATTTCGTCCTGTCGCGGGCATCCCTTGATTTAGTAGGGACTTTGCTAAAGAATGATCGAAACCACTCTCTTTAAAAAGTAGATAAAAGCCGCCCAGAGAGAGGGACAACAAAAGAATGGCCATGACCATGAGGGGCAGGATCTGAAAGCCTTGACCGATAGTCTTGCTACGACGACGAATCCGCGAATACACCCTCCTGAGCCGAACCCGCATGCCACCACCTCTTCTCTTGCCAAATATATTTGTAAGCAAGAGAAAATATGATAGACTGAGGATAACCATTTTACTGAGGAAAGGGATGATTCTATGCGCAATTTCAAGCCTATCTTCGTTATCTTCTTAGCGGCCTCATTAGGTCTCGGTTCTTACATGTTTCTTACGAGATCCGACGAAGGCTCCTCTGTGGAGCAAAACCAAGTTGTGATCTATTTAGTTCGGTCCACTCCCACGGATTTTTATCTAGTTCCCGTAGAAAGAGAAATAAAGGGACCAGTTGGCCCAGCTTCGGCTCTCCAGGCGCTACTTAACGGCCCCCTAGTCCACGAAGAACTCCTTGCAGCAGTACCTCCCACCACCAAACTACTGGATGTAGTTGTTCACGATGGACTCGCTACAACGAACTTTAGTGCAGAGATAGTTCATGACTTCAACGGCGGTTCCCTCATCGAGTCCTACTTGGTAAAAGCCATTGTTAATACCTTGACCGAGTTCCCAGAAATCCACCGTGTTCAAATCTTGATTGAAGGGGAAGTGGTGGAGTCTATTGGTGGACATATTCTAATTACTGAACCTCTTCAGAGTTCAAACTAGCTTAGGTACTTAAAGACCTCATCATAGCTAACCCCCTCATGAAATGAGGTGTTTAGGGCCCCGGCAATGACATCTGAGACCTCGTCAACGAGCAGATCGATTTCCTTGGGAGTTACAATCATACTACCGAAATAAGGTTCTAAAACTTGACTAATGAGTTGGCGCTTGTCTGGACCGGGGTTATACGTCGGTGTTGGTTGGTGGTTCCCCATGAGGGTTTCAGGATTCACGCTGAACTGCACGGGGCCTGGCATTTTTTCCCCTTCGGGTTGTTGGATGCTACCTTTTTCAATTAAGTCCATGGCATCGGATACTATGGTCACAGCATGGACCACGGTGGGTATTCCAATGGCAATAACAGGAATGCCTAGGCTTTCCTCATTAATAGCCAAACGGCGATTCCCTACTCCTGCTCCTGGGTGAATACCGGTATCGGAGATCTGAATTGTGCTGCATAGTCGATCAACACTGCGGCTCGCTAAAGCATCAATGCAGATCACGGCTTTGGCCCCAATTCGATCCACGACACCCATGATGATTTCTCCCGTTTCAATCCCGGTGAGTCCTAAAACTCCAGGAGAAATGGCAGAAATAGGCCGAAGACCATGGCGCAGTTCTGGAGGGGACATTTCCAACAGATGGCGGGTGACCATCAAGTTTTCTACGACCTTAGGTCCCAAGGCATCGGGAGTTGCGTTCCAGTTGCCCAAGCCCACCACCAAGACGCCATCTTCTTCCTCAAGTTTAGCTTGGTCAA
>WPCH01202034.1_pt1 | contig 18012 bp, 18 predicted proteins | sample 5399881 | NCBI WGS metagenome assembly WPCH01 (sample SAMN12869468, study PRJNA574797) | sludge metagenome | isolation source: wastewater treatment of pH5 | place: China:Beijing | collected 2019-05-20
ACGGTTCCTTGCTTTTCCTGATATACTTTCATTGTGACAGCTCCTTTTGATTCCCTGATAGGGTGTTTGTGATGAGACTATTCTATCAGAATTATTTGGAGTTGTCATTTTCAATTTCCACGGAGTTTGGGGCAGAATCTGTTTTAACTATAACATGTGGTTTTGCCATTGACAATGTCTGAACTCACCTTTATACTAAGTCTAATTCCATAGGTTTTCATATTACTCTTATCGAGAGTGGCGGAGGGACTGGCCCTATGAAGCCCGGCAACCAGTGTGTTTTCCACACTAGGTGCCAATTCCAGCTGGACATCTGTTCAGAAAGATGAGAGGAGAGCTTTTGTACCTATAGCAGGGAGCAAACCTCTTCTTTCGAGAAGGGGTTTTTGTTTTTAAGGAGGACTTTCATGATTAAATTCAGGAACGTGACAAAGACTTTTTACGGCAAAACCGATATCCATGCCCTCAAGGAAGTGGACCTTGACATTCCTGCTGGGGAGATCTTTGGCATTATCGGGCAAAGTGGTGCAGGCAAGTCTACCCTCATTCGCTGCATCAATATGTTAGAGCGGCCTGATTCAGGCGAAGTGTGGGTAGATGGCATACTCCTAAACAAACTAAATACCACAGAACTGAGAAAAGCCCGGAAAAAGACTGGAATGATCTTTCAACACTTTAATCTACTGAGTTCAAGGAATGTCTCTAGAAACATTGCTTTCCCCTTGGAGCTGGCGGGATGGCCAAAACACGAGATTTTCGCCAGAGTAAACAGTATTGCAGAACTGGTTGGTCTCAGCGATAAGCTAAACAGTTATCCCCGGCACTTAAGTGGAGGTCAGAAGCAACGCGTCGGTATCGCCCGGGCCTTGGCAACCGAACCGAAGCTCCTTCTCTGTGACGAGGCCACTTCGGCCCTAGATCCTGAGACCACAAGCTCCATCCTGCATCTCCTCGGGGCAATCAACGAGCGCCTCAAACTGACCATCGTGTTGGTCACGCATGAAATGGCGGTGATTCAAGAGATTTGTGATCGTGTCGCAGTTTTCGATGAAGGAGTGCTGCAAGAAACAGGTCCTGTGATTGACATCTTCACCCAACCCCAATCCCCGGCCAGTCAGAGAATGCTGCAAGGGTTTTTGCGTCCCAAGTTTCCCACAAGGCAGGGTACTCAGCTACAAAAAGCGGGTAACACTCTCTTACTACTTACGTTTGCCGGGCAAAAGGTCCATCAACCAATCATCTCCCAGATGATCCGCACCTATCAGGTGGATGCAAACATCCTCTACGGACGGATCGATCAGATGAAGGACACACCGTTTGGCATATTGCAAGTAGAACTAGAAGGGCACCAGGAACAAATAGAACAGGCCATTAAGTTTCTACAAAAAAATCAAGTGGAATTGGAGGTGTTAAACCGATGATCAATCAAGCTATGTTGGCGATGCTCTGGGATGCTACCCTGGATAGTATGAAAATGGTTGGTGCCGGCACTGTCCTAGCCACCTTAGTGGGCTTGCCCCTTGGGATCTTGTTGACCACTACATGCCCAGGGCACATTTTAGAGCAACCACTACTCCACCGCTTGTGCGGAAGCATTGTCAATGTTGGGCGGTCTGTACCCTTTATCATTCTGATGGTAGCCATCATTCCCATGACTCGCCTGATCGTTGGCACCTCCATTGGCACCAAGGCAGCCATCGTGCCTTTAACTGTAGCAGCCATCCCATTTGTGGCACGACTCGTTGATGGAGCCTTGAAGGAAGTGGATTCAGGGGTAATTGAAGCAGCGGAGAGTATGGGGGCCTCGCCCCCACAAATTATATGTAAAGTCATGATACCAGAAGCGTCACCCGCCCTCGTCCTGGCAGTAACCCTCACTGCAGTCAACCTAGTCGGTTACTCTGCCATGGCAGGAAGCATTGGCGGAGGGGGACTAGGAGACTTGGCTATTCGCTATGGATACCAACGCTTTCGTGGGGATGTTATGCTGAGCACCGTTGTTATTCTCGTCGTCTTAGTCCAGGGAATCCAAGGGGTGGGCGATGCAATCGCCCGCAAACTCTATAATCGACAGTAGGAGGAATTGAAATGAAAAGAAGTTTAGTACTAGTTTGTTTACTGACCATTACGCTATTTGGGCCGCAAGTAACTTTTGCATCAACGCTAAGGGTGGGGGCAACGCCTGTTCCCCATGGCGAAATTTTGGAGATTGTAGCTCCTCTTTTGGCACAAAAGGGCATTTCTCTAGAAATCGTGGAGTTCACCGATTATGTACTCCCCAACTTAGCCCTACAAGAAGGTGAGCTGGACGCCAACTTCTTCCAGCACATTCCCTACCTAGAGTCTTTTAACAAAGATGCCGGCTCCGACCTAGTCACACTGGTAGGGGTGCATGTAGAACCCTTGGGGGTGTTTTCCCGCAAGTATTCGTCACTAGAAGAACTGCCCCAGAGGGCCACCATTGCCATTCCCAACGATGCCACAAATGGCGGCAGGGCGCTGCTTCTACTACAAACCGCTGGTCTAATCCAACTAGACCCTGCCGCAGGCATTACTCCCACCGTCTTTGATGTTCAAGAAAACAAAGGGCAACTTCGTTTTGTCGAACTCGAAGCTGCCCAGTTAAGCCGCAGTCTGCTTGATGTTGATGCAGCGGTAATCAATGGGAATTATGCTCTGCAAGCGGACCTCAACCCTGTGGAAGATGCCATCTTTCTAGAGGGTGCAGAATCGCCCTACGTCAATGTCGTTGCAGTAAGGTCCATAGATACCGAAAGCAGCGTCCTAGCTAAACTGGTTGCTGCTCTGCTCAGTGAAGAAGTGCGTTCCTTTATCCTCACCAAATACAAAGGAGCGGTTATACCAGCATTTTAGGCGCTAAAAAGGGGGCTCTATGGGCCCCCTTGATTACACTAAGATCCTCGTTCCGTACGCCTCCAGTACAATCTCACCTAAAGGCAGTTTTTCTCCTGTCAGCAAATCCTGCACTTGCTTGGGTGTGGCTACGGGCCAGGACACCTTAGTCAGGTCTACACTTTGAGCCTTAGCCTGGTTATTAAGGAGTACAAGGACCTGTTCCCCTTGACCAAACCTGACAAATCCGTAGATATTCGTGGCACTATCTGCCCACACTGTACGGCATCGCCCATGGCGAAGCGCTGGATGTTCCCTCCGCAAGGCGATGAGTTTCTGATACCACGCTAAGATGTCCAAGTTTTGCTCGGCTGGGTCCCAAACCATACCGCGCCGACAATCTGGATCAGTGAGACCTTCCATCCCCACCTCGTCGCCATAATAAATCATCGGAGCACCTTCATAGGTCAGTTGGAACGCGACCGCCAGGGCAAATTTGTGCACATTACCACCGCAAGTGGTCAAGAACCTTTCTGTGTCATGACTATCCAAAAGATTGAAAAGACTGAGATTCACAGCATGGGTATGATTCACCTGAACCTTCGCCAGACGATTGGCAAAGGATCTAGCGCGAATGGAACCTTTAGCAAAAAAGTCAAGGCAGGCATACTGCAGGGAATAATTCATAACCGAGTCAAACTGGTCGCCGCGCACCCATTCACTGGCCTCATGCCATAATTCGCCCACAATCAGTGCCTCTGGATTTTCCGCCTTGACAGCCTGGCGAAACTCCCGCCAGAATTGGTGATCGATTTCATTAGCTACATCGAGACGCCAGCCATCAATACCAAACTCCCGCACCCAGTATCTCCCTACTTCTAGGAAATAGTCCTTCACATCGTCGTGATGCGTCATCAATTTGGGCATGGTGTAGATCTGATTAGAAAAAGTCTCATAGTTCGGTGGATCGATCTGCACCGGGAAACTCTCGATGTTAAACCAGTGGGAAAAGGGTGAGGCCTCTCCATGCTCCAGAACGTCCTGGAAAGCAAAGAAGCCAAAACCACTATGGTTAAAGACTGCGTCGAAGACCACTTTGATACCATGGTCATGGGCGCATTTGATTAGATCCCGCACCAAGTCCTCATCGCCGAAATGGGGATCGATGGTGTAATAATCTACGGTATCATACTTGTGATTACTGGGGGCTAGAAAAACGGGGGTGAAATAAATCACATCAACGCCGAGTTCCACAAAGTGATCGAAGTTATTAATCACACCCTGCAGATCCCCGCCTTTTTGGCTGGCAACTGAAGGTAACATGTCCCAAGGTTCAACGTTCGCGGGATCATTGCTAGGATCACCGTTGTCAAAACGTTCAGGGAAGATTTGATAGATAACGGCCCCTTGTGCCCACTGGGGAGGTTCCCAGAGGTCGCGTAATGCGATGTAAGGGTAGTGAAATTGGGTGTTGGGCGGGACCTCAGCAAAAAAACCCTTCTCGGTGTAAAAAACCTGGTCCTTGCCATCATCCAATAAGAAGACATAGCCAAAGCGCTTGGTGTCGAGCTGCAAGTCCACTTGGTAGAAGGAAAATAGTTCGTCTTCTGCTGCCACCTCCATTCTAGCCAAAAAGGGCTCAGAACCCCCATAGCGATCTTGGTACAGCACTGTCACTTCCTGAACATCAGCCCTGGCGGTGCGGAGGGTGATCCGCAGCGTGTCTTTAGAGACGGGATAAGCGTAGTTTCCATGGGCCACATGATACACTGCTTCCCTAAGCATTTTCTTCACTCCTCGTCTATTGCAAACGTTAGCACATTCTTCCTATTCGAAATCTTCCTGCGTTTTCCTGCCAACAAAAGGGACCACAACTCCAGCTTTTAGATACCACTCCTCGGTACTGTTCCAGCCACCGACGATAACAACCTGTGGTAGAGGCTTAACGATCACGCCCCCCCCATAGCGAAGGTCTAGCCCGGCTAGGGACCCCTGGTGGAGGATGTTTGCGCCCAAACCCCCTTCTAGATAAAGTGTACACCACGGTGCGATGACATAGCCCAGCTCCCCGCCGGCTTCAAGCATAATCAGTCGGTTCTTTAACTGTAATCCCGCCTTGACTAGGGAGAGAAACCTGCCCCGGGATGAAGCTTGTTTATAGCGTAATCCCCCTTCGGACTGGCCCGTTCTTCGCATATTCAGATAGGCCTCCCAAGGCTCCGCCCGCAAGCCCACCTGTATATTCTGTCCCAGATTCCATTCTAGTTTCCCTTGGCCTCGATCACAGATGGGATAGGAAATCTGTAAACGCTGGGGATTAAGCCCGTAGCGTACAAAGGACTCGTTACTCTCCAACCAGATGGTGGGAGGATTCAACCGGGCACCCCAGGCCCAAGTGGTAGAGGAGAACCTCAGGGCAAGATCGTGCTGCGAAATGCCAACTCCAAAGTTTTCGCTACGATACTGAACCGATAAGGAAGGACGTAACTTTGCTTCCCGAGGGATATCAATTGTGAAGCGCCACCTATCTTGGCTATATATCCCTGTACGTGAACGGACATTTTCTCCCCATTGCCATCCTTCTGAACCTGTGGAATCTTGCCAGGTGCTGGAAATGATGGCTTTTTTCTCCCCCGGGACAATTTCTAATCTCGCAAATCCATGTTCCCCCTGGATCAGGAGGAGTTGCTGCTCCGGGGCAAGATCAAGAAACCATGGCCCAGAACTACTTAACAAACGCCAAGTAAAACCCTGATCCCAAAGCAAAACCGGCATGAAAAAATCAGGCTGAAGGTTGTCTTCTGGGTGCACGTTCGGCGTCCACACCACACTCTCAGACAAAGGGAGGCCAGTCCAAAGGGGCTTCCCCGGGTCTCCCCGTGGAATGACGGCATTCAGATGGTCATCCTTGATAGAGATTACGCCATGTCCAGACATGTGTTGTCTTTGTCCATCAGGCAGTATTAAGGACGTAGAGGCATTTACTTGGATTTTTTCTAGTCCCCCGTGGTCAAACCAAGTTCGACCAATTGCCACTTGGCGAAAGGCACCCTGACCCTGCCAGAGAGCTGCAAGATCCCCCCTGCCCCCTACAGGAGGCAAAAGAGCCTGCACCGATCCTGTCAAGGTATGTAGCCCAGCAGGTAGTTCAGGTATATGAATGGTTAGCTGATGAGCGGAGCCTGCCGAGCAGTCTAGTACTTGACCAAATAGGGACCAGTCCGCACCCAATCGTAGATAGGGACTAGAATTCAGTACTAGGCTTCCAGCTGGACTGGGTCCTTGGAGATGAAGAGCAAAAAGCCCCCACTCACCCGTCTCTAAATTGGGGAGATCATTACTCCACCACAGTCCGCCATGGACCTCCTTGGCCCTCACTCCCACATGTTCAGGCTGCATCGCCGTGAAGAACACTTCCTGCCCCCCGGAGAAAACCCGGTCCCCAGGTTGCAACAGGAACCATTGCCCAGAGGCGGGGAAAAATGCTTCTTTGTCACGCCTTTCAACCCTGACCCGGTGATTATTCAGGGGGAGAATCCAGGTATCCCCGGAAAGGGGAAGGCCCAAGATCCCCTGGGCCCCTTCTAAGACTAACTGCATCTGTAGGGTCTGCCGCCCTACCCTTAGCTCCTGGAGGTCAAAATGGATTTCCCAGCTGAGGGGGCTCTGCCCTGGACCGGCGCCATAAGCAAGCTGACCTTGCCCCACGATGTGGCCGCCGTGATCCAGAAAGCTGATGCCAGTGGTACCTTGCCCCCACAGGGACCAAGGACCAGTAGCATCGATCCAAAGGTCCACCCCTTGCCTCACCACGGGAGGAGTCATCTCTCCAATGCTATGCCTAATCTGAGGTCCTTCCGCCAGACAAGGCCCAACCCACAGTAAGAGCACACATAGGACCACCGCCCCCTGCTTCATGGAGCCGTTCTCGCGGGGTGAATGTCTGCCCTGTGTGCCCAGTTAGGCAAGGGGACTTGGACACTTCGGCTCCGTCCAGCCAAAACCACACCACTTGTAATCTGACGCTTCTCACTCAACTGATCCGACGCATCAAAAAAATGGACCTCGCCCTCCCAGGGCCCATGGCGCAACCCGTGATTCTGCACCGTGAAAGTCAGGGCATCCCCATCCTTCACCCCGGATGTGATGCTCATATCCATCCCTTCATCGCCTGCTGTGGAAAGCAAAAACAACACTGCGAAGCGGGTTTGCACCCCAGCCTGATGCGGCTTAACAAAGAGCACAGCATACATATTATCAAAATCGTCCTGGGTTAACTTGACCTGAATCGCGGATTGTTGATGCGGGCCTAGCAATAGTGCATCCTGATCCAAACTCAAAACTTCCTTGGCTCTTTGCAGTGCGGTAGCATCTTCGAGAAAGACGACATTTCCTGCCTCTTGTTGGTCAAAAAGGGCTAGAGAGAGAGAGATACTGATGGCGTCCTCACCCCAGTTTTGGCAAAGGATCTCAAAGACCTGGCCTGTGCGAACTTGTACAGCCTCAACAATCACAGGCGCAACAGACACTTGAGCCCTGGTATTGCCATAAACTAAACAACAAAAGGCCATGCCAAAGGCAAATCGTTTCATCGTTTTGATCATATGGCAGGAGCCACCGTGAACTCGACTTGGAAGGAATAGGCACCTGGTGCATCGTCATAGCTCCCCTTGATGCGAAATGGCACCAATAGTGTCGCACCAGCCACACCAGTTGGTGATTGACCCACCTGAATAAGGTTACTTTCAGTTGATAGTACATGCCAGGCACCTGAGTTGCCTACCTCCACCGTACCCTGGAGACCCCCTTCTGGATCATAGCCTATCGCCTTGACAGAGAGATCCCACTCCACATTGGACCATACCGTTAGTTCCAACTCCTGAATATTGCTTTGCTCGGGAGCCACCGGAGCGAAGACCAAAGTGCCAGGACTCGAGACGCGAAAGCCATGCATGACCTCAACCTGAAAAGTGACCAAGCCCGTTGCTTGCACTCCCGGGGTGAGGGCCAACAGTGTGGCTGTGCAAAGTACTACGACCAACATAAAACCTCTAAACATTCATTTCCTCCTCTGAGGATAGACCTTATCTAGAGTATACACCAGCGCCAATATTCTGTCAATTATATCCTTTCAGAACTTTGCCAATAAAAGAGGCTGAGCACTAGGCCCAGCCTTCTATTCCCATTTCTACCCCGCATCTTAGTCGTAGTATTATCGAGATCCTTTCAACGCATCCACCTTGTCAAGACATTCCCAGGGCAGGTTCAAATCTAAGCGGCCAAAGTGCCCGTAGGCGGCAACCTGCCGATAGATAGGTCGCTGGAGATTAAGATTACGAATGATGGCCTGGGGCCGGAGGTCAAAGTGTTGCCGAATCAGGGCCTCAATCTCTCCATCGGGGATTAGACCCGTCCCGAAGCTATCGACATAAAGTGACAGCGGCTTGGCCACTCCAATAGCGTAGGCCAGCTGTACTTCTACCTTCTTCGCCAAACCTGCTGCGACCACGTTTTTTGCCACATGGCGAGCTGCATAGGAGGCAGAACGATCCACCTTTGATGGGTCCTTACCAGAAAAAGCGCCGCCTCCATGCCGACCAAATCCACCGTAGCTATCCACAATGATCTTGCGCCCGGTTAATCCCGCATCGCCCGCAGGACCCCCTACCACAAAACGCCCGGTGGGATTAACCAAAACCTTCGTTTGCTCTGTCCAGAGTTCAGCAGGAATGATGGCCTCAATGACATGCCTACGTACGTCCTCCAAGATGGTTGCTTGATCAACGTCGGGATGATGCTGGGCAGAAACGACAACATTATCTACAGCCATAGGCCAATCCCCTTCGTCATACCAGATCGACACCTGGGTCTTACCGTCAGGCCTCAGGTAGGGAATCAAACCGCTTTTTCGTACATCCGCCAGGCGCTTGGCGAGCTTATGGGCAAGGGCTATAGGCATGGGCATGTATTCGGGCGTCTCGTCGGTGGCATAACCGAACATAATCCCCTGGTCTCCAGCTCCCATACTAGAATCACTATCAAAATCTCCGGATCGCTTCTCCACAGCCTCATTGACGCCTAGAGCAATGTCAGGGGACTGCTCTTGGATGGATGTCAATACAGCGCAGGTATCAGCGTCAAACCCGTACTTGGCCCGATCATAGCCAATATCGCGGACGACCTCCCGGACAATCCGGGGAATCTCCACATAACAGCCCGTGCTTATCTCGCCAAGGATCAAAACTAAACCTGTAGAAATGGCTGTTTCACACGCCACCCGGGCCTGGGGATCCTGTTCTAGAATAGCATCGACGATGGCATCCGAAATTTGATCGCAGACCTTATCGGGATGCCCCTCCGTCACCGACTCCGATGTAAACAGATACTTCCTTTTTACCACAAAGATCATCCTTTCAACAAAAATCCTCTCCCTTACGAGAGAGGATTGGAAATTAGAACTTCCATCTCTCATCTGTCAAAACCACTTACGCAGTCTTGGTGGATTTAGCACCATGTGAAAGCATGTTTCACCGGTTGCCGGGCTTCATAGGGCCAATCCCTCCGCCACTCTTGATGAGTCTTTTCATTTCTATTATGCTCTAGCGCCCGTAATTAGTCAACTTTATGCCATTCGTACGTAGGCATCAAGTCCTTAGTAAACTGGCTCACTGCATTCCGTAAAGCGGTCTGCCGCACGTAGGGGATGTCGTTATTATGGGGTGCGGGGACATTCCAGAATCCTGGCTTGTCGCCATCGCGGAACCAACCAATCGTCTTCTTGGTATTGGTTGAATACTCACCTTCGGCCCTGACCCGATGAATCACATTTCCGCCACGTGTTTCCATCACTCTTGCGGTAAGGCTCACCATCACCCGGGTATTCTGATCGATCTCCCAATCAAAGCCCTTGACGTTACCTCGAATTGCTTCCTTTGCCGGATACGGCTGGGTTTGGGTAAGTGGGGCAAAATAACCGGAGATCTCACCCACGATCACAGCGTCAACGCCTAGCATTTGACCTAATCTGACGGCTGCATCACGATCAGGAGATTGACCCCTCATCAAGCCCAGACGAACTAAGGCCCACTCGCTTTCTTGAGGAGTAATCACTCGATAATACTCCGAAAGCGTCTTGATGATCTGCTGCTCCACCTCATGAGAGATTCCATAATCACTTGTAAAGTTGTCTAGGAACAAGACCGCAACTGTGTTTCCTCCACCAACGGTTACTCTAGGAGGTATCATCTCCCTCTCGTAACTAGCACAACCAACAAGCAGCAACGCTACGAGAACTAAAAAACCTAGTTTGCGTTTCATTTGTTTCTTCCCCCGTTTCATGCATGGCCATTTCCATGTCTGACCTGATATGTAATTCGCCAGTAAAAATGATTCCCCTACCATTAACGCCCATTTGTGTCAAAAGATTCTTCGCCAAGATGGACCACATGTAAACCAGCCTGGAAATCGAATTGGGGAAAAGAGGAGATAAGGGGGAAGGCTAGAAGTGATCGTTAGTCATGTCCTAACATGGCTCAAGGAGGTACGCAAATGCGTAACGAAATATACCTGGACAATAGCGCCACAACCCCGGTTGCGGAACAAGTGGTACAGGCCATGGAGCCTTATTGGACCATCCAATTTGGAAACCCTTCTTCGCCACACCTCAGGGGCGTAGCAGCCGAAAACACCCTCAAGGCCAATCGCCAGCAGCTCGGGAGTCTTCTCCATGTTAATCCGTCAACCCTCTACTTTACAGCTAGTGGAACCGAAGCGAACAATATGGCACTGCAAGGAGTGGCCAAAACTCCCTATTTCATGCGTAATCCCGGGCATATCATCACAACACCCATTGAGCATCCCTCCGTGCTTCATGTTGTCCAGCACTTAGAAGCAGTGGGATGGTCCGTCAGTTACCTAAATGTAGATGGTTTCGGCCAAATTGATGCCCGAGACTTTGCCGGGCATCTGCAGCTGGACACCAAGATCGTCAGCATTATGATGGTCAATAACGAGCTTGGCACCATAGCCCCGATCCAGGAGATTGGTCAAATTATTGAACAAGAAAACCAGAATCGACAGCATAAGATTGTTTTTCATGTGGATGCTGTGCAAGCACTTGGCCATGTCCCACTGAAAATTCCAGAGCTGAAGGCCCACCTTTGCAGCTTTAGCGCCCACAAGATCTTTGGACCGAAGGGTATTGGTCTACTCTACGCAGACCCCAGGGCCCAACTACGACCCATCATGTTTGGAGGCAACCAGGAAAACGGCTTAAGACCTGGCACTGAGAATGTTCCCGCCATTGTTGGATTCGCCAAGGCGGCTCAACTGGTACTGGACAGCTTTGCTACCAATATCAAAGAGCTTCAAGTACTACGTCAGGCGCTCATGGATGGCATTAGGACTATTCCGGGCTCCCGCATCAATAGTCCCGAAAATGGCGCACCCCATCTGCTAAATGCCAGCTTTCCTGGAATTCGCGGTGAGGTGTTGGTACACTTCCTAGAGCAAAAACGCATCTTTGTAGCCATGGGGGCTGCTTGCTCGTCTAGGAAGAAAGGGGCATCCCATGTCCTGGATGCCATCGGCCTTGGCCAGGAAGAGATCCTCTCCGCCATACGTTTTAGCCTGGCACCATCGATTAGCCTTGACCAGATTAACTATGTCGTTTATAGTCTAAAGGAAACGGTAGAAGAGATTCGCAACATTTATATCTAAGGAGATGCCTATGTACCCTTTGCTTTTAGTACGATATGGCGAGCTCAGCCTTAAAGGGCGTAACCGCAAGACCTTCGAAGATCTTTTAATGACAAATATGCGTTCCATGTTGGCAGATGTTCCCCACGGAAAAGTGACCAAGACCTTTGGACGAATCTATTTGGAGACGAAGGGCAATTGGGAGGAACTAGCCCACCGGTTGCAAAACGTCTTCGGCATCGTTTCTGTCTCACCCGTCCTAAAGCGAGAGCTAGACCTGGGGCAGATCGAGGAAGGAGCCTCCCTGGTTATCGCAGACACACCGGGGCGCACCTTTAAAGTAGAAGCGAGACGTCCCAACAAAGCGTTCGCCATGACCTCTCCCGAGGTATGTCAAGCCTTAGGCGGGCATATCTTACGGAACTTCCCCCATTTGAGCGTGGATGTCCATAACCCAGATTTCGTACTCAATGTAGAGATCCGCCGAGAAGGGGCGTTCTTATATTCACGGAGTATTCCCTGCGTTAAGGGTTTGCCTGTTGGGTCGTCTGGCAAGGGACTTCTTCTTCTTTCTGGAGGTATCGACAGCCCTATAGCAGGTTTCTTATCCATGAAAAGGGGGGTCACGCTAGAGGGACTACATTTCTATTCCTATCCCTTCACATCAGAGCGTTCTAAAGCCAAGGTTGTGGAACTGGCCACCCTCTTGGCAGCTTATAACACCCGTGGTTCGTTCAAGCTTTGGATTGCCTACTTTACAGAGATTCAAAAAGCGCTACAGCTGAGTCGCCATCCGACACTGTCCATTACACTGATGCGCCGCTTTATGCTCCGGATAGCGGCACAATTGGCAAACCGCGAAAAAGCCCTGGCTCTCATAACAGGGGATAGTCTCGGACAAGTAGCGAGCCAGACGATGGAGAGTATCCATGTCATCAATGCAGTTACTACAATCCCTGTTTTCAGGCCCCTCATTGGGATGGACAAACAGGAGATCATAGACCTAGCGGTGGCAATCGGCACCTATGACACATCCATCCTTCCATACGAAGATTGCTGTACCGTATTTGTGCCCAGGAACCCAGCTACACGGCCAAGGCTGGAGCAGGTCTTAGAGGCAGAAGAAAGGTTAGATGTGGAGGGTCTAGTGGAGGAAGCACTGGCCAAAAGCGAAGTTTTACGACTAAGTGCAAAAAAGCTCTTTTAACCCACTACCCCTTAGCAGGAAGACTTATTTTTTTGACGAACATTTCTACAATAGACTAAGACAAGACTAGGAGCGTTTTCAATGCCTCAAACTGCACCAGATATGGAATCATTGCTAGCAGAAATTGAGCGCCTGAAGCTGGAAAATGCTATTTTGCGCCGCGCCGCAGGCATTCAAATATTGCCTGCCAAAGATGCCAAATCGCTCAATGTAACGGACGAAGAACGCCAAGCGCTGCTTCGTAAAACAACCAAAAACTGACTGATTTAAAGTCCAAAGGCCCCTGTACAGGGGCCTTTCTTACTTCTCAAATCCGCCTAGCGATACGAACCGATACCAAGAATCCTACCTAAGTTAGCGGCAGGGTCAACTATCACATCCAGGCTACCATCTATTGCGGTTAGCAAAGTAGTTACTCCAGGGCCGTGGCCCGCAAGCAAACAGTCGGAGTGGACTACTATTCCCACCGCTAGAGCCCCCCGGCGATAGCTACGCCCAAAGCGATTATCCGAATCTTCTAGTGCCACGAAATCACCAAACTTAAGTTGATCAATGCCGAGGGCTTTGATTTCTTCTTGATCCGTTGTGGTAATATCATAGTCACCAGACGCGGTCGTGGGACTCCCTAAACCGGAGCCCATTAGCCTTGCAGGAACTTTACAGGCCACCGGGACCACAAGTTTACCGTTCTCTCTGCGGAGCCCCATTTTCTCCAAGAGAATCGGGTCTAAATTGCATGCGGTAACACCTGGGTAATCCAGAAGGCGCAATCCTTGGCCGACGGATCTGATTAGAACCTTGTCCTCAATGGCCATTTTGTCAAGGTCTTCATCGGCAAAGTCTATGAGCACATGTTCAATGCCCCCATGGGTCCCCGTCACGATACCTCGGGCCCCTTTGGCATCGCCAGAGATTACCACTGCCTCGTTGCCTACGCAGGCCAGGGTATTGTAGGCGTTGTTTTTACCACTACTGCGATCATCAATGGTAGCGGCCGTGGACACACAGGGTTCGACATGATCTCCTGCCCAACCAAAAGCCCCATGACCTACTTTCACATTGTAGGTTATTCCACCCGTTCCCGGCAATACAAAAGGTACACCTTCTCGATCCACCCTATAGGCACCACTACGGGTCGGGGGAGTAATCTGCCCCTGTACTGAGAGTTTTACCAGCTGTTCAATGTTTGTCCTTAGCATCTTCAGCAACCTCCTTGTGTTGTCTCTTGATCTTGCTTCCGAGGTACAAGCCCAATGCCGCTACACCGCTACCAAGACCATCAAGGAGAACATCATCAAAAGTCCCCGTACGATAATCTAGGCCGCTTTGATAGCCTTCATCAGCCAGGGCTACGATCATTGCAAATATTACAGCAAAAGGCAACGCACCGCGCCTCAGCCTCTTTGTCTTGCGCGCTGCGTAATAAACGAGTACTGTCAATACTCCGTAAGCCAAGGCATGGCCGATCTTTCGTCCCCAGATCACCAAATGCCTAAGCTCAGCCGCAGTCAGATGCGGTAACCATCTAGCCAATAAAGTGCCAGTATAACTGGCACTCGAAACCTCCTGGCTGGCAAACAAAAACATGGTCAGGACATAAACACCAACTATCGCCCATTGGATCAATATAGCACTTCCCCTTCCAATAGGGTGCCTATTTAAAATGCTTCCATACAAAACGGGATAAAAAGGGACGCTTCTTCCTGTATTCCATTGGTTCAGCCTTCAAGCGAAAGTCACCACGCAAAATACCTTGAGGATTGGTTTCGACCAGATCAAGGGCGGTGTCTTTCCCCACAATCTCCACTAGGGCCCGAAAAGCTTCAGCGAGATTTAAGCGCCGCCTTACACTGCCATGACCATCGCTAGCCACCACTTGTACCATCTGGGACGTTAGCATGTTCTCGGCCGTTTCCTTAATCTGTGGACCGAAGCGCCCTAAGATGCTTCCTGTATTCATTTGAATGAGACAACCCTGCCTCAACCAACCCAGGGCGCGGTTTGGGTCCTCAACAACAGCGTGGTAGCGTTCTGGATGGGCAATGATTGGAGTAAGCCCCTTGGCCTGCAGGCCGAAGAGTACGTCGTCTACATAGATTGGCATCTGCTGGAGGGGAAATTCAATCAGGCAAAACTTCCCCTGATCACCGTAGGTAGGGATATCTCGAACCTGCATGTCTAAGAGGTCCATATCCAGCAAAAGTTCTGCTCCGGGCACTAGCTCTACATTGATCTGTGCTGTGGCAAACTTTCTCTGCAACTCTTGCACTTGCTCTTTGACCAGGGACCACTGGGGTATTGCGTAAAAATGGGGGGTTGCTGCAAGTGTCGTAATGCCTTGTTCGGCAGCAAAGCGCCCCATGGCTAGTGCCATTTCGAGGTCCGTTGCCCCATCATCAACGTTAGGTAGTATATGCGCATGGAGATCAATCATTACGTTTACTCCGCATCCGCGTAATAGTAATAATAGCGATGGTTTGTATGGTCTTGAGGACGTACTCGGTTCAACACAACGCCAAGTAACTTGGCGTTGGCCTGTTCCAAGAGGTCCTTAGCGTGGACGGCCAAATCCTTTGGCACTTCACGTGAGCGGATCACGAGCACTGTGCCGTCCACCTGATTCGCCATTATGGCAGCGTCCGTAACAGCAACCGCGGGCGGACCATCCAAGATCACTGCATCATAGTTCTCCTTGAGCTCCGCCAGAACTGCTCCCATAGTCCTAGACTGCAAAAGTTCAGCAGGATTGGGAGGAATGGGTCCAGATGGGATCAAATCTAAGTTTGGTACTTCTCTAATTGACACCGTAACCTCGGATAGGGCGGCATTGCCTGTAAGGACCGTCGTCAATCCTTTATGGTTGCCACAACCAAACACGCTGTGTAAGACTGGTTTTCTCAGATCACAGCCAACCAGGGCCACCTGTTGACCCGATTGGGCCAAAGCTACAGCCAGATTGGCGGAAATAGTCGATTTGCCATCGCCGGGTCCAACACTTGTGATCAAAATGGTTCTTAATTCCTGATCAGGGCTAACGAATCGTAGATTCGTCCGGAGAGTCCGAAAAGCCTCACTAGCCAATGATTTTGGGTCATCATAGACGATCAGGGGGTGCTTCTCCATCCCGCCATTCCTTCTAAACTTTAGCACTGAATCCACCCCCCTCTTTACTGCTGAAGAGTCCATTCGCCCTAACCTCAGCTGCCTTGAGATCAGGGATCTGCCCAAGCACTGGAACACCTAGCAGACGCTCGACATCTTCCTTGGTCTTCACTGTATTGTCTACAAACTCTAAGAGGAAGGCGAGACCCACTCCTAAGAAAGCACCGAGTACTGCACCAATGGCGATATTGAGTTTTACTCTTGGTTTGATCGGCATCACCGGCAGTGTTGCATCATCAATAACCTGGACATCCGCGGTCTGCATGGCCCCCGCAATGCGTGTCTCTTCGTTGCGGGTGAGTAGCATAATATAAAGCTCCTCCAAGACCTTTGCACCCCGGGTCAGGCGGGCTAGTTCGAGTTCCTTAGCCGGCAGGTGGCTCAAACGGGCTTCATAATCCGCAATCAAACTCTGTAATGCCTGTTCCCTAGCTTCCAGAGCCATGAGTTCAACCTCTTGGCTGATCATACTGGCATACAAATCACGGTGCACAGGATTGATTGTTCTGGTCTCTGTGCCTATGACCCTTTCGACCTGCTCCGTAAGTTTGGCCTTCACGTCCTCAATCTCCGCTTGGAGACTCAGTACGGATGGGTGTTGAGCCGTATACCTCTCTTTGGCACCGGACAGTTGAATTTCCAAATCCGCCAGGCGAGACCTGTATTGTGTGACAAAGGGATTCTCGCTGATTGTCGTAGATGAGATCATGGTTTCTTCTTGGCCCCGGAGTTGGTTTCGGGCCTGACCAATTCTCTCAGTAATCTCCGTCTGGCTAATTCGCACTTCGCCTAAGCTCGCCTCTAATGCCGCTAGTTGGTTGATTCCTGCGATGGTCTCCTGCGATGGGGCCAAGGACCTTTCCTGCTCCCTATAAATGCGCAGTTCCTCCTCTGCGATTTGCAGATTAGCGGAAACCGTGGCAAGTTGCGTTTCGATAAACTCCTGGGCGCTGCGCATATCCTCCTGTTTATACATGAGGTTCCACTCGATGAACACATCTGCCAAAGTGTTAACAACAAGTTGCGCCTCCGCGGGGCTAGGAGATTGCATGCTGATCTTCAAAACATCCGTTCCTTGAACAGGCTGGATTGTTAGTTGCTTTTCTAGTGCAGTCAAGCTAACTTCCTCTAGGCCGGCCAAGGTACGTACGCTACTCAAGATGTTGCGACTCTTCATGATTTGAATATAATTCTGCGTTGTGTTGCTATTCCCGCCTCCCATACCCCCAAAAAGCATAGATTCCACGCCAGCCTTTGAATCCCGTACCATCAACGTAGTCGAAGCCTCGTAAATTGGCGTAGCCATCAGACTATAGATAGTGACGGCAAGGACTGTTACTAAGAAAACAAGGAAAATGAGTACCCGTTTTTTGACAATGATATCCCAATACTCTCGAAGATCCATTTCTTCCATTTCCAATGTCGTCACCTCCTACCAAGGTAAGATATTTATCAGATCAAAAAATGTCTTTATTCCGCCAATAAATCCAAAAATCTTGGTCCAATCAGGCTTGCTGGTCTCAGGGATATAGATGATGTCGCCGGCGTAGAGCAGTGGATTCTGGTTGGCATCACCCGTAAAGAGCGTCTTGTCTTGGCCCATGGCCACTATATTGGATCCTTCTATCGATCCATCTCGATAAATGCCCACACCCTCCAGGGCGGCCCGATCAAGGGGACCACCGGCTAAAGCTATGGCGTCCATGACCCTGGCTCCCACAGGTAGACTATAGACCCCTGGGTTCTTCACCATACCCAGCACTAGAATTTGACTTCTCGATGCCGGTACATAGATTACATCACCGCCTATTAGTGGCAAATTGTACTCAGCTTGGGCCATCATCAGGTTGGTATAATTAACTTGCCAAATCTGTTCTTCCGTTCCATCCTGGCGGGTCACAACGACTTCTTCGCTACCGAGGTTCGACTGCAGCCCCCCCGCTAGGGCCAGAATATCCAGAACGCGACCACCTGGAGGTAGGGTATAGGCCCCCGCCCGGCCCACATCACCAAAGACTAAAACCATGCGGTTTGCTTGTGGCACTGCAATAATCTCACCACCAATAAGAGGCTTGTTTCCTTCTGCACCTAGT
>WPCH01145160.1_pt1 | contig 18008 bp, 10 predicted proteins | sample 5399881 | NCBI WGS metagenome assembly WPCH01 (sample SAMN12869468, study PRJNA574797) | sludge metagenome | isolation source: wastewater treatment of pH5 | place: China:Beijing | collected 2019-05-20
ACCTACTATAATACAGCTACTGGACCTGCAATCTATGGCGATAGGGTAGTCTGGCAGGAATATAGGAGTACCATTCCCGGTGTCTGGGATAAAGCCGATATACACATGTATAATCTTTCCACGTCAACAGAAATTCAGATTACTGACAGCGGACAGGCTTTCTGTCCTGATATTTACGGAGACAGGATAGTCTGGACAGATATTCGCAACGGAAAAGCAGATATTTACATGTATGATCTTTCCACATCAAAAGAAACCCGGATAACCACAAACGAATCTTATCAGGGTGATCCTTCCATCTATGGAGATAAAGTAGTGTGGCAGGATTCTCGCAATGGAGATGGCCATAACCCTACCGATATATACATGTACGATCTCTCTACTTCCAGGGAAATCCAGATCACTGATGATGATTCGGATCAGTATTCTCCTGATATATACGGAGACAGAATTGTGTGGGCAGATTGGCGCAATAGAGGCTGGGATATTTATATGTACAATATTTCAACTTCCAGGGAAACTCGAATCACAATTGACAAAGGGTCCCAGGAGTATCCTGCCATCTATGGTGATAAAATAGCATGGGTCGATAGCCGGAATAATAATCCTGATATTTACCTGTATGATCTTTCCACTCATGTGGAAACCCGGATTACTTCAAACAACTCAGTGCAATTAAACCCTGCAATATATGGCGACAGGATAGTCTGGACGGATTGGCGCAACGAATACAAACAGAACGATCATTTATATGTAACAAATAAGGACATTTACATGTGTACAGTTTCAGAAGCGGAACCTTCACTGAAAGCACCTGTTGCTGACTTTTCTGCAAATACCACTTCAGGAAACTCGCCCTTAAAAGTGTTATTCACCGACAGAAGTACGGAAGAACCTGTTTACTGGTTATGGGATTTCGGAGACGGTATTCATTCCAGACACGCCCTGAATGCAACTCACACGTTTACCAAACCCGGAAAGTATGACGTAAGCCTTACAGTAACAAATGAAAACAGCAGCAACACAAAGACCATACCTGAATATATTACGGTTTCCGCAGAAAACCACATCTAAATAAAATTAAAAGTAAAAACAGAGCGAAAAAGAAAAATATTGAACAGGGTTTAACCTGAGTTTCGTTTGATTCCGGCAAGCAGAAAAAAGGTTTTTGCGCTTTCCGGTATTTTTCCAGTAGAAGCTCGATCAATGTACTTTTACACTTTCTACCTCATTTAACCGAGCTTTTTTCGTCCCCAATTCGCTATTCATTTTAATACCTTGCCGCTCCGGCTTTTTTCGATTTGGGACCTTTATTTGGCCTGAAAGCCCGCTCCGGGCACTTCTTGGAATCGGTTTTCCCGCGTACTTCAAATCCAAGGCTGAAACATTCGCCTTTTATCTCATCAATAGCCGTATAAAATCTGCAGTCTTGGCATGTAGGCATTAGGATTACTACCTCCAGATATGTGAAGGCTATCTGGATCTTGAACTCCAGATATATTTTCCGGATACAACCTTTAAGTTAAAATATCTGCCTTTGAACAAAGGTGAAGGATGTATCCCATAAATAATGTGTATATGTGAATAAAATGTTTTTGGTAGGCAATAAAGCAGACAGGCGGCGGGTTAAAGACATTTTCTGGAAAAAATGCTGCTTTCGGGAATTTTCACAAAAGAAATGTTTAATACTGTTTCGGTGATAGACATTTTACCTCAAATTGCTGCCTCAATTTTTTACTTCAACTCTCTTACCTCGAATGTTTTCCCTCAACTTCTCACCTCAATTTTCTTATCTCAAATTTTTTACCTCAAATTTTTTCCTCTATTTTTTCTTCAACTCTCTTACTTCAATTTTTATCTCAATTTTCTTATCTCAACTCTTTTACCCTCAAATCTCCTCGTCCTCTTCAAACTCTATATTAAGGACAGGAAGATCTCTTATCTTTCCTTTCCTGTCATAGCAGGTCCAGCTTTGCCTGCTGTAAGGTTTGCCCACTATGATATGGCAGTTTCCTGTTTTCGAAAAGAGATGAAGGTCGGCTTCAGAGGGACTCCTGTTGTGCCCGGGATGGCTGTGGACAGAACCTGTTGCTTTCATGTTTGGCATCATGTAAAGCCTTAGAACTGCGCTTGTATCACTTGATTCAGTTCCGGGAAGGATAAGCACCTCGGTAATTATTCCGTCCTTTTCCTGCAAAAGTCCGGCAAACTCTTCGGGAGCCATTGACCTGCTGGCTTCAAGGATAAAATCAAGGGTATCACGGGCAATTCCTTTTACCTGCATGCAGGTTAATTTCTCCTTCAAAGGTATATCTTTTTCTGGAAAGAAATTAAGCTTCTGAATTCTTACCACTGGATTTATTATTGTCTGTATAGATTATTACACAGAAAGATATCTGTCAAATCATGTTTAAAATCAGGTTTCAAAACCATATTTTTATATCATGTATTAAAATCATGTATTAAAATCAGGTTTTAAAATCAGGTTTCGGAGTCTAAAAGTCCTGAATGAAGTCTGTTATATCTGCAGGGGGTTATTAAAATTAGAGATATTCGTTTGGTTTCAGACCCTGATGGAGGTCTGAATGAAAAGACTGAGAAAAACTCTGAATATAATTCACAAAAAGCCTCCGGGCAGGGAACTGAAAAGGATATTGAACCAGATGATGGCACACATGCTTCACTTTATCAGGAATCGCTTGCAATGCACAGGAGACTTGGAGGTGTACTTGAAGTTGCAAGCAAAGTCCGCCTCCGTACAATTCATGACCTCGGCGTTGCTTATACTCCCGGAGTTGCCGAACCCTGCCGGAAAATCAGGGAAAACCGGGACCTTGCTTACCTTTATACCCTCAAGAAAAATACAGTTGCTGTGGTGACTGACGGGTCAGCTGTACTCGGGCTTGGGAACATTGGCCCTTATGCGGCTCTACCTATTATGGAAGGAAAAGCTATAATCTTTAAAGAATTTGCCGGAATAGACGCTTTTCCTATCTGCCTGGGCACTCAGGACACAGAAGAGGTTATAAAAGCTGTAAAAAACATGGCTCCGGCATTTGGAGGGATCAATCTTGAAGACATCAGTGCCCCCCGCTGTTTTGAAATCGAAGCAAGGCTCAGGGAAGAGCTTGAAATCCCTGTTCTCCATGACGATCAGCACGGTACAGCCATTGTCGTATTTGCCGGGCTCCTTAATGCCCTTAAAATTGTAAAAAAGGATCTGGCAGAACTAAAAATAGTAATCTCAGGGCTCGGGGCTGCCGGGGTTGCAATTTTAAAGTTCCTTGTCCGGGCGGGAGCAAATCCTGCAAAAATCCTTGCCTGCGACAGCCAGGGAATTGTGTATGAAGGCAGGGAAAAGGGCATGAACACTATCAAGGACGAAATCTCCAGGATTACGAACCCTGAGAGGTTAAAAGGAGGGCTCAAAGAAGCTTTTCCGGGGGCTGACCTGTTTATAGGGGTCTCGGTTGGAGGGATAGTAACCGGGAGCATGGTCCGCTCCATGGCTAAAGATGCAATAGTGATGGCTATGGCAAACCCTGTTCCTGAGATCATGCCCGAGGCTGCAAAAAGGGCTGGGGCAAGAATTGTTGCTACAGGCAGGTCGGATTTCCCAAATCAGCTGAACAACTGCCTGAGTTTCCCTGGAATCTTTAAAGGAGCTCTCGGAACCTGTGCAAGGAAGATAACCCCTGAAATGGAAATGGCAGCAGCCCATGCCCTTGCAAATGTTGTGACTTCAGGCGAGCTTTCGGAAGACCATATAATCCCTGACCCTCTTGACAAACACGTGGTCCCTGCAGTTGCAAAAGCGGTTGCATCCGCTTCCCTTGAAAGCTGTGCGGCAAGAAAAAGACTCGAAGAGACTTTCTGAACCAACCTTATCCTCTGAGTCTCCGGACCAATCTTCAGGATTATTGTTTCAAAACCGATTTTAACCTAAATTACATATTTTCTCTGTCAAATATCCGGAGGGGATAATAGTGAACTGCACCAATCTAAAACAGGGCCAGATTCTTGTCTGCGAAAAATGCGGGCTCGAACTTGAAGTGGTCAATCAGTGCGGAGACGGACACTGCTCCATGGGCTGTAAGGGTGATATTGACTGCTGCGGAGAGCCCATGAAACTGAAAGAATAATCAGAATTTAAATGAGTAAGCAGAAATCTTTGACCTGAACCTCCCACATCTTTTACGGCTTGATTGATGGTCTGCCCATCAGGAATAATCTATGCTGAGCTTTGACCAGCAGGCCGGCCTGAATAACGGCGTGTAGATTCTCCTTTCATAAGTGAAGTATAAATACAACTGATGCATTATATTTAATGGGTTGTGGGGAGCAATCGTATGTGAAAATCTCTCTATGTTGGACAAAACCTCTTTCATAATCCCCCACACCCGGAATCACTTCTCTGGAAATCATTCCCCGGGCTGACCTCCTGTCCAGAGGTTTTTTGTGAATTTGTACCTGTTTTATTCCAATCCACCCATGCCCAAAATATAATTGTGGACCTAAAGCAGCATTAAAGTGTTGGGAAAAATGAAATGGAACTTAATCTGTCCTGTTTTTTTGCAGTTCTTCCAGTATTTTCTTCTGCGTCGCAGCAATCTCTTTTAATGATGCATTGATCTCTGCCAATATCTCCGCAGTATTCTGTGTCACGCCGGCTTTCCGGGTTTCCTCAAGGCATGTGTCAATTTCCTCAAGTTCTTCTCTCTGCAGTTCCATCAGGACATTTCCCAGTACGCCAAACTCTCTACTCTTATCGGCACTGTCTGCCGTTTTATCTTCGCAGTGCATGACTGTAACATTGCCGCAAAATATAAATAAATTATTTTTTGAGCCCTGCAGAGATGTACGAATATCAGTTAAATATCAGTTTTTAGGGGCTGAAATTTATTTGCAGTCACGGTTGATATGTCAAAATGAATTAATTGTATGCGGTAGTATTAATGGGTAAAAATGAGTGAAAAAATGAAGATTCGTTCCTGAGTTCAAAACCCGGAGAAAGCGGAGAAAAAATGAGCGAAATTAAGAGAAAGTTTGATGCTGTTTCAGGAAAGTATGATGAACAGAGAAGGAAGTTTATACCGTGCTTCGATGATTTTTATGGAGTATCCGTGTCCATAGCATCGGTGGATACGGAAAACCCTGATATACTGGACCTGGGCGCTGGAACTGGACTTTTATCGGCATTTTTGATGGAAAAATATCCTGAGGCAACGTTTACCCTCGTTGACATGTCGGAAAAAATGCTTGAAATTGCAAAAAACAGGTTCAGGGGCAATTTAAAAGTAAAATATATTGAAGCAGATTATTCAAAATACGATTTCGAAGAAAAATATGATATGGTAGTTTCAGCCTTATCCATCCACCATCTTGAAGATGAGGATAAAAAAGAGCTTTACAAAAGAAGCTATTCCATTCTTAAAGAAAGCGGGATTTTTATTAATGCGGATCTGGTACACGGAGAAACTGCTTTCATAGAAAACCTGAATAAGACAATCTGGAGACAGTATGTCGAAAATAGCGGCCTGACAGAAGAGGAAATAGCTGCTGGCTATGAAAGGTCAAAGCTTGATAAAGATATAGAAATGAATCAGCAGCTTAACTGGCTTAAAGAAGCAGGTTTCCGTGATGTGAGCTGTATTTACAAATATTACCAGTTTGCAGTGATGTTCGGGAGAAAAACTGTGTAAACAGAGGATTATAATTAGTATCGCTTCAGCGTTAAAATGTCGTATATAACCGTTTACAAACGATTCAAAATCGTATAATACTGAAGATGGTTAAAACTTGGGAATCTTGGTCTGGGAGTCAGTTTAAAATTATAAAAATTTTCAAGTCATAATGTCAGGGATTAAGTTTTAGGGTTAAAGGATTAAAGAAAAAACATTTGTTTCTCACATGTTAATCTTCTTTCAGGGTCTTTTTAAGCGCTTCGACTTTCTTTTTCAGCACATCGATTTATTTTGCCAGCGATCTGGTAATTGCTTATACTTCCTTCGTTTTTTTAATGTTAATTGTTTTTTAGATAACAGGTTAAGGACCTCTTAAAATAATTCATTAAATAACTTCATTTTGTAAGGTTGATATGGTTTAAGTTCGGGTCTTACGAAATTAGATTGAATTTTGACATATTCATAATTATCATATATTCATAAACAACTTCATACTTATAAGTGTAATTTGATAACCCCTTAACCTCATAAAACAAAAACTTTATATTCAAATTCTACGTACTTCTTCCCACAGCATTGTACATAGATGAACATCATATTCCCGCAGCGAAAGCGGTGGAAGAATTCCTTAAAATCTTTTTCGAATTCTCAAACAGTTTTATCATATCATTTGGGAATTCAGGTTTGTATTCAACCTCATTTTATTTCTTTTGAGGTCTGTCTAAATTATACATTTCATTAAATATTACCCACAATCCGAGATGAGCTTATTTGACTGAAAAAAAACTGTTAATGGGTAATGAAGCCATTGCATTTGGAGCTATAGAAGCAGGAGTCCAGGTAGTTACAGGGTATCCCGGCACACCCTCGACCGAAGCTCTGGAAACGATTGCCCGGCACGCCGAAAAATGCGGGGTCTATGCCGAGTGGTCGAGCAACGAAAAAGTTGCACTGGAAACGGCTGCAGGGGCGGCTTACTCCGGAGCAAAGGCTCTTGTGACAATGAAGCAGGTTGGTTTGAATGTTGCATCCGATCCCCTTATGAGCCTGACCTATATCGGAGTAAAAGGTGCTCTTGTCCTGCTTGTCGCAGACGACCCGGGACCCCATTCTTCCCAGACCGAACAGGACACAAGGTCTTTCGGGCATTTTGCAAATATACCCGTCCTTGACCCTGCAAGTCCTCAGGAAGCTTACGAGCTTACAAAGCTGGCTTTCGAAATTTCACACCAGTTTGAAGTCCCCGTCATCCTCAGGACCACAACAAGGGTTTCCCACAGCAGTGGGGATGTTGAACTTTTAAATTCCGAACCTTCCCCTGTTGAAGCTTTCTGTGAAGGTTTTACAAAGGACAGGCGCTGGACGATATTTCCAAGGCTCACTGCAGAGCGTCACCCCTGGCTTGAAAATGTGCAGGTACAGCTTTCGGACCTCTTTTCTGAGCTTAAGTACAATTCCGTTTCCGGAAGCGGGAAAATAGGGATCATGGCTTCAGGGGTTTCAGCCCTCTATGTAAAGGAAGCTGTAAAGGGTTTTGAAGAGCTTTTCACTCTCTTCCGGGTCGGGACAGTTTATCCTTTTCCTGAAAAGGCAGCCCTTTCTTTCTTAAAGGGGATCGAAAAACTGATAGTGGTCGAAGAACTTGACCCTTACCTTGAAGAACAGGCACTCCAGCTCATAGGAAGGGCTCATCTGCCTGCTGATGTTTACGGAAAAAAGAACGGCTTTTTCCCGGTGAGCGGAGAGTATAACGTTGATATTATCATTGACTGCATAAACAAAGTGCTTGCAGAACTTGGGGAAACTTCTCGACTATCCCATTCTGCCCCTGCAATTCCCAGAAGTGGGCTCCCGCCTCTGCCAGTCCGGGCTCCAACCCTCTGTGCCGGCTGCATGCACAGGACTGTTTTTTATGCTTTCAAGCAGGCTTCAAAGCAGCTTAAAAAGGATTTTCAGGTCGAGACTATTTTTTCCGGGGATATCGGCTGCTATACCCTCGGAAACGCACACCCTCTCAATATGGTTGACACCTGCCTCTGCATGGGGGCGGGCATGAGCATCGCAGGAGGCCTTTCCCGTGCGAATCCCGGGGTTAAGCAGGTGGCTTTCATAGGGGACTCGACCTTTTTCCATTCAGGCATCCCGGCTGTGATAAATGCGGTTTACAATGGATCCGATGTTACCCTTGCAGTCCTTGACAACCGCACGACTGCCATGACAGGACACCAGACTCATCCGGGAATCGGAGTTACCGTACTTGGAAGCCCGTCAAAAGCCGTTGACATCTCCGATGTGATACGGAGCTGTGGGGTTGAACTTGTAAGGTCCGTGGACATAGACAGCCTGGAAAATAGCCTTGAAGGCTGCATTGAGGCAGCAAAAGAAGCCGTGGAATTTAAAGGTCCTTCCGCAGTCGTGTTTAAAGGAAAATGCGTGGGGATTACAAAACCCGTAATACGCTTCGAAATTGATACTGAAAGCTGTACAGGCTGCGGGCTCTGTGTAAAGCAGCTCGGCTGCCCTGCTCTTTTCCTTCCTGCGGGAGAAGAAAAGCCTGTCATCCAGGACAGCTGCAGCGGCTGCGGGCTCTGTGCACAGGTCTGTCCTTCAGGAGCCATAATAGAAACCGGGGTGAAGAAATGAAGGACGAAGGAACAATCTCTGAAAGAACTGCGGAAGGGACAAAAAGACCTGCAGGAATGAAATACGATATCCTTATTGCAGGGGTCGGAGGGCAGGGGGTTGTGCTTGCTTCCCGAATTCTTGCACTTTCTGCAATGAAAGCCGGGTTCCGTGTGAGTACTGCCGAAACCATAGGCATGTCCCAGAGGGAGGGTTCTGTGAGCAGCCATGTCAGGATAGGAGACGAGATTTCAGGTTCCCTTATCCCGGAAGGGAAGGCAGACCTGCTCATAGGGCTTGAACCCGCAGAAACCATAAGGAATCTCCCGTTCCTGAAAGAAGGCGGAAAAATAATAGTAAACTCTCATGCCATACCACCTGCATCAAAGCCTCCCGGAAGCCCTGAATATAATCCCGGGGCTCTGCTGTCTTACCTGAAAACAGGGTTTCCTGATTTCTTCTGCCTGGATTTCACGAGGCTTGCAGAAGAAGCAGGGACATACAGAGCTGCCAATGTTGCAATGATTGGAGCGGCTGCGGGTATGGGCATATTACCTTTTTCAAAAGAAATCGTCCTGGCATTAATGGAAGCTGAAATTCCTGAAAAACACAGGGCTGTAAACAGGGCTGCTTTTGAAGAAGCTGTCAAAAAAATCAAGCTAATCTCCACGTCTCAGGACGGGAAACAGAAGGTGAAATCAAATGTATGAAGCAACCCTGGAGTCTGGACTCGATCCTGATGTCCAGCTCTACAATCCCAAACTCTCGGAAGAAGATACTCTTGCAAAACTGAAGGACCTGCTTAAACGTGTAGTTCAGGGCAGCCCGTTTTACCAGAAGAAATTCAGGGAAGCAAACGTGGACATAGAAAAAATAAAGTCTCTCGAAGACCTGAAACTCCTTCCTTTTACTCATAAAGAAGAACTGAGGGATGCATACCCTCTTGGTCTGCAGGCAGTGCCTGACTCTGCGGTTGTCAGGATCCATTCTTCTTCTGGAACTACAGGCAAGCCTGTCATTATTCCCTATACCCGAAACGATGTTGATACCTGGGCAGAGCTTATGATGCGTTGCTATATGCTGGCAGGGCTTACCAACCAGGACAGGATCCAGATAACTCCTGGGTACGGGCTCTGGACTGCAGGGATAGGGTTCCAGCTCGGAGCCGAACGCCTCGGAGCGATGGCGATCCCCACAGGTCCCGGAAATACTGAAAAACAGCTTGAGATGCTTGTGGACCTCAGGACCACGGCTCTTGCAAGCACTTCTTCGTATGCTCTTTTGCTTGCCGAAGAGATCGAAAAACGCGGCTTAAAGGACCGGATCCATCTCCGAACAGGTGTTATCGGATCGGAACGCTGGAGCGAAAAGATGCGCAGCAGAATCGAAAACGAACTTGGAATCGAGACCTTTGACATCTACGGGCTGACAGAAATCTATGGTCCCGGAATTGCCCTTGACTGCTCTTACCATGAAGGTATGCATTACTGGTCTGACAACCTGCTTTTTGAGATCATCGACCCTATAACCGGCGAGCAGCTTCCTGACGGCACCCTTGGAGAACTTGTTATCACCACGCTTACTAAAGAAGGCGCTCCCCTGATCCGCTACAGGACAAGAGATCTGACGCGCATAATCCCGGGGCTATGCAAATGTGGCTGCCCTTTCCCCAGAATAGACAGGATTCTCGGAAGGTCTGATGACCGCATAAAATTCAAGGCTGTAAATATCTATCCCGGACAGATTGAGGATATCATCCAGAAAGTTCCCGGGGTGAGCAGTGAGTACCAGATCCTCCTTACCCGTAAAGACGGCAGGGACAGCATGACTTTCAGGGTTGAAATCGAAGGGGCAGAAGACCCTGCAAAGAAAGCAAAAACTGAAAAAGCCCTTGGAAAAGCGTTCAAGGATTTTATCGGAGTAACTGTGGATATCATGGGCGTGAAGCTTGGGGAGCTTCCAAGAAGCATGAAAAAGACAAAAAGAGTGATTGATGAAAGGGAGCTTTAAATTCCTTTCACCATTTAGCTTTTCTTACTTTATTTCTCTCTTAACATTCCTTTATCTATAGAATTCCTTTATCTTTAACATTCCTTTATCTATAGAATTTCTTTATTTTTGACATTCATCTATGGAATTCTTTTATCTTTGACATTCCTTTATCTATAGAATTCTTTTATCTTTGACCTTACTTTATCCTTGAACTTACTTTATCTTTGACCTTACTTTATCTTTGACATTTCTTTATCCTTAACTTGTTTTTTAGCGATTTTTATGGCTTCTTTTTTATTCATTCTACTATCTTATTCTTTATTTCCCTGTTTTGTACCCTGTATGATTGCCTGAATTTCAGCTCATAATTGACTCGTAATACATTCCAGTTCATCAAGCCTTTTATTGAGCTGCTGGTGGTTTTTTCTCTTCGGTTTCAGTTAGCCTGTTCTCCCGAGGCCTTTTTGGCTTCTTCTGCCGGGGAAGGTTTTTTAGAGATCTTTTCATTTTCAATATCTGTTTTGTACACAATGGTCCTGTAAGGATAGGGAATTTCAATGCCTTCATCGTCAAAACGCTTTTTGATTGCTTCCCTGATTTCGCACCCCGCACCGTATGCGTCACTCCTGTCCTTAAACCACATATTCACGCGAAGATTAATTGCAGAATCTCCAAACTCTGTCACGTATACTTTAACCTGCCCTCTTTCCCTGAAATCCGGGTCTACAGCATGGAGTACGGACGGGTTCATGAGCCCGTTTGCAAAAGTCTCGGATTTAAGTAAACCGGGTTTCACAACGCTGTACTCCAGGATCTGGGGAGTCATAACCTTGGGATGCTTTCTGGCTTCTTCGACCATTATTTTCTTTGCCAGGCTGATGTCCGAGTCATAGCTGATCCCTACATCTAATGGCCAGATAACTGCAGGGTCTTCTATTGTCCAGTTAACTATTGCCTCGCTGCTGATTACTGAATTGGGGATGATAAGGCGCCTGTTATCCCATGTTAGAATTACAGTATGTCTGAGGTTAATGTCCGTAACCTTTCCGAATTCGTTCATAATAGTTAGCCTGTCTCCGACCCTGAAAGGTTGGAATAGAGCAAGGGCAATCCCTGCAATAATATTGCTCAGAGTGTTCTGGGCTGCAAAACCGATTACTATTCCAGCGAGCCCGGCACCTGATAACATCGCTATCGAGAGACTGCGCAGGCTTGGGATATGGAATATTACAACAACCAGTCCTATAAAATAGACTGCTGCAACCACTATGTGTCTGAACATCCTGAAAGTTGTGATATCAATATGCAGTCGGCTGCTTGCTCTCTCATAATATCTCGTCAAAAAGTTGTTTATGGTTCTTGCGGCAAGGATGGTTGCCATTCCTATAAAAATAACGAATAACATCGTATCCAGGTTTTCCGAGAACCAGGTGAATATATTCTGCAGTATTCTATCTAAATAGGATATATTTTCTGCAATAGAATCGGGGGTTTCTATCGCATCCAGGGTGCTGTTATTTAATGTATCCAGGGTTTCAAGGGTTTCCATGCCCTCAACCTTTGGCAGGATGACTTAAATAAATATTGATTCCAAAATATCTAAACTGTAAGAATGTAAATAAGTTTTGTAATGGGAATTAACAGAGATAAGTAAACTAAAAAGATAAGTTAATAAAATATGTTAAAAAACAAATTAAAAAGGTAATTTAATAAAACAGGTTGAAAACAAATCAAAAAATGTAAATTAATAATATTAGTCCCAAAATAAATCAAAAAAGTAGTTTTAATATAAGTTAAAAATAATTAAAAAAGAAATTTCCAGGGTGGAAATCTCTTTCTTTCCTTTTTATGAATTCTTATATCCATTTATTTTCTATGCTGCTGTTTTCAGGCAGCCCCCTTATGCATACAAATTTTCCTGTCTTATAAAGACCCAGTAACCCTCATAGGGTTCAACTTCAAATTCATCTGCGCCAAGCTGGTTCTCGCCTATTGTCCCGTTAAGGCCATTATAGCCTACGTACTGGTAATAACCTGTGGTATTATTGCCAGGTACCCACGGTCCCACGATTTTTGCATACGAGTTATTAAGGGCTATGAATGCAGCTTCTGCAGGCACCGTTTCATTTACCGGTGAACCAAGAGCGTTCCAGCCCGGATATACCTGCAAACTCGGAGGAGCTTCAATCTGTTTCTTCTCCACTGAAGAGAACTGTTCCGAAGCGTTGAACCCGGTTCCATCGGGAACGTTGATCCAGTATCCTTTTAGAGGTTCAATTTCCGTGACTTCTTCGAAGAGTTTGGTTGAAGCGTTATAATATATCAGGGAGGTGTAGTTCACATCCGAAAGAAGATACTCAACGCTTGTGTTGTTGGCTTCGAAAGGAATCGAGAAGAAATACCAGTCCCCTGTCAAATTGTCCGCGGTCTGGTTTCCATCAGTCTGATTTCCATCCATCTGGCCACCGTCTATCTGATCTCCGTCTGTCTGGTTACCATCCATCTGGCCTCCATCTGTCTGGTTATCATCTATCTGGCCGCCGTCGGTCTGATTGTCCGCGGGAATTTCGCCGTCTGGTGGAATAAGCACCTCATCAATTATGCAGATGACCCCATTGTTCACAACTATTATCTGGGTGACACTTACGTTTTGTATTGTGATATTATTCCCTATGGCATTGACCTGAAGCACATTGCCCTGGATATTGGTAATATTATTCATTCCGATAAGCTGCTCGTACGTGTATCTTCCGCTCACTACATGGTATGAAAGTACCTGGTTGAGCAGAGTGGTATTGTTCATAAGCTGATTGCGTGTCCCTTCTGGCAGCTTATTGAATGCTTCATCACTCGGGATACAGACGGTATAGGGTCCTGTCCCGTCAAGGGTCTGTGTCAGGTTTGCGGTCTGTACTGCATCTACAAATACTGTCAGGTTCGTCTGGTTCTGTGCTGCAGGGATGATATTTGCGTTTGCTCTCAGTTCGGAAACAGTAATGTTTGCCACATAGCTTGCATTTTCTACTGCTGCTTCTCCGCCCTCTTCAATTGTGTACCAGAAGCTGAGGTTGTCTCCTGCACTTACATTATTCATTCCGAAGTCTTCTTCAGCAGGCTCCCCGTTAATATAAAGGAACCATTCTTCCCCGGTTGTGTTATTATTCCTTATACCCTCTACGCTCTGGAGTGTAAACGGTACAGCAGTCATGTTTGCTGCATTCCCTGTCATGTTTTGCATTAACGATACGTTAAAGTCAAGTCCTGCTGCATTGAGAGCCCCGATATCCGTAAAGTTATTTATTGCATAGCTCTCTGTGGAGTTTTCCGGCATAAGTGTGAAGTTCCCTTCAGTCAGGCTCACTGTATCGTTATACAGTTCTGTTACATTTTGTCCGGGTTCTGGTTCAGGTTCCATGCCTTCTTCCGGAATAAGGACTGCATCTATTACGTGGATTACTCCATTGCTGGCATTTACGTCCTGCACTATAATTTCTGCTTCCCCTACGAATACCCCTTCTTCAGTCACATTGACAGGTAGTTCGCCGCCCTGAAGGGTTGTAATGTTGGTCAGGTTGACAACATCTTCTGCCATCAGCCTCTCACCTGCAACGTGGTAGAGGAGAATATTGGTCAGTGCATCCGTGTCGTTCAGGAGAGCCTCGATAGTTCCATTGGGCAGTGCACTGAAGGCTTCATCTGTAGGGGCAAAGACCGTGAAAGGACCTTCCCCTTTAAGGGTATCTGTGAGGTTTGCAGCCTCAATCGCTGTCAGGAGGGTTGAAAAATTTCCAGCTTCAGTGGCAGTTTCAATTATATCGTTTTCTTCAGCTGGCTCCTCTAATTCTTCTATGGCAACCGTAATGTTTGCCAGATAGGTCGCATTATCCAGCGCAGCTACTCCGTTTTCTTCATCTGTGTACCAGAAGCTGAGATTGGTACCATTACTTACGGGGTTCATTCCGAAGTCTTCTCCAGCCTGTGTTCCGTTTATGTAAACAAACCAGCTTTCTCCGGTTTCGTTATTGTTTCTTATACCCTCTATGCCCTCAAGTACGGACATATTGGTCATATTGGTCAGGTTCACACCATGTACGGACACATTATACTGAAGCCCGGTTGCATTGAGAGCTCCTATATCTGTGAAATTGTCAACTGTATAGTTCTGCGTACTATTTTCCGGAATAAAGGTGAAATTTCCTTCAGTCAGGTTCACAGTATCGTTATATAATACGGTCAGGTTCTGTGCAGGCAGGGGTTCCATTTCCTCTTCCATAGCAACCGTAATGTTCACCACATAGGTTGCGTTTTCTATTGCCGCTTCCCCGCCCTCTTCAGTTGTGTACCAGAAGCTGAGGTTATCTCCATCACTTACGTTATTCATTCCGAAATCTTCTTCAGCCGGCTCTCCGTTGATGTAGATAAGCCACATCTCTCCGGTAGCATTATTGTTTGTTATGTTTTCTATGCTTTCAAGTTCAAAAGATACGTTTGCCGTATTATCTGCGGTCACATTGCTCATATTCCCGTTCGTGTCTCCGATCATGTTCCCGTTTTCATCATCGGTAACATTTCCGTTCATATCTCCGGTCATGTTCCCGTTTTCATCATCGGTAATATTCCCGTTCATATCTCCGATCATGTTCCCGTTTTCATCTTCGGTAACATTTCCGTTCATGTCTCCGTTTTCATTCCCGGTCATATTACCTGTCATATTTTCTGGCAGGTCCCGCATTACGGATACGTTGAATTCGAGCCCTGTTGCATTGAGAGCTCCGAAATCGGTTAAGTTATCTATCGTATAAGTCTCGGTGTCATTTTCTGGTGTAAATGTAAAGTTCCCTTGAGTAAGATTTACCGTGCTATTATAAAGTTCAATAGTCGTTGTTCCGTCTTCCTGTGCCGAACCGGGACAGGTAGCTACACTCAATAAGAACAAAATGATTAAAACATAGGCTAAACTGGCCAAACCTGATTTAATCCTGATTCCCCCTATTTTATCCCTTCAGCAGACCTGAAATCTATTTTTTAGATCCAAACTCCTTTCCAGTCTAGCTGAAATTTTATTTTGTGTGAATAGGTATGATTTCCAATTCTATATATCATACAGAGAGTATTTGTATCTTCTTATTAATATTATTTTATGAGGAATAAAGTAGTTTTTATAAAATTTATTCCAAATCTTATAATTATAGGGGTCCTGTAATTCGCTACCTGATTATCTATTTTTTATCCGGGTTTCCTGAGTAAAACCCGAGTTTCTTTCCGTAAATAAGCTTAAAAGCCTCTGGATAACCTTTCTGGCCCTTTTCAGAAGCCAGACAATGTTTTTATCTCTGTAAAAAAATAAATTTGAAAAAAAGGCCCTGAAATATATCTAATAATTATTATCTTTTACTTGTCTCTAAAAAATAGTCTGCTAAAGTAGAAAATAAGCATATTTAGGATCAATTTAAAACTTATTTTATATATAATTCCATTATAAATAACACATCTTTCAGCATTATACTTGTAGATGATAACAGTAAATATTCGATTCCGGAGATGCTTTACCCCAAACAAAGTAATCTTAGCCGGACTGTTAAATTCAAAAAAGAAATTTTTAATTAACTGTCAAATTCAAAAGAGAACATTTTTATTAAAAATGAAAGGAAGAAATTACTTCCTTTCTTTTGCGTAAGCGACGATTGCGTCTTTAACCCCGTATTTGAATGCTACCACGATAGCAATTCCCCATGCAAGCGGCCCGAAGAAGACATACAGAATACCTGTGTCTATCATCATCGTGTCCAGGGCGACCAGAACCAGAATGAGGAGCAGGAAGCCTCTGAGTAGAGGGAGAATTACATCCGCACCTTCCACTTCCATGCCTTTGACAGCACCGCTCAGGTAGTCCATGACTATATCTATGGACAGGACCCCTACCATCAGGATAATGATGGCTACGATGACGCGTGGCAAATACTGGGTGATATCTATCAGCAGGTCGGTTATCATGGTCAGCTGAAGGATATCAGATGCAGCCGTGAGGAATATCAGGTACCCGAATATCCTGACTATTCCAGCTATGATCCCTGAAATTGTCATTCCGCCGGATCTGACTGAAGCTCCGATAGTGGTCTGTTCAAATTTCTCTTCGATCCCGGTTGATATGAGCACTTTCTGGAGCAGATCACAGATGAAATCCACAATCAACAGCCCTATAAGAAGGACAATGAGAGCAGAGATCACAAGCGGGACATAGTATATTATGAGGTCTACAAAGTTGTTGACTACTTCAATATTCAGAAGGTCCAGGATGATTATGGCGAAAACTATGTAGACAAACCATCGGATGACTGCATCAAAAAAGCCAACAGTACTCATCTGCCCTCTTCTCAGCATGCCACCTACTATTGTCCTGTCGACAAGGTCATCAAGTCCTATTTTGTCCAGCACCGTCGCTCCTATCCTTCCAAGAGCTTTCCCCAATATTGTCCCAATTATAATAAGAAGAATTATTGCTACCAATGTCGGAATAAAGGCTATAAACTGATCCAGCATATTGTATAAACTACTTGTTACTTCCGTTTGAACCATACAACTACCCCTCGATCTGGTTTTGAAGCTATGATCTTTCCAAATTCCCCTGTTTTTGTAAGATCAATTTTTACATTTCCCGTTATATTCTATTTAATGGATAATAGATATATTTATCTATAAGATCTTAAAAACTCATTTATATATTAAAAATCGGGTTATAGTTAATATTGTCAAATGTCTCCAAATATCGCTTTTTATCTGTCTAAGGTTATGCACAGGCTTAAATCAATAAAACTCTATTACTGAAGTATCTAATTTTATTTCAAAGTGAGGCAGAGCCTTGAAACCGAGTACTCCCGGAAGAAAACAATCAAATGTCGGTCTCGCCCCCGGAACTCTCGTCCATGTCGGGGAAAAAAAGGCAGAAAAAACCGTTATTAAAGCCTGGTTATACAACAGTGAAAAACTTATCGAAAAAGAGCTTCAAACCGTAGATGAGTGTCAGGAACTTAAAGGTCAGCCCGGCATGAACCTGTGGATAAACGTAGATGGGCTGGACCAGATAGGAATTATAGAAAAACTGGGAGGTTACTTTGGGGTTCACCCTCTCACTCTTGAGGATGTATTGAACACCGGACAGCGCCCAAAAATGGAGGATTACGATTCTTATATTTATGCTGTTCTTAAAATGATGCTCCTCGATGAAGAAAGAGAAGAGATTCTTATTGACCAGGTAAGCATTATCTTTGGCACCAACTACATTCTTTCTTTTCAGGAAAAGGAAGGAGACGCTTTTAATCCCATCCGCGACAGGTTAAAAAACTCCGCATCGCGCCTGAGAAAGAACGGAGTGGACCTTCTTGCATACAGCCTTATAGATGCTGTGGTTGATAACTATTTTTTGATCCTTGAACATTTCGGGGAAGAAATAGAGGACCTCGAAGAACAGCTTATAGTTGACCCCATGCCTGAAACCCTGAAAGCGATCCAGAAGTATAAGAGAGATATGATCACACTCCGCAGGTCAGTCTGGCCTCTCAGGGAGTTAATAAATAGCCTTCAGAGGACGGAGTCCCAGCTTATAAAGGAGAGTACGCAGATTTACCTTCGGGATGTATACGACCACACAATTCAGGTTATTGATTCCATAGAAGCCTTCAGGGATATCCTGTCTTCAATGGTAGATGTCTA
>WPCH01152523.1_pt1 | contig 18000 bp, 15 predicted proteins | sample 5399881 | NCBI WGS metagenome assembly WPCH01 (sample SAMN12869468, study PRJNA574797) | sludge metagenome | isolation source: wastewater treatment of pH5 | place: China:Beijing | collected 2019-05-20
TCGTTTGTTTCTGAAAGATCAAGATGTTATTTGGTAGAGAATCTCATTGCCTTTTCTGCCCACCTCTGCTATCAAACCCGCTTTTTTCAATGTATAGGTTGTTTTCTGAGCTTTTTTTGTTGTGACCTTTACTAAACCCGCCAAGTCCTTGTTGGTAAAGGGACAAGGTATGTTGTCTGGGAGCACGGATAAGTAGTCCGCGGATGTTACAAAGGAGCGCTGTTCTACCACTTCGACCAGACAGCGATCGACAATACTGACCCCTCTTCGGCGCCAGCTTCCCCGCCCATCATCGCAGCGGATTTCCCGTTCCTTCGTTAAGACCGCCTCCACCGTCAAATGCGGATGCAAGATCAGGTGTGGTATCCGAATCAACTCTGCAAATAGGTCGTAGATATCACCTTTTTTCGGTGATTTTCGCGTGGTTAAAAGCTCCCCGGTCTCTGGTGCAATCTTCACAATATCACGTCTCATGGCAATCGGATGGACCAACCGAACATGGTGGTTATCCAAGAGGTTAGAGAGTTTCTTCTTGATAGCAGAAAAGTTCTTCGTCTGGATTTCAACTAAGCGATCACCTTGCACCAAATCGATGAGATAGCCATCCACACTTCCCTCTACAATATCCCCTGGTTGCCTATAGTATTCCTTCAAACTAGCATGTAAAGAGCCTTCGTTTTGCGTACCAATCACACCGCTCCACCCCAGATAAGCCACAGTAGAATATAACCTGTGGTTACAGCGGACAAGGTGAAGGGAACACTCAAACGCATAAACTCACTAGCTTTCACTTCGTAACCTTCTTTCCGCAGTAGCCCTAGGCCAGTAATGTTGGCCGATGCCCCAATAGGCGTAATATTGCCTCCAAGGGTTGCTCCAATCAAGAGTCCGAAGAAAAGCAAGTTAGGCTCTACCCCCAGAAGCGAAGCCACACCGCCTACAACTGGGAGCATCGTAGCCACATAGGGTATGTTATCCACAAACCCAGAAATTAAGACGGACATCCAGACCACTAACGTATAAATAAGGAAAACATTACCCTGGCCTGTTTGTACAATAAAGGCGGCAACCCGGTCAATAACGCCTACCTCAGTCAGGCCTCCAATTACGATAAAAAGGCCAATGAGCAAAAACAAAGTAAAGAAGTCAATCTCCAAGATGTTTCGCCACGCCCATTTTAAGTTACTCCCCTTAACAAAACCCCGTAGTAAACCTACTCCAAAAAGTGCCACGCTGATCAGACCATTGGTGATGGCAGGTTTTCCAGGTATAAAGGAAGCTAGAATGAGCAGCACGACCATTAGAATCAAAAGGAAGGATGGAAAACGATCCTCTACTTCGGTACGCCCCTGTGGCTTAACATCGCCCTTTGTGGACCTCAGTGCCAAGTATAATACCGCGGCTGCTACCAGAGCTCCAGCCTGCACCACCCAGAAGATACCGATGCGTCCTTGGGTAACAAAAAAATCCAAGAAATCCATGTTGGCGTAACCGCCTAACATGATGGACGTGGCATCACCGACTAAGGTGGCCGCTCCTTGAAGGTTCGAAGCAATGGCAACGGCAATTACACTTGGCACAGGTGATATTCCCTGTTTTTTTGCCATACTGATAGCAACTGGCGCCACAATTAGTACAGTCGCCACGTTGTCAACAAAGGCCGAAATCAACCCCGAAAACAGTGATAAAGACACAACTGCCCAGCGTAAACTCGGGGTTTTTTCTATGATTAAGTCCGCAAGCAGTGCAGGCATGCGCGATTCGATAAACAACGACACAATACCCATGGTACCGGCAATCATTAAGATAACATTCCAATCCACAATATCCATTACCAGATTCAGAGGGACAATACCTAAAACAACGAAGGATGCTGCTGCAAACAAAGCAATGTGTGCCCTAAAGCGTGGCAAAGCCAACAATAATATGTACGTACAGATAAACAGTGTGATAGCTACTATTTCCAACAAAAGTCCGCCCCTTTCATTTCACAGCTTGATTCTTCGCCGTTGGGGCGGATAGTTCCTTGTCCTGCCTCAATCTTCGATAAAATTAAACTGGAACTTTTTCCCTGGCATGTTATAGTTATACTTGGATGGATTGAGTCAAAAGGAGTGAAAAAATTGGATGCAATCAGTGTATCTAGGCTTGCCAAGAATTATGGTACGCTCCGAGCAGTGGACGATGTCTCCTTCACTGTAGCCGAAGGAGCGATTTTCGGAATCTTAGGGCCCAATGGTGCCGGCAAAACCACCACCATCGAGTGCATGATCGGGTTGAGAAAGCGCAGTGCAGGCCAGATTGAAATTTTAGGGCTGGATCCAGAAAAGGAACGCCAGAAGCTATTTCACGAAGTTGGTGTTCAGCTTCAGGAAACCGTTTATCAAAGCGGAGCGAGAGTATCGGAGCTCTGCCAATTGTTCTCCTCCATGTATGAAAAACCCTTAGATTACATGACTTTGCTCAAGCGCTTCGATCTTGTAGATAAGACCAAGAGTTTTGTCGGGTCTCTATCCGGGGGTCAACGCCAAAAACTCGCCATTGTTCTGGCCCTAATTGCCAATCCTAAGGTTATTTTTCTTGATGAGCTCACCACAGGCCTCGATCCGGGAGCTCGCCGCGAAATTTGGACGTATCTTAAAGAACTTAAGGGGGAAGGACGCACTATCGTCATGACCACCCACTACATGGAAGAAGCCACCCTACTATGCGACGAGATCTGCTTGATCAATAAGGGGCACTTAAAAGCCTATGGTACCGTAGACGAAGTGATTGCCCAAGCGGCAATAGACTTGGTGATTACCTTTGAAACGGAAAGCAGCGTGCTCCACCTTCTTGAGAATCTGCCCCGAATCAAACATTGTGAACAAGAGGGTGCCCATGTCCGTATTTACACAGACACAGAACTGACGCTCACGGATCTTGTCTTGGCCTTGAACGAGGCCCAAATCGCCTACCGGAAGATCAAGATCACCTACCCCGAACTGGAAGAAGCGTTCTTAAAATTAGTTCAACCTTCAGAGAAGGGAGCTGTTTCTTAAGTGTTTATAACCCTAACCAAGTTTGAGTTCAAACTACAGTTACGAAATGCCTTCACCTTGTTTTTCGCCCTGGCCTTCCCCGTCATGATGCTCCTCCTGTTTGGAACCCTATATGGAAATGAGCCTAGTGATTTCACTGGTGGGCGAGGCACCGTAGATCTAATGATCCCAGCTTACGCCTGCATGATCGTGGCCGTAGCCGGCCTCATGTCCCTTCCTCTTACTGTTGCGAGCTACCGGGAACAAAAAATCCTCAAGCGATTTATGGCAACGCCGCTCCAACCACTCCAGATCCTCATATCCCAGGTTGTGGTGAACAGCCTGACCACCGTTGCCGGAACTGGGCAGTTACTCATTGTGGCAAAACTTGTTTATCAAGTGCAATTCTTTGGTAGGGTGTTGCCAACCCTTGTAGCCTTTTTCTTGGTGCTGATCAGTATGTTTAGCCTAGGACTCACCATCGCGGGCGTGGTCCCAAATGCCAAGGCAGCTACAGCCCTATCGTTTATTATTTATTTTCCCATGCTCTTTCTTTCAGGGGCCACCATTCCTCATTACATCATGCCTAAAGCCCTTGCGGCGGTTTCCAATCTCTTGCCCCTCACCTATGGGGTTAAACTATTGAGTGGGGTCTGGTTAGGGGAAAGCCTAGCGGATTATGGCCTTGAGATCGCGGTTTTAGCAGGTGTAACCACGATCTGCTTAGGGCTGGCCACCCGATTCTTCAAGTGGGAATAGGCAAAAAAGAGGTGCCTCCCGGTTATAACGTGAACCGAAACAGCACCTCTTTGTCTTTTTATGCAAAGGTAACCAAGCGATCAAAGGAACCCTTCAATGCAGGATATAGATCTTTGTAAACCTGATAAAGATCAATATAGATCTTACGCCACTCTTGGTTTGGCTCCACGGAGCGTTCCACCTTAATGATGGAATCCGAAGCTTCCAGTACGCTGGAGTAGGCACCGGCTCCGACACCTGCCAAAATAGCTGCACCTAAAGCTGGCCCTTCGTCAATATTGATTTCTTCTAGCACCAATCCTGTAGCACTGGCAATGATTTCTTTCCACAGCGGCGATCTTGCTCCTCCGCCTAAAGCCCTTAGGGCGGTTCCATCCCATCCAGCTGAACGCAGAAGTTCTACTGAATCACAAAGCCCAAATGCGACACCTTCCAAGACGGCACGGGTGAGTTCTGGCGCGCCATGTGTGGCACTAATTCCAACAAAGGTACCTCTGGCATTAGCATCACCATGGGGAGTTCTTTCACCGCTCAAATAAGGCAAAAAGACCAAACCTCGGCTTGCAGGAGGTACCGCTGCAGCCCTCTCGGTCATCTCCTCATAGGAATTCTCTTTACCAAGCCTACTACGGAGCCAATTCAAGGAAAGTCCAGCAGATAGCATGACACCCATCATGTAAAACTCCCCAGGCAAACAGCTGTTAAACATGTGAACTGTGCCCGATGTAATCAGCTTAGGTTCTTCCAGATGCGCTAGCAAAACCCCACTCGTACCAAGGCTAACCATACCCCGTCCCGGAATTACAACACCTGATCCAACGGCTCCACAAGCATTGTCTGCTCCACCGCCAACTACGGGAGTTCCCACCTTTAGTCCAGTTGCGCTGGCCACTTCAGAAGTGATCGTGCCAGCAATTTCCGCTGAACCAACAATGGGCGGCAAAATGTAGTCGGGGATATCGAAGCTGTCCAGAATTGATTTCGACCACACCTGTTTGCGCACGTTCATCATCAACATACCTGCAGCATCAGACACTTCCATGGCGATGTTGCCGGTTAAACGAAAGCGCACATAGTCCTTTGGCAACACAAGCCACCGGAGCTTTTGGTAATTCTCGGGTTCGTTATCCCGAAGCCACAGTAACTTAGGAAGGGTGAATCCCTCCAAGGCCGGATTACAAACCTCGGAAAGCAGGGTTTCGGGATCAACCGTTTGTTCAATAAACCTGCACTGGGCACTAGTACGCACATCATTCCAGAGAATAGCCGGCCTGATCACTTCGTGCTGTTCATCCAAGAAAACCGAACTATGCATTTGACCAGACAGACCCAGTCCTAAGATCGAGACTGCAGAAATTGCGTACTTTGCAAGAACACCTCGAATCGCATCTACAGATGCATTCCACATATCTTCGGGATTTTGTTCTGACCACCCAGGGTTTGGAGAAAACAAGGGATATTCAGCGGTGACACTCCCCACAACAGACCCATTGTCCTTAAGTAACAGGGCCTTCACAGCCGATGTACCAATGTCAAGACCTATTAAGTAACCCATATCAACAACCTACTTTCCAACTACTTGCTTGCACTAAGACTCCAAGATATACCTGTTTAAAATGGCTTCAAGGAGTTCTTGGCGTCCAGAAGTGTGCTGAATCTGATCATTGGCTAAAGCGTATTCACTGAGCTCTTTCAAGCCCACCTGCCCTTGAACAATTTGTGCGCCAATACCAGTCTCCCAGCTATTATACCGCTTTTGGATGAATTGTTCCAGCTCCTGGGACTCCAATAAACGATGGGCTACCACTAGACCATGGGCAAACGCATCCATTCCTGCAATATGGGCGTAGAACAGATCCATAGTTTCAAAAGAACCTCTCCGAACCTTGGCATCGAAATTGAGACCACCGGGAGCTAAACCACCATTGAGTAAAATCTCATACATGGCCAGTGTTGTTGTATATACATTGGTAGGAAACTGGTCTGTATCCCAACCCAACAGTTCATCTCCTTGGTTAGCATCTACACTACCTAGAATTCCGTTAATACGGGCCAAACGGAGCTCGTGTTGGAATGTATGGCCAGCAAGAGTAGCATGATTCGCTTCAATATTGATCTTGAAGTCTTTTTCTAAACCATAACTGTTCAAGAATCCTAAGACAGTACCCACATCATAGTCATATTGATGCTTTGTTGGCTCTTTGGGTTTTGGTTCAATCAAGAACTGGCCCTGAAATCCAATTTCCTTGGCATAATCTAAAGCCATATGAAAGAAACGGCCTAGATTATCTAACTCCAATTTCATGTCGGTATTCAAGAGAGTCTCATAACCCTCTCTACCACCCCAAAAGACATAGTTTTCTCCGCCTAGTTCCTTGGTAATCTCTAAAGCATGTTTGACTCTAGCTGCGCCATAAGCGAAAACGTCGGCATTTGGTGAAGTGGCTGTTCCATGCATGAAACGAGGATGGGAAAACAGATTAGAGGTACCCCACAGGAGCTTGATCCCCGTATCTTTCATTAGATCCTTAAACAAAGCCACAATCTGATCGATGTTGTCCAAGGTTTCTTGTAAAGAATCACCTTCGGGTGCAATATCTGTATCATGGAAACAGAAAAACGGAATTTGCATTTTCTGCATAAACTCAAAGGCTGCATATGCCCGTGCTTTAGCTAAATCCATGGGGTTAGTAATCTTATCCCAATCTCTTATGGCCGAACCTGAGCCGAACATATCAACACCTGCACCGGTAAACGTATGCCAATAAGCCATTGAGAAGCGTAAATGTTCTTCCATAGTTTTGTCGCCCACTACCTGCTGAGGATCGTAATACCGAAAGGCTAAAGGATTCGTGCTTTGCCTCCCCTCAAATTGTACCTTGTTTACTTCTGGGAAATAACTCTTCATGGTCTTCCTCCTTAAATTAGACTATTTTGGGTCCTTAGCTATCGTCGATGAGCTTCGAACAACTAATTGAGGATCTAAGTTTGTATGTATGGCATTCACGAGCTTCTCATCAATTTGACGCAATACTTCCTGCGCCCCGAGCCGCCCCATCTCCTCTAAAGGTTGCCAGACGGTGGTTAGGTTAGGAACCACAACCTGGCACATTTCTGTGTCGTCGTAGCCCACAACGGAAATATCATCGGGAACTTTAAAGCCTGCTTCCTGAAGCATCTGTACCGCGCCAATAGCCATGTGGTCATTACCACAGAAGATGGCCGTTGGGGGTTGTTCAAGTTCCATGAACTCCTTGGCCGCTCTCCACCCCGAGGACCGCTGCCAATCTCCATATTGGATCAGATCAGGACACAGGTTTATTTTGGCCGCCGAGATGGCTTTAAGAAAGCCCTCCCTTCGCTCTATGGCGTTGGAATCCATCCGGGGGCCACCCAGATAGGCTATTCTCTTATGCCTTTGTTCAAGCAGATGTTCAACCATCTTTCGTGCACCTAGTTCGTTGTCAACCTTAACCGAACTAATATTGTCCCTTACCTTGGCATTAAGGACTACAAAGGGAAATTGTCTAACTTCAACAATCTTTAAAAAATCATAGTCAATATCATCCTGGACAACTAACAACATACCATCTAGAGCACCTTCTTGAATCGCCGAAGCGATGGTCCCTTGTTTTGTGGCTTCCTCAACACTAACCACTCCGAAGTTACAACGATAACTATGCATAGCCAGTTCTGTGCTAACGGCCTTTAAAATAGGATTGTAAAACATCCAGCTTGATGGCAAAGTCCAGTTGCACTCTTCTTCTTCGCCGCCCAGGATATAAAGCCCGATCACATCAGCCTTACCCTTAGACAATCGGGCCCCAAAATAGTTTGGACGATAACCAAATTGTTCTGCAGCCTCCATAACTCTTACCTTGGTGGCCTCAGCAACAAGGGGGCTATTATTCAAAGCCAACGATACGGTTGCCTTTGAAATCCCAAGATGGCGGGCTATATCTTCAATTGTAACTGGTCGTTTCTTGCCGCTTTTTGAACAAAAACAATCCAAAGAACTTCCTCCAAAATTCGAATTTTCGTGCTTAAATAGATTATTAGACATTTCCTGGTAATAACCCTCTTCACTAAGCACCATACTAGCCTTGCGACTTGCGGGAATTTACATCAATCAAAACCGCGGTGACTAAGATAAGTCCCTTAATGACCTGCTGCCAAAAGGATTCTACGTTCATCAAGCTCATCCCGTTATCCACACTGGCCATAATCAGAGCTCCAATTAGAGCACCTGGAACACTACCTTCACCACCAGCTAGACTCGTTCCACCAATAACACAGGCGGCAATGGCATTCGTTTCAAACTGAACACCAGCGTTTGCAGTGGCCACATTTAGTCTCGCAGTCAATATAGCTCCACTAACACCGGCCATAGCCCCTGCTACCATAAAAATCTTTAGCATATTTTTCTTAATATTAATCCCAGATAAACGTGCTGCTTCAGCGTTTCCACCAATGGCAAAAGTGTAACGCCCAAACTTTGTCCGCGTGGTTACAAAGGTGAATATAGCGGCTAAAACAAGGAGTATGATTACCGGGACAGGAATCCCGCGAAAGCGATTCATGTTGAGTACAAATAAGATTACGACAGCACTCATCCCCACGACCAACAAACCTTCGAGCCAGACAGGTCTTACAGGAAATCCATGTTTTTGTTTGTTGATCCTAGAATAGATGCTGAAAAACACAATGGCTATGACCGCAAGAATTCCTAACCATGTTCCAAGGTTATTCGACAGATAAGCCTGGCCCAGTAGTTGAAATTTCGGATCCATAGGGGCAATATTCACTCCGCGAGTAAGGCCTAATAACCAACCACGGAAAACTAACGAACCCGCAAGGGTCACAATAAAAGCGGGAACTTTACCATAGGCTACTCCCAATCCCTGGACACCGCCAAGGAGCATTCCAACACATACAGCGACTAAAACGGCAATAATTGTCGCGGGCCAACCCGAGGCAATCCACTCAATGCCTGTTTGCTGGGCAAGGGCTGGTAGCCAGCGAACTTGCGTCAAAGCGGCCATGGCTCCCGTCAAACCAGCTAAGCCTCCTGCAGATAGATCAATCTGCCCAGCAGCAATCACCATAACGGTCCCAACTGCAATGATGGCCACAACAGATCCTTGTCTAAAAAGGTTGGACAAATTCCGAGGTGTCAAGAATGCTCCATCGGTTAAAACGTTTAAAATAGCCCACAGAACCAAAAGTGCTATGACAATGGTATACGCACGAAAATCGAATTTCCCAAGATTTTTTAGTCCTCGGCCTGTAGCCATTTTTCGTGTATTCACACTCATCTTATGCTCCCCCCGTTGCTAACAGCATTATTTCTTCTGAGCTAACATGGTCATTCTCCACAATACCCGCCACAGTACCCTCATGCATTACCAAGATCCGGTCACTCATTCCAAGGATCTCTGGCAGTTCTGATGAAACCATAATTATAGAAACACCCTGACTCGTTAAGTCGTTCATTAACTTATACACTTCATATTTAGTTCCTACATCAATACCCCTAGTTGGTTCATCCATAATCAGAACCTGGGGATCGGTCATTAACCACTTTGCAATGGCAACCTTTTGTTGGTTCCCACCACTTAGATTGTTGACAATACTGTGCACTGTGGGAGCTTTGATCTGCAGTTTATCTTTATACTCGTACGTTATAGCCAGTTCCTTATCGGGGTCAATCACGTTATAACGCACAAGGTCTTGTATAGAAGCCAACGTTGCATTAGCCAAAATCGAATGTTTAAGGACAAGACTCGTATGTTTACGATCTTCAGTCAAGAGTGCTAAGCCATGGGCAATGGCATCTTCTGCCGAGCGTATATCAACTTGATGGCCATTAAGCACCAGCTCACCAGAAACCCTTTTTCCGAACTCACCAAAGATACTTTGCACCAATTCTGTTCTGCCCGACCCCATTAAACCAGAGATACCAAGGATCTCTCCTTTCCGAAGATTGAAGGAAACGTCTCTGACAGTAGGACGAGAGGCATGGCCGTGTTTAGCAACCGTCCAGTTCTTAACCTCTAAGGTAACGCCCCCGATTTTTGGTTCCCGCGGGGGATACTGGTTAGTAATTTCACGTCCCACCATCAATGAAATCACTTTGTTTTGGTCTAAGTCCTCCACAGGGTGGGTCTTCACCACTTGGCCATCTCGCAAGACAGTAATTCGATCGGCGATCTCAAATACCTCATCCAACTTGTGAGAAATATAGATGCAAGTTACCCCTCTGCTCTTCAAATCCCGAATAATGTTCATCAGTACATTCGTTTCGTCAATAGTTAAAGCAGATGTGGGTTCATCGAGAATCAACAGACGGGCGTTGCCCGATAGAGCCTTAGCAATCTCGACCATTTGTTGCTGCCCAATCCCTAAACCACTAACTCGGGCATTATATGGGATGTCTAGATTATAGGTTTTCAGTAGCTTTTCTGTATCGCTATAAAGTTGATTTTGATTAATGATTCCATGTTTGTTCGGTTCTGAACCTAGTAAAATATTGTCGGCCACCGTCAAATGGGGTACCAAGGTTAATTCTTGAAAGATAATTCGTATTCCGATCTGTTCAGAATCCTTTACAGTGGCCAATTTAACTTCATTGCCTGCAAAGTTAATCTTTCCTTCATAGGTACCATGGGGATAGACACCACTTAGGATTTTCATGAGGGTGGACTTGCCAGCCCCATTTTCGCCACAGATGGCGAGAATTTCACCCTCATAGACATCTAGGTTCACATTGTCCAGTGCTTTAGTCCCTGGAAACTCTTTGCTCACATTCGATATCTTTAGAAGAATACTTTTCGGTTCTGGCATAAGTCCACCGCTTTCTGTTAGAATTGTCTACCTACGACTTTGTACTCTATTGCCCTGGCCACTCGGATTTTGGAACATTGCGATAAACTTCTTCGAGGGCATGGAAGCCACCTTTAATAATGACTTCATATAGGTTCTCTTGGGTTACAGGCACAACATCCAATAAAATAGCATCTTGTTCAATGCCACGTTCACTATTTCTGTACTTACCGTTCAAAGCCTTTGGAGTTTGCCCATTAGCCAACTCAACTGCAGATTCCATAGCTACCCGAGCTAGTACTCGTACGTCTTTAAAGATGGATACAGCTTGCGTACCTTCAGCAATACGCTGAGCAGCGGCGAGATCCACGTCTTGACCGCTCACGGGTACCTTGCCAGCTAGACCTGGTTCCATCAAAGCTTGAACTGCGCCACCTGCAGTACCATCGTTGGAGGCTACAACTGCATCAATCTTGTCATTGTTCGCTACAAGGGCGTTTTCCATGTGCATCATGGCTTCTTGGGGGCTCCAGGCTGGACTCCACTGCTCGCCAACGAGGACAATATCGCCACTGTCAATGAGAGGTTGGAGTACTTGGAAGTGCCCTTCCCGTACCAAATAGGCGTTGTCATCGGTTGGTGATCCACCAATCCACATATAGTTTCCTGTAGGAACAAGTTCTACGATGGCTTTGGCCATTTCATATCCAACGCGCACACTGTCGAAGGATAGATAGATGGCATCTGGGTGAAATACTGCAACGTCATAAGCAATAACAGGAATACCTTCTTCAGAGGCCATTTGTACTCCCATGGCGGCAACGTCACTGTTTTGGGCAATAATCACTAGAACGTCAACGCCCCTGGCGATGAGGTTTTCGATTTGGGAATTCTGTAATGATTCGTCATGATTTGCATCGGTGAACATGATATCGGCACCCAGCTCACGGGCAGCGGTTTCCATCATGGCTTTTTCTCTATCCCAACGTTCTTCAGACAAACTACGAATGGATACTCCGATCAATGGTTTCGCGGATGCAAGGGCTGTTAGGCCAGCTACTAAAATAAAACTGAGAACTAAAACAATAGACACCCTACGGCTCAATAGTCTTTTCAATTTTATCCCTCCATTTGTGTTGTTGTTTATGTTACATGGGTTTTAATCAGCTAAAAATGGAAAACCTCTATCCTCCTTTGCTCTATTATCCGACAAGCCATTACCTCTACTTCTTTAAGCTCAGTACCTGTGTAGGACTCAGCATAAAGGGTGTTACTTGACCTTGCATCTCACTCAAGGGCAATACGTCTTCATGTAGTTCGTAGCCTAGACCCTGCATCATGCGTCTGCGTTTTTGGATCCGAGCCCAAACCTTAGGATACTTCTCAGCTAATTGGGTCCGTAAATCCGTATCAGCCACAACGAGTCCATCTTCGGTGTGAACGCCCGGATAAGGAGCCGTTGCTGGAACAATAATATCGCATTGAATCATTGTTCCTGACACAAGCATATCTTCAGAGCCAGGTACGAAAGGTGCGTTAATCCACTCCTCGTCGCGGATAAGGTGACCGGCGTTGAGTGCGATATTAAAAAACGGCTCTTCCATGTACTCTTTGACAGAATCATAAACCACATTTGTTTTGACACCTACACGCAAAGAACGATACCAACGCAACAACATGTCAAAATAGGGAACAAATACTCTTTCTACTGCATCTTCAATTTCAGGAGTCAAGTCACTGGCGTCCCTGACGGCAATTCCGGTGCGGGCAATGTTTGCACCCCAAACCCCTAAGGCAACACTGAGGGGAGCGCCTACTTCTAGTTGCCTATTTGTAGGACTATTTAACGCTAAGTCCACGTTGTCGCCAAAGCTGACAACAATGTGGCAGGAAAGGGGAACACTTCCATCAAAGCCCAAGTGACCACTGACCTCTATTTCAGAAACACCTGGGTTGAGAGCTGAAATGGCTCTTTGCATCCCGGCGAATACCATCTGATTGATCATCTCATTTCTGGCTATCTCGTCTACGGTGAGGGGAATCCTAAGTCCTGTTGTGGAGTCGGTAAACCAACGAGTTACATCACCTAGATTGTCTGAGCCCACCATCCTAATTAGAGCATTAACGATGTAGTAAGGAACATCTGAAATGATCTCGGCTTCACCAAACTCATCCGTTTCGTGGTATTTAGTCCCCACGATACCGACCTTACTTCCAGCACTGATCTGACAATCGGCCAAAATGGTCGTAAGGCTCCTACCTTTACGTGGTTGTCCTTGGAGACTAAACTTGTCGTATAGCTCGACATCTACACCCTGAGCAATTCCGGCATAGTACAGTCCTTCCAAACCAACCAATAAAAGCGGCTTTCCAGTCTGACCAACAATAACCAGACTCTCTTCAAAACGAGGATCATATCCGGTTAAAAACCGCGTGTTGGCAAAGTGCTCTCGATCCCCATAAACAATCACGTGAGAAAAACCACTTTGCTTCATGCGTTCTCGTAGGCTAGCTACACGCTGAGCATATGTCTCGGCTGGAATCACGGGAAGGTCCCGCGAAACGACAGGCTCTGACCAGGGAATCTCTACCACTTCAACGTCACTGAGTTGCAAACGTTCTTTCAAAGTTGTTCCTCCTCGACATCTTATTTTGACCATGCTCTAGGAGCAGGTTATTGCGGACATGCACTTCTTCCACAACTCTTAAACCGGTTTAAATTATAAGCAAAATATAATGGTCTACGAAAATCGGATTTTCTAGTCATCGTGATCTGGCTAAAAAAACGACGTAATTTTTCGGACCATGGAGACAAATGTTAAGTCATCTAGCTCTTAAACCGGTTTAAACTCTTCTGCGATAATACTATTAGACGCGTTTCTGCAATTTCCTTCTTTATTTTTGGTATTATTTATTTTATTTTTGCATTCATTAACCATAATCGATAAAGGGAATGGGTTTACAGGAGTGTTTTTGAAGGAATTAGAAGTTGTCTAGCCAATATTACGGCAACAATCAATGAATACGGAGGTCATAACATGATTAAAGAAAACGGAGTACTTCGTTTCGGAATGGTTGGTGGTGCCATAGGTTCCTTTATAGGTGATGTACATAGGAAAGGCGCGTCCTTTGATAGTCAAGCTCAACTTGTAGCAGGATGTTTTTCGACAAACTTTCATCGAACTTTACTCACAGGCGAGCGCCTAGGACTCTCCCCTACGCGACTCTATCACGATCACACTGAAATGGCCGAAAAAGAGGCTGCTCGCGATGATGGTATAGACTTTGTAATCATAGCCACCCCGAATCATGCTCATTATGCTGCCTGTAAAGCCTTCCTACTTCAAGGAATTCACGTAGTCTGCGACAAACCACTCACCTTTACAGTACAAGAAGCTGAGGAGCTTAAGTACCTGGCCGAAGACAAGGGTTTACTCTTCTGTGTAACCTACGCCTATTCTCAATGTGTTGCCGTAAAGCAAGCACAGATGATGGTGAAAAACGGGGACATAGGAGAGATCAGAGTTGTGGCAGCCGAATATCCCCAGGGATGGTTAGCAACTGGAATCGAAAACGAGGGTAACAAACAAGCCAGCTGGCGAACTGATCCAAACCAAGCTGGCCCATCAAACTGTGTTGGCGACATCGGAACCCATGTGGAGCATACTGTTTCCTATATAACAGGATTGGAAATTGATGAGCTCTCTGCACGTCTAGATAACTTTGGAGGAGACAACCGGGCTTTAGACACAAATGCGGTTATCATGGTGAAATACAAAAATGGAGCCGTGGGAAACTACTGGTGTTCCCAAGTGGCTATTGGCTATGATAACGCTCTATCTGTACGTATTTTTGGCACTAAAGGCTCCATTGAGTGGTCCCAAGAAGATCCGAACTACCTAAATGTGGTCAAGATCGGAGAACCCCATCAGCGGCTGTCCCGAGGCAATAACTATTTCTACCCGGAAGCAGAAAAGATGAGGCGACTTTCTGCCGGACATTCTGAGGGCTACCACGAGATGTTTGCTAATATCTATCTAAAATTCACAACTGCCCTCGAGAAGCTCAAACAAGGAGTGGAACTATCCGAAGAGGACTTAGATTTTCCCGATGCTCAGGCCGGTGTTAACGGAGTGAAGTTTATTAATCGCTGTGTTGAGAGTTCACAAAAAGGATCTGCTTGGGTAAAGTTTGACTAAACAAAGTCGGTAGAACAGTCAGTCTACCCCCGGAAAGCTGGCTGCTTTTCTGGCAGCTTCTCGCTTAAAAGCGCAACAATGGAACTAACATAATCACATATGACGTCCGGCGCTTCTTTACCATGCTGGATCACTAATTCCATAATGGCTGATTCCAGAACCACACCATCGGCCATATTTGCCATCTTTACCACCTTTTCAGGTTGAGAGGCCGGCAGTTCCACTGCAACCGGAGTCGCGGTAAACTGGCGCAAATTCTCTATCATGCTCTGTACATCATTAGAAGGGATGATGGAAATGAAACCGCGAGCTTCCCGGGCTATTTTTCTGATCCTGTCCGCAGAGGTAGGGGCGACATACGGAATCAACTCCACACCCTTTGGTCGAAAGACACTTGCGAATTCATCCTTTTCCTCAAAGGGCACATCAGGCAAAATTATGGCCTCGACCCCAACCTGAGCCGCTTTTTTGGCGAAGCGCTCTGTGCCGTAGGAAAACACCACATTGGCATATGCCTTAAAGGCCAAAGGAATAGTGGTGTTGTCACGTACCCGCTCCACAAGATCAAAGATGTGATCTGTGGTTACGCCTCTCCTGAGAGCATGTTGACTGGCCTCTTGAAGAGCAAGGGCTTCCGAAGAGGCATCCGAAAACGGAATTTCCAGTTCAATTAGGTCCGCCCCAGCCTTCTCCAAGGCATAAATAATCTGCTCTGTCATTTCTAAATCAGGATATCCACAGGTAACAAAAGGAATTACGGCAGCTTTTCCATTAGTAAATACTTGTCTGATGTTCATTCTACTACATCCTCCCCTCGATAACGGCCGATGGCGGCGCAGTCTTTGTCGCCTCGTCCAGAGAGGTTAATGACAATAATGGCCTCCCGTCCCAACTGCGGTGCCAAAGTTTTAGCATAGGCCACCGCGTGTGCGCTTTCAATTGCCGGAATAATGCCTTCGGTCCTGGACAGATATTCAAATGCTTCCACAGCCTGCTCATCTGTTATGGAGACATACTCAGCTCTCCCTAAATCATTGAGCCAGGCGTGTTCAGGTCCGACCCCAGGATAATCTAGACCTGCCGAAATCGAATAGACCGGAGCGATTTGACCATAGGCGTCTTGACAAAAATAGCTTTTCATTCCGTGAAAAATGCCCATACGTCCCGAGGTAATTGTGGCAGCTGTATCAGGACTGTCTGCGCCTCTTCCAGCTGCTTCACAGCCGATCAAGCGCACTGAGGGGTCTTGAATAAAGTGATAAAATGCTCCAATTGCATTAGAACCCCCACCTACACAGGCAATGACGGCGGTGGGCAACTTACCTTCTTGAGCTAGAATTTGCTCCCTGATTTCGGCCGAGATCACAGCCTGAAAGTCTCGCACCATGGTGGGAAATGGATGGGGCCCCATGACCGAACCTATGAGATAATGAGTATCCGCTATTCTTTTAACCCACTCTCCCATAGTCTGATTTACCGCATCCTTGAGAGTAGCGGTCCCCTCATGAACCGGATTAACCTTCGCACCCAATAGACGCATGCGGTAGACATTGAGGGACTGCCTTTTCACATCCTCCGCACCCATAAAAATCTCGCATTCCATATCCAAGAGCGCGGCTGCGGTAGCAGTGGCTACGCCGTGTTGCCCTGCTCCGGTTTCGGCTATCAAACGCGTCTTACCCATCCTCTTAGCCAGCAAGGCCTGACCCAGGACGTTATTAATCTTGTGGGATCCCGTATGGTTTAGATCCTCTCTCTTCAAATAGATTTTGGCTCCACCAAGTTTGTTCGTCATTTTCTCTGCAAAATACAGAAGAGAAGGGCGACCTGCATAATCATTCAGTAGTTTTTGCAATTCTTCCCGAAAGCTTGGTTCGTCCCTGAGCGAAGAATAAGCTTCTTCTAATTCGATGACTGCGCTCATCAAGACCTCTGGGATGTACTGTCCCCCATGCTTTCCAAAGCGTCCCTTGGTCATGACTTCCTCCTTTTTTCTATCCATAGTAAATCTCCTTTCGTGTACAGGAGTGGAGGAAATTAAAAAAACCCACCCCTGACAAATAATGTCAAGGACGGGCTTAAATAGCTCGCGGTGCCACCTTGGTTCATGAAAATGACTTCATGCACTTAGCAGGATACCAACATATCCCCGGCAACTGACGTATGCCCACACGTTGCAAGTTACTAAGCATGCGAATTTCGCTTGCCGTTCTCCTACACCCTCAGCGGTCCATTTGATGACTTGTTTTCTACCCGGCTCTCAGCATCCCGGGCTCTCTGTGTGAACATGATCACCGTTATCTCCGCTTCAACGGTTTTTTGATATTCGATTGAAAACAGTATAGCACGAATGAATGGACATGTAAATCAAATCTTGCCCACAACCCTTCAGACAGACATGAGGGTGTGATACCCATGAGCATTGCCACGGACTGGGTGGTATAGAAATCCATACCTTACACAGAATAGGGAATGGAGGTGATATTTAGTGAACATTACCCTGACCCAAAAGGAGAGGCTTCTATTAGAAGACCAGAAGAAACATGAAGAACTCTGTATTCAAAAATACAGCAGTTATGCTAATCAAGCACAAGACCCCCAGCTGAAACAGTTGTTCCAGCAATACGCATCACAGGAACAGCAGCATTTGAACACCGTCAATCAGATGTTAGGTGGCCAAGTACCAAACCTTCAGCAACAGCAAGGTCAGCAGAACCAGCACAGCCAAGCCATGCAGCAAAGCACCACCATGTCTGGACTTGGAGCTTCTCAGAACAACTCCGATGCATCCCTCTGTCAAGACATGCTCACGACAGAGAAGTATGTCTCTGGGGCTTACGATACGACCATTTTTGAGTTCACAAACTCCCAGGCACGCCAAGTCCTCAATCACATCCAAAAGGAAGAACAGCAACACGGAGAAGGAATTTTTAACTACATGCAAAGCCACGGCATGTACAACCCTAAGTAAAGCGATACACCACCTTCGCGGTGGTGTATGTTTTTCCGAAAGCCCATCTGTTGACACCAACACTCCAAATTGATACAATGTCACTAATATCCCGTTTTTGACACTTAAAATGCAATAAACGCCCGAATAGCCTCTTGTAATGGCACTTTGGGCGTTTTATTTTTCTCAAAAAGTTGCGTAAGTTTTTTAATTTTTTGTGGTCTTAAATATTTTTTTCATCTGGTTTTCG